>JAEEGL013761275.1_pt1 | contig 15261 bp, 15 predicted proteins | sample 9134231 | NCBI WGS metagenome assembly JAEEGL01 (sample SAMN16246548, study PRJNA631951) | gut metagenome | biome: gut microbiome; feature: rumen; material: fiber-attached | host: Bos | place: Iran: Karaj | collected 2018-10 | reverse complement strand
CTTCCCAGATAGAAGTTGGATTAACAGTAGAGGAAGTTATGATGCTGAAACTGGAGCTTTCTATCAATTCAAAGATACAGTTAATGATAAATACATTAAAAAAATAACAAATGAAGTAAATGAAAAATTTAATGTATCTGTAAGTATGCAATACAATGATTATTTTAAATATATTAAATAGGAGGTAAGTATGAAGAGAAGTAAGACAATGAATATAACAATTGTTTTATTACTAGTTGCGTCTTTCAATCTTTTGATGTTAGGCACTATTTGTTATGCTCTAGAAGATAATATCGAAAAGTATAAATACAGTGACACATCAGAATATGCAAGTATCACAACTGGTTTATCTCTAATAAATGACTTACCAATAGAATTTAATATTCAAAATGAATACTTTAGTGGATTTGATTCACTAGATAGCGATGTAAGAGAAAGTATTCTTATGGCCTATGCTTTAAAAAATAAAATAAACACATATAAATGTGGTAATGACAATGATTTATGCATCGATAAAGATAAATTAAAAGATGATACAATTCTGAAAATATTTAACTCAGTAACAGAGTTTACCTCAACAAGTATAAAATTATATTTAGATGATTATGGTAAACATAATATTAATAGTACAAATTCATCAACATATTATAGAATAGCTCTAGATGATAATAATCATCATTATAGAAAATATACTAAATTTGCTAAATACAAAGAAGAAGATGATATGTATATATTCTATGTATATGAAGGATATTATAAAGGTAATTGTAAAAAAGGTGAAAAAATAAAATTATATGACTTTTTGACGGGAGATGTTGCTTATGTTGGTACTTGTAACGGTAATAACGAGTTTGAAAATGTTCCAAAAGAAGAGATTAAAAACTTACAATTATATAAATATGAATTAAAGAAGAATAAAGATGGAGAATTCTACATCTATGGATACAACCCTGTAAATGCATAAAAAGACTATTCAATAGTCTTTTTGCGATATAAGGAGAGATAGTATGAAAAAGAAAAAAAGATCATTAATCTTAGGTATATTGTTGATGGTTTTAACTTTAGGTATGGGTTATGCCTTTCTAACTACAACATTAGCTATAAATGGAACAACAGATGTAGACTCTAATACATGGAATGTATATTGGGATAATGTCCAAGTAACAGAAGGATCTGTAACTGCATCTACTCCAACAATATCAAATCAAACTACAGTAACATTTAGTGTTCACTTATCTAAACCAGGAGACTTTTATGAATTCACTGTAGATGTAAAGAATTCTGGTACAATAGATGCCATGATAGAAAGCATAAATAAAACTACTACTATCCCTAATTATTTAAATTATACAGTTACCTATGCAGATGATGTTCCGATTATAGAAAATCAATTATTAGGTGCTAATTCAACTGAATCATATAAAGTAAGAGTAGAGTATAGAACAGATATAAATCCTAGTGATTTACCAAATAATTCACAGAATATAACTTTATCTTTTGGAGTAGAATATGTTCAAGGAGACGATAATGCAATTCCAGTTGTACCAGTAATCTATAACGTAAGTAATACATCATTCACAATCGGAAATAATGTACCAACTGGCATAACAACATATGATAATTATCAAGAAGCTATAACTGCTTTTGGGCATCAATTCTTCTTAAAACATACTGTTTCAAATGATGTAATAACAAAATCTTATGTAGGCTTTGTATTAAACAATAATGTATATTACTTACAAGGTGGAATAAGAGAGGAAAACTTAGAAACAAAACTAGTATATGAATCAAATAAAGTAGTATTATTAAATGCCTTTGGAAGTTCAAAATGTACAGATAATACCTCTTATTATTATTGTTATGATTCTACTTACGACACTTATGCTTATGCTTATAATTATGGAAATGTATTTGCTTCCAGTGGCATCTATGGATGTAGTGTCGGTGGTGTTGGCAATTCCTACTGTGGTGATACTTTTTAATAATACCAACATATAAAAAGATACAGATCATTCTGTATCTTTTATTTTGAAATATATATCATATAGTTTTTGAGTACCATTTTCTAATGTATAATAATGGAATATATATGGAATAAATAAACAAAATGTAATTATAAATAATAATAGTAATTGAATGTTTTCTAAATATAAGAAACCTAATAAGAATAAGATACTAGATATTCCAACAAATACAGTTACTATTAAATGTACTACTCTTTCATGTTGAAAAAATTGTATTTTTGTTAAAACTTCTTCACTTAATCCTTTTTTAATCTTCTTTTTTTCTATTTTTTCTTCTAATTCTTTTATATAATCATTTAACTTTTGTTTCATATTATCCTCCCATTTTATCCTTCGTTCTAGTATTATCAAATTCTTTCTCAGCCATCAAGAATTCATGGATTATTTCCTCTTTATTAGCAACTAATACTTCTTCAATACGATCAACTCTGCATTTTTCTGCTTTAATTATAGCTTCTACTTTAGATACAGCATCTTCTAATTTATCATTAACAACAACATAATTATATTTACTAACTTCATTCATCTCTTTATAAGCTATATTAAATCTTTCAATTATTTTGCTTGTATCTTCTGTTTTTCTACCTGATAATCTTTTAAGTAATTCTTTTTCAGATGGAGGCATTATAAATATAAATAATGCTTCAGGTACTAATTCTTTTATTTTAACTGCTCCTTGTATTTCAATAACAAGTATTACATCTAAACCTTTATCTAATTGTTTAACAATCATTTCTTTAGGAGTTCCATAATAATTTCCTGCATATTCAGCATATTCTAAGAAATAGTTTTCTTCTATTTTCTTTTCAAAATCTTCTTTATCTAAGAAATAATAGTTAACTCCTTCTTCTTCACCTTTTCTAGGATCTCTAGATGTTGCAGAAACAGATAACCATGCATTTTTATCACGTTTTAGTACTTCACTTACTATTGTATCTTTTCCAGATCCAGATGGACCAGATACAACAATTAATTGTCCTTGTTTCTTTTGTTTAATCATTTTCTCCTCCTATATAAATAATTTTATCAAATTCTTTTTTTACTAAATTATCATATTTTTTTATATCATAAATCTTAGTAGTTTCAATTTCAAAATCTAACATAGGATCTTTATCTCTAGTAATTTTACTAATTATTGGGATATCAATATCTTTCTTAATACTATTTAAATATTTCTTACCTTTATCATTAAAACCTAATAGTCTAATATAAGTTATATTTCTCATGTTATTAGCATCTTCTTTAGTAAAATTACATAGTATATGTATTAACATTCTACATATTTTATTATGAGTATATCTTTTACTTTTTATTTTAGATATAAATTCATCTAAATTATTACTATTAGTAATTTCTTTTTTTAATTTAAATTCTATTCCTTCTTCAACTGTTTGATAAATAGATAAATCCTCTTCAGTAATTATCTTGTATTTTAATAAATCAAAATAATCACTTAAGTAATGTAAGTTATCTAAATAATCTAATTCTAATTCAGGAACATATTCATCTATTTCTTTATTATCCTTTAATAATTGTCTTACTTGAGTAGCAGATTCAATTGATTCATGATAATCATTTGTTCTTTTAATTACTTCAGCATCTATTTTATAATTATTTTCTATTATAGTTTTAATATAACTTATTCCAAGTAAATCATTAGGGGTATCTATTTTTTTACCAGTTAAATCTTCTATTGCCTTAGATAAAGAAGTAGGGTAATTATTACCTAATTTAGAATATACTTTAACTAGTTTTTCTAATTCATTATTATTTACTTGTGCATTTGCAATCTCTTTTATATCTTCTATATTATCACTTTCACTACCAAAGATTACTTTTTCTACTTTTAATTTTTCAAGTAGGGTAATAGCTCCATATGCAAAGAAATCAGCTGACTGAGTAGCAAATGGAAAAGGTAATTCTACTACTAAATCAACACCTAATTTTAACGCTATTTCTGTACGTTTCCATTTATCTATTATTGAAACATTTCCTCTTTGAGTAAAATTGCCATTCATTACAACAATAATAGTATAATCGGTATATTTTTCTTTAATAGTCTTTAAATGATATAAATGACCATTAGTAAATGGATTATATTCAGCTACTATTCCAATTGCTTTCATAGCATCCCTCATTTCTTGTTTATATTTTATCATATCTTATATGTAAAGTTAATAAATATCACTGTAAATATAATATTTTTACTTGTAAATTATGATATAATTTTGTTAATGGAGAGGATTCTATGAAAGTTGTTGTAGCAGCAGGAGGAACAGGTGGACATATCTATCCTGCAATAGCGATTATTAATAAAATAAAAGAAAAAGAAGAAAATGTAGAATTTTTATATATCGGAACAACAGACAGAATGGAAAAAGATATTATTCCTAACTTAGGAATAGAGTTTGTTGGTATAGAAATGAGTGGATTAAATAGAAAAAATTTATTATCCAATTTTTCTGTTACTAAAAAGTTTTTAAATGCTGTTAAAAAAAGTGAAAAATTAATTAAAGATTTTAATCCAGATATTGTAGTTGGAGCAGGTGGTTATATTACCGCACCAGTATTATATGCAGCACATAAATGTCATATACCAACTCTTATTCATGAACAGAATTCTATTCCAGGATTATCAAATAAATTTATTAGTAAGTTTTCTGATAGTATCTGTGTATCTTTACCTAATAGTTTAGAATTATTTCCAAAAGATAAAGTACACTATACTGGAAATCCTCGAAGTGAAGAAATAATAAATGTAGAACCTTTATCTAGAGAAGAATTTGGTTTTAAAAAAGATAAAAAATTAGTTATTGTAGTAATGGGTTCTTTAGGTAGTACTACAATGACTGAAAAAATAAAAGAATTAATTCCTAGTTTTAATAATAAAGATTATCAAGTACTAGTAATAACAGGTAAAGCTTATTATGAAGAATATAAAAATATAGAAGTATCTGATAATGTAAAAGTAGTTCCTTTTATGGATAATTTAATTAATTTAATGAAAGATTCTGATTTAATAGTATCCCGTGCAGGAGCTTCTACTATCGCAGAAATTACAGCCATAGGTTTACCTGCAATACTAGTTCCATCTCCATATGTAACTAATAATCATCAATATAAAAATGCTAAAGAATTAGAAGATAGAGGGGCCTGTGTAATAGTTACAGAAGAAGAATTTTCTAGTAAGACAATTATTACTGAAATAGAAAAACTACTAGATGATAAATCTTATTATGAAAAAATGTCTAAAAGTAGTAGAGAACTAGGAATAGATGATTCTGCAACAAGAATATATGAAGAAATTAAAAAGTTAGTAAGGTGATAATATGAAAGACATAATAGAAGAAATTAAACTTCTAGATGTTGGCAAAATGGAAGAAAATGTATCTTTAAAGAAATATACTACTTATTGTTGTGGTGGTATTGCTAGATGCATTGTTTATCCTAAAAATGTTAAATCTTTATCAAACCTTTTATCTTTCTTAAAAGAAAGAAGAGTAGAGTTTAAAATAATGGGTAATGGCTCTAACTTGTTATTTAGTGATAAAGACTATAATGGTGTTTTAATAAGATTAAATGAATTTGATAAAATAAAGTTTATTAATAAAAGAAAAGTTCGTGTTGGAGCAGGTTATTCATTAATTAAACTTAGTTTATTAACTGCAAAAAAAGGATTAACTGGCTTAGAGTTTGCTGCAGGTATTCCTGGAACAGTAGGTGGAGCAATCTACATGAATGCAGGAGCCTATAAATCTGATATGGGTTATGTTGTAGAAACAGTTAAAGTTCTTACTCCAGAATACAAAGTTGTAACTTTAGTTAATAAAGAATTAGAATTCCACTATCGTAGTTCATTTCTTCAATCACATCCGGGATATATTTGTTTAGAAGTAGTATTACACCTAAAACCTGGAAAAAGAGAAGCAATAGAAGAAGTGATTAAAGATAGACGAAGAAGAAGATTAGAATCTCAACCATTAGAGTATCCGTCAGCAGGATCAGTATTTAGAAATCCACCAGATAATTTTGCTGGTAAATTAATAGAAGATGCTGGTCTAAAAGGTATGAAAAAAGGTGGAGCTATGGTTAGTGATAAACATGCTAACTTTATTGTTAATTATAAAGATGCTAAATCAAGTGATGTTAAATATTTAATTGATAAATGTCATGACACAGTACTAGAAAAATATGGTATTGATCTACGTTGTGAACAAGAATTTGTTAATTGGGAGTAAATATGTCCAAAAAAATAGTCAAAAAAACAAAAATTAAAGTACTAAATTTATTATTAGTTCTTCTAGTTTTAGTAGGACTATTTTTTGGTGTCACTTTTTTAATAGATGAACCAATACATAATATTATTATTAAAGGTAATAATTATTTAAAAGATGATTATATTATAGAATTAGCTGGTATAAAGAATTATCCTGCTTTCATCTTTTTACAAAGAGGAAAAACATGTGATAAAGTTTTAAAATCAGAATATATTGATTCATGTAAGATTCACAAAAAATGGGGTTTTGTGTTAGAATTAGATATAGATGAGAATAGACCATTATTCTTTGATACAAATAATAATAAATATATGTTTGTAACTGAAAAAGGTGTATTAGAAGATGAAATAAGCAAAGACTTTCGTGTTCCTAGATTATTAAACTATGTACCAGATAAAAAATATGAAAAGTTTATTGCTTCAATGGGTAAGGTTGATGATGATACATTATCTAAGATAAGTGATATCGAATATAAACCAAATGATTATGATAAAGATCGTTTTCTTCTATACATGGATGATGGAAATATGGTTTATTTAACCCTAACTAAATATAAAGTAATTAATCATTACAATGAAGTGGTAGCCCAATTAGAAGGACATAAAGGAGTTCTTTATTTAGATAGTGGTAATCATTTCCAAATATTATCATAGAAGGTGAAAATATGAAGAGTTTTATTAAGAAAATATATCCATATGTTATTGCATTTATCATTTTCTTATTCACTCTTCTTTTTTTTAATGTAAGAAATGCAGATACAGTATGGAATTATGGTATGGCTCATGCTATTAGAATAGGTGAAATACCGTTTAAAGATTTTAATATTATAGCTATGCCTCTATATCCATTAATAATGTCTATAGGATTATTTATTAAAGATTCATATTTTGTCTATATGTTAGAACAAGCTCTTCTTTGTGTTGTTCTATTTTTCTTTGTCTATAAACTATTAGATAAAAAAGTAATATTATATTTTTTAATATTATCACTACCAATATTTAGTATCTATTTACCAAACTATAATTTCTTAGCCTTTCTTTTTGTTATAATTTTAATCTATTTAGAAAAAGAAAAAATAGATGATAAATGGATAGGGATAATACTAGGATTATTGTTTTTAACAAAACACACTATTGGAATAGTCTTTATTGTATTATCATTATTTAGTACTCTAAATATTAAAAGAATGGGTAAAAGATTATTATTTAGTCTAATACCAATATCTATATTTATTATTTATTTATTAATTACTAATTCTTTATATGATTGTATTAATTTAAGTATTTTAGGATTATTTGATTTTGGTAAAAATAATCATAGTGCTTCTTTAATATTTACTGTTATTAGTTTATTATTATTAATTTATAATACTTATTTATTTATAAAAAAACCTAAAGATATTAATAACTATTATTTATTAGGATCTTTTAGTTTTATTATTCCAATTATTAATTTAGATCATGCAATGTTCTTAGTTGGAATATGTTTACTAATAATTTTAGATAAAATAAAACTAGATAAGAAAGTCTTAATTACTAGTGGAGTATTATTAGTATTCTTAATTGGAATAAACTTTTATTCATCATATAGTTATTATTATGATTGTTTAGATAATTCATTTGATAAATTTCATTCAAGATTTATGAGTTTAAGTGATTCATTATTTGTAAAAAGCATTCTTGATGAGTATAAATCATATGATAATCGTTATATGATATCAATGGATTCTATGTTATATGATATAGAGTCTAATCATAAGATAACCTATTATGATGTTCCGTTATATGGTAATTTTGGTTATAATGGTATTGATAATATAAAGAAAGATATCTTATCACATCATAGAACATATTTCTTTATTCAAAATAGTTCTAATCCTCAATTTATACAAGAAGTATGTGATTTTGTAAGAGAAAAAGGTATTTTAGTAAAAGTAATAGATAGTTATGAAGTATATTATATAGAGTAGGTGAGGTTATGCAGAAAGGTAAAAAAGTATTAATAATTGTACTTCTATTTCTTTCATATTTATTTATCACAATGATTGTTAACGAGCTACAGAATGATGAAATATGGAGTTATGGATTTGCTCATAATATTTATAAGGGATTGATACCTTATAAAGATTTTAATATGGTTATTACTCCTTTTTTTCCTTTTGTTATGTCATTAATTTTCCATATATTTGGAAGTAGTATGTTAGTATTTCATATAGAAAATGCCATACTATTAGTATTATTAACTTTAATAATTTATAAATTAATAGATAATAAAATATATTTATTAGGAATATTTGTATTAGTGTTTTCTAATTCAATAATATTTCCTAGTTACAATTTATTCCTATTATTTTTAGTAATATTACTAATCTATTTAGAAAAGAATAATAGTAATGATTATTTAATAGGAATAATTATAGGACTAAGTGTTTTAACAAAACAATCAGTTGGAGTATTCTTTATTTTACCGAGCCTATTTTATTTAAAGAAAAAAGATAAATTATTACATAGATTTTTTGGTTTTATCATACCTTGTTTTATATTTTTAATATTTTTATTAATAAATAATAATCTTAATGGTTTCCTTGATCTATGTTTATTTGGATTATTTGACTTTGGTGGAAAGAATACACCTACATCATATATAGGATATATTGCCTTAATAATATATGTTATCGCTGTAGCTTATTTAATCAAAAAAAATAAAAAAAATATTAGCAACTATTATGTACTTGCCTTTACTTCAATGATGATACCATTAGTAGATGCTCATCATTGTCTTATTGCCTTTACTGCTTTAATAGTTTTATTGTTTATGACTTATGATTTTAATATCAAAATAAATACTAAATTAATATTAGGAGTATGTTTTATCGCAATATCTATTATTAGTGTCTATAGATATAATGAAGGTTATAAAATAATATATCCCAATGATATAAAACATTTTAAATATCGTTTTATTAGAAGTGATTCCCTAGAATTTACTCATAAAGTATTAGATTATATGAATAAGCATAAAGATAGAGATTTTGTCTTTTTAACATCCGGTGCCTATTACTATAGATTAGTATCAGATACACCAATGACTTATTTAGATTTAACTAATAATGGCAATTATGGTTATCATGGAAGTGAAAAAATAATTAAAGATGTTAAAAAAAGAAAAGATGCAATATTCTTTATCTTTGAAGAAGAATTAGGAGATTATTGTCAATCAGATAAACCATCTATGGAATATGTAATGAAACACGCTAAGAAAAAAGGTTATATTCAAATATATACAATATATGAGTTTGAATAAGAAAGGAGATAAATATGCTAAAAAAAATAATAACTAGTCCAGTATTTAAGTATAGTATTATTTTTCTCTTATTATTGTTTGTCTCAACCTTCACAACAATACTTGGAAATGATGAAGTATGGAACTTTGGTTTTATTAAGAATGTTCATGATGGTTTAATACCATATAAAGATTTTAATATGGTAATTACTCCATTTTATCCAATATTTATGTCACTTTTTATGCATATATTTGGAACAAATGAAATTGTAATTCAAGTAAAAAGCGTTTTATTTCTAACAATATCTTTATTTTTATTAGAAAAAATAGTTGATAAAAATATTTGTTTATTACTATTATTCTTAGTATTTCCATTATCTTTAGTATTTCCTAGTTACAATATATTTTTATTTTAACTATTAATAGTTGTTTTATACTGTAATAAATATATAAAGAATAATGATTATATCTTAGGAATATTAGTAAGTATTATGTTTTTAACAAAACAACATGTAGGAGTATTTTTATTTATTGTCTTAATACTATCTGTTATTAAAGATAAACAAAGAGTATTTAAAAGAATAATATCATTTATTATTCCAATAATTATTTGTTTTATATACTTATTATTTAATAATGCATTAAAAGACTTTATAGATCAATGTATCTTAGGTCTATTTACTTTTGGTGGTAATAATAAAAGATTTGATATTATAGGATTAATATTTATAATAGAGTTTTTATTTATTCTATATTTTATAAAAAAGAATCCTAAAAAAATAGAAAATTATTATATCTTAGCTTTCTCATCAATGGCTTTACCAATGATAGATCTATATCATACTCAAATAATTAATTTAACTTTTATTATTATTTTATTATTAAATGTAGATATATCAAAAAAAGTATTAAAATATATAAACATTTTTTCAATCGCTATAATAATTAGTTCTCAATTAATTATTCTAAAAGATTTAGAAAGACCAATTACATATCCAAATAAAATACATCATTTTGAATATAGATATATTAGTAATACTGCACTTAATAAAACAAAAGAAGTTAATAAATATTTAAAAAAACATGATAATGTAATTCTACTAGTAAGTAATGCATATTATTTTAAAATAATAAATAATAAAAAAATAGAAAAAATAGATTTAATTAATTATGGTAATTCTGGATATAATGGTACTAAAAATAATATTAGTTACATAAATAATAATAAAGATTCATTATATATAATCGATGAAAGTGATTTAATAACTAAAGGTCAATATGATCAAAAAGTATTAAAATATATTGTAGATAATGCGAAAAAGATAGATACTGTAGGAGAATACTCAGTATATTCATTTGAGGTGGTAGATTGATAGAATTTATTAAGAAAAATTATAAATATCTATTAATATTTATATTTGCATTTTTAATGTATTATATAGTTAATTTCCCTAGTACTTTTAGAGATCCTCTCGCAAACTACGGATTTAGTCATGCCATAATTAATGGAGAATTACCATATCTAGATTTTAATTTAATATCAACTCCATTATATGCATTTTTAATGACTATAGGATTATTAATACATGATAGTTTTATAATATTTTTAATAGAAAATGCTTTATTAGTTACTATTATGTTTTATTTTCTAGATAAGATATTTAAAGATAAAATATATATATTATTATTCTTAATAGCCTTATTAATAGGAGATGTTATTTGTCCAACATATAATTTTTTAGCTTTATTCTTTTTTGTAATAATAATCTATTTAGAAAAAGAACACTCTAATAAAGATTTATTAATAGGGATAATTATAGGTTTAGCCATCCTATCTAAACATACTATAGGAGTATTCTTTATAATTCCTAGTATTATATTTTTATTTAAAGATAAAAAAAGATTATTAAAAAGATTTCTAGGATTATTAATAGTAGGAATAGTATTTATATTATATTTACTAATTACCAATACTTTTAATCAGTTTTTTGATTTATGTGTATTAGGCTTATTTGATTTTTCATCTAAGAATGGTGGAGTAATGTCTATTTGGAAAATACTATGTTTATTATTATTAATAGTGAGTATAGTAGTATTAATAAAAGATAAGAAAAATATTTTAAATACATATTACTTATTATCAATATCATTTGCTATACCATTATTTGACTTTGCTCATTTTTCACTATATTTATTCTGTATTACTATGATGTTATTACAATACATCAATATTAATTCAAAACTTAAATATGTATTCATTGTAATGATTATTCTATATTCTTCATTGGTTGCTTATTCATTTAATAAAACATCATCAGCAGTAACAATAAAAAATATAAATAGATTTAATTATTTAAGGATGCCAAATGACTCATATAATAATACAATTAAATATTTTAAATTTATAAATAAATATGATAATTCAACATTACTAAGTTATTCAAAAATGATTTATGATATTTCTAATGATAAAAAAATAGATTATTTTGATGTTTTATTATATGGAAATCATGGAATTAATGGTACTAATAAAATGATTAATATGATTAGTAAAACTCATGATCATTACTATATAGTAGATAATCAAACGTATGATGCTGAATTTAAAACATCTCAATTTAATAAAGAAATAGTAGATTATGTAATTAATAATTGTGAACTTATTGAATCAAAATATATATTTGATGTTTATTATAAAAAATAAAGAGAGATAATATTTATCTTTCTTTTTTTTTCTTGATATAGTATAATGAAATTTAGGATAGGAGATGAAAATCATGGCAGATATTTATACTGGAATTGATTTGGGTTCAGATAGTATAAAAATTATTGTATGTGAACGTATAAATAACGATTACCATGTTTTGGCATGTACTAGTAGTCCATCTTCTGGTATAAAAAATGGTTTTGTCTCTGATATGAAATCAGCTGTATCTTCTTGTAAGAGTGCAATAAGAGAAGCAAGTGAAGTATTAGGAATAAGAAGTACTAAAGTAATGGCGTGTGTACCACCAGAAGGATGTGTAAATGATATAGTTTCTTGGGAAGCAGATGTAGAAGACTATAATAATATAACAGGTACAGATGTAAGTAATGTATTACAAGATGCTCTAAAAGATATAGATTTTAGTGAAGATGAATTAGTTACTGCTATGCCTATTAATTTTACTATCGATGAAGATACAAGTGTTCATGATCCAAAAGGTTTAAAAGGTTCTAAGATAAATGCTAGAGTAGTAGTTAGTACAACACCAAAAGAACCATTATATAGATTATTAGAAGTATTAAAACTAGCAGGATTAGAAACAATAGATATTTGTTATAGTTCCTTTGGTGACTACTATTCAATGAAAGAAAAGAAATATGATGAAGTAGTAGGAGCAGTTATAAATATAGGAGAAGAGCAAACAAATATTTCTATATTTAATCGTGGAATACAAATAAAACATGGATCTATTCCTATCGGAAGTAAACATGTTGATAAAGACTTAACTTATGTTTATAAATGTAAGTTAAGCGATTCACGTGCTATGAAAGAAAAGTTTGCAGTAGCTTCATCTAAATATGCTGATGAATCTGAAGTATGGGAATTACCTATAGATAAAAATGAGACAAGAGAAGTAAATCAATTAGGTGTTTCTAAAGTAGTTGAAGCAAGAGTAGAAGAGCTATTAAATGTTAGTAAAAATGCAATAAAAAACTTAACAAATAGAGAAATACGTTATATAATAATAACAGGTGGCTTAAGTGAGTTGGCTGGATTTCAATATTTAGTGGAACAGCAATTCGGTTTTGTTGCTAAGATATGTAATTTAAATGCTATGGGTATAAGACATAACAAATTTAGTAGTTGTTATGGAATTCTTAAGTATTTTAATGATAAACTTGATTTAAGAGGTAAAACCTATAATATGTTCCAAGATGAAGATATTGAAAAGATAACTAAGGTTGATGCTTCAGAAATTATTGATAATATTACAGGTAAAGTGTTTGGACACTATTTCGATGATTAAGGAGGAAAAAGTATGATAGGCGGATTAGAGATGGATCAATTAGCGAAAATCAAAGTCATCGGTTTAGGTGGCGGTGGTGGAAACGCTGTTAATCGTATGATAGAGTCTGGTGTTAAAGGAGTAGAATTTATTGCTGCTAACACAGATTTACAAGTATTAAATTCATCAAAAGCTGATGTTAAAATCCAAATAGGAGCTACATTAACTGATGGATTAGGAGCAGGGGGAAAACCAGAAGTTGGTAGAGAATCTGCTGTTGAATCTAAAAAAGAAATCGAAGATGCCCTAAGTGGTGCTGATATGGTATTCATTACTGCAGGAATGGGTGGTGGAACCGGAACTGGAGCTGCTGCTGTAGTAGCTGAAATTGCACAAGGACTTGGAGCATTAACTGTTGCTATTGTAACTAAACCATTCTCATTCGAAGGCAAAAGAAGAATGGATAATGCACTAGCAGGAATAGAAGATTTAAAGAAACATGTAGATACATTAATTGTTATTCCAAATGATCGTTTAAGAGAGATTATTGATAAGTCAACTCCAATGCTAGAAGCATTCAAAGAAGTTGATAATGTATTACGTCGAGGAGTTCAATCAATCTCAGACTTAATCGCTGTAGTTGGACTTGTTAACTTAGACTTTGCTGATGTTAAAGCAATTATGGAAAACTCTGGTCGTGCTATCATTGGTATTGGTATCGGAATGGGTGAAGATAGAGCATTAGAAGCTGCAAGACAAGCAGTATCAAGCCCACTTCTAGAACAATCAATAGAAGGTGCTACAGATGCAATTATTAATATCACTGGTGGAGTTAACTTAACATTATTCGAAGCAGAACAAGCTGCAGAAGTAGTAAGAAGTGCTGCTAATACTGATATTAATACAATCTTTGGTTCAGTTATTAATGAAAACTTAAGTGATGAAGTAATTGTTACAGTAATTGCTACAGGTTTTGATAAAAAGAAAGCCCAAAATCCTGAAGTAGTATATAGTAATGGAGCAAATAAAGAACAAACTCCACAACCACAAGTAACTCAAGGACAAAGAAGATCAACTCCAAGAGAAGAATATACTTCATACCAACCAGAAGCATTAGTTGATGATGATGAACCAACAGGATCAAGTGAAGGTGGAGATTACGAAGTACCTTCATTCCTAAGAAATAGAAATTATTAAAAGACTAGAAATAGTCTTTTTTTGTTGATAATCAACATAAGCATAAGTGTTGTTGTATAAAAAATGTAAAAGAAAAAAAGTCATTTTTAATAATAATTAACTATTGATTTATAATATAATTATGAAACTAGATTTTAAGAAAAATAAAAGAAAATATAGCTTTAATCATTCAAAGAGAAATATCTTTATTTTTCTTATTTTCGTATTGTTCTTAGGAATAGGGTATTCAACACTAGGAACAGATTTAGGAATAAACGGATCATTAACTCTCTCAAAGTACAAAGAACCAATAATTAGAACAACAACAGAAACCGACAAAACAGCTTTTAGAGCAAGTACTTATCGTGAAAAAATTAAAATATTGAATTTTGATGATGAAATAAGTCCACCTAATAATGTAGTGGCTTCATGGGATATAGGTGCCGCTCAAAACGGAAATGTAATGGCTTATATTACTACTAATCAAACAGATAATACTTATTATGATTT
>JAEEGL013412209.1_pt1 | contig 15261 bp, 14 predicted proteins | sample 9134231 | NCBI WGS metagenome assembly JAEEGL01 (sample SAMN16246548, study PRJNA631951) | gut metagenome | biome: gut microbiome; feature: rumen; material: fiber-attached | host: Bos | place: Iran: Karaj | collected 2018-10 | reverse complement strand
TTCCCAATGTCCCACTAAGCATGAGTTGCCTGCGATCAATTGACCGCAGGCAACTCAACATCCATCCTTAAGAGCACACAGCCTTGCTTTGACGCAGACTTTTGAATTGTGCAAGACTTGGGGCTATTTTTCCTTGGATGCGAGCCAGTAATGCTCGTCTTCGTAGGTATTCAGTTCAGGATCTACACCGCACTTCACTGATTCAGCGTGTCCGTCATAGAAGGCGACATTTGTGCGGTTGTTGTGGAGGGTTCTGTTCCACACGGCCTTGAATGCATGTGTGGTTCCCGCCTCGCATGCCTCAGTCCAGAATCCCTCCGACGCACTGTATGCCTGCCCTTCAATGAACTGTAGCCATTTCGAGGGTGTCTTCATTGTTGCCTGGGTGGAGTTCTTTGCGGGCTGTGTGCAGATCGCGTAGTCCCAAAGGTGTGTGGAATATTTCATGACAGGCTGGTTTGTAGGGCAGTCAACTGTGCTTCCTGGTTTGGCCGTGGCGGCGGTGACTCCCAGGTACGGCCCCGCAAAGAAGTCGCTGGCGTACCAGTAGTCGGTTACCCCTCTTCCATTTTTATAGCTGAATGGCACCCAGCGCGGTTCGTTGTCCTGTGCATAGAGCAGGGACTGGAGGTTGATTTGCTTCAGGTTGTTAATGCAGCTTATGCTTCTTGCCTTTTCCCTTGCCTTGCTCATAGCTGGCAACAGCATTGCCGCCAGCACGGCGATTATGGCGATTACCACAAGAAGCTCGATCAAGGTGAACTCTCTGTTTTTCCTTTGCTGTGATTTGGATGTAAGTTTGTTCATTTCTCTTCTCCTTAAAAAATGCTTCTATCTAAAAAAAACCTTTTATCAGCATGTCCAGAATCTGTACTTGCGGTGCATCTAGTTCAAGAAGCTCTGCTGCTTTCTGACCCATTTCCACGCTTCGCTTCTCTAGCCAGATGGAGTGATTTTGTGGCAAGGGCCAGTGGTTGCCAGGCTCAATGATGCCTCCTATGAAATATGATGCAAGCTCGTTCTCAGGTATGAGAAGACGCAGTTCGTATGCTATTTCCGTTGCAGTGGATGCGTCCAGTAGCATTATTGCCTTGCCTTTTCTTGCCTTGTTGAATATGTTCAGCGCTTTTTGCGGCATTGTCTCGCCTGTGTCCAATGCCACTTGTGTCAGTTCTATGTTTTTGCCTCTTATGCCATCGTGTATGCCTTCTAGTCTGGATGCGTAGATTCTGCTCCCGAATTTTCCCGCCACCACAATTTCCTTGCATCCCTTCCTTGCGAAGATCTCAGCCATGGCCATGAACGAGGCTGTGTTGGCCTCGCCGACAAATGACGAGGAAACTCCAGGTATGGGCAAGTCCACCGTGATTATCTTGTATCCTTTTTGTGAAAGACCTCTGAAAAAGTCAATGAAGCCAATGTTCTCGATATTCGATGAAAGAGGCTCCACGATTATTTCCCTGATGTGGTTCTCTTCAAGAATGCGCTCCGCTTTGTCATAATGTCCTTCTTCAAGTGAAATCATGAACAATGCCTTCTGCCGTTCCTGAAGTATTGACTGTATGCCGATGAGCACCCTGGAGATTGTCCTGGAAATTGGGAATGACGACAGGAATGCAACGGCATTGCACCTGGCGGGTATGTTCTTTGCGAATATGCCAGACTTGGAACGACGCTCGACCATGCCTTCGCTTTCCAGTTGGGAAATTGCCTGCATGATTGTGCGTTGGCTCATGCCATATTTCTGCATAAGCTGCCTTATCGGGGGCAGGGCAATGCCTTGCTCCAGTTTACTCAGTTCCTCAATCAGCAATTGTTTGGCTTGTTGGCTTTTTAGCATGTTTATCCGATTGTGTATTCCGTGAATGGGTTCAGGCAGGCGGGGCCCTTTGTGGCAAAGAGTCTGCCTTCCAGTGGCTTCGCCACGACTGTGGCCGTGGTGCATGCCATGGTGCCTTCTATATTTCCATGCCTGCAGACGCCAAAATTGTCAGGTGTCATGTGGCTTGAAAGTGCTGTATGAAGTCCGTCAATGTCAAAGGGGTGTCTTGTTGTCTTAAGTGCCTCTTCCAAAGTGGCGCCTCTGCTTTCGGAAGCCTGTATGTAGGCTGCGTCCCTACTTGTGAATCTGGAGGTTTCTGCTCCAACAGGATGGTTTGCGTGAACCAGAATGCCGTCTTTTCCTCTGGGGATTATGGACACGCCGCCTGCATTGTACTCTACGGAAATCGCATTGTGCAAGTCACTGAACATGAGATGTCCTGCGCCAGAAATCCTTTCCTCCATTGCCAATTCCGCTGCTTTTTCCACTGTACCTGTGGCCATTGCCAGAAGACCGTAGATGAAGAAGGGTAGCCCAGCCTGGCTTTCTGCGCTGGAGCGCAGGTTGTTGCGGAAAATGCTCATTCCATTGCTCCAGAAACCATAGCCAAGCAGCTCGCCAGGATATGCAAGAACAAGTATGGAGGGACCGTCTTCCAGCTGCAGATTCGACACAATGTACAAGTCCAGGCTCACAATGCCCGTGTCCTTTGTCTGTCCCGAAATAGGACTGTTTCCTGCACAAAGTTCATCTTGCAGTGAAAAACTGGTACATGCCTCGTCTGGCTTTCTTATTGGTATTTCTGGATTTGGCGCCTCTGCGTCGAAATTGAGATGCTCCAGTTCAGAAAGCATGCCATTGTAGAGGTCTATTGTCCAAGGTGCATATTTTCTGAATAAGTCGAGGATATGCGGAGGTGGCGATGTCCAGAAATGGACTGCTTGATTCAGGTAGGTGGGATAGAAGGGATATTTGTCGAGTGTCCATCGCGCCATTGCCGCCCCAGCCTCGAATGAGCTGCCCTTGAAGCGGAAAAGCGGTGGCGTCTCCTTCCTTACTATTGAGTCCAGATATGTCTTGCTCATAATGCCTCCACCTCTGGTGCTGCGTCATGCTCTCTCATGAAAAGATGCACGTTCCTCAGCATTTCCGCGAATGTCATCTTCTGGGCGTCCAGCGAGGCGCCGCCGCAATGTGGGGTAATCAGGAGATTGTCATGTTCGGTGGCGAATTTTACCAGTGGGCTGGAAGCAAGGTCACCTTCCCATTCATTCTCCAGCACGTCAAGCCCAGCAGCCGCAAGCCTGCCGCTTTCCAGAGCCGCCAGCAGCGCTTTTTCATCCAATATGCCTCCCCTTGATGTGTTCAGCAGAATAGCGCCTTTCTTCATTTGCGCGAAAAGTTTTTCATTGAAGAAGCCTCTGTTCGCCTCATCCAGGTGAATATGGATTGTGACCACATCCGATTGTGCCAGCAGTTCCTCCAGCGGGCAAAGCGTGATGCCATCATCCGCCGTAATGTCATTGCGAATGTCGTTTGCCAGCACCTTCATTCCGAATGCCTTGCCATAGCGCCCCACTATTCTGCCAAGGCGCCCATAGCCGATTATGCCTAGTGTCTTCTCAGTTAACTGAGTGCCCCTGAACAGTTCTCTTCTCCATTTCCCTGCCAGCACATCCTGGCTTGCGGGCACGATATGCCTCGCCAACGCCAGCAAAAGCCCCCAGCACAGTTCCGCCGTGGAACTTACCTTGTCAAGCAGGGCAGGGCTTTCTCTGAGAGTATAGAAGCGTATGCCATGCCTTTTAATTTCAACCACTGGCAGATGGTCGCTGCCAGTGGTTGGCGTTGCCACCATCTTCAGGCGGGAAGCGGCTTTTGCTATGTCATCGGCTGTGAGTTTAACGCCGAAAGTGGCCAGATACACGTCAAAGTCTGGCAACATGGCGGGTATGCAGTCCAGTTGCTCTGGAGCTACAGTTACAATGTCAGCAAAGGTCTGCCACTTTTCCAGTAGTTCCATGCAGTGTTGCTGTGAGTTGCCATTTAGAATGCGCCAGCGCTGCATTATATGTCCTCCGCCAATGCCCATGGAAGTTGTTTTTTCCAGTCGGCTCTATCCAGTGCCTTGTCAAGATCAGGATATCGCCTTGCCCTGGCTTCTGACGCGGCCTTTGCAAAAAGTGAGACTGCCTTTGCGTATGCCTTGACGCTTGGCTTGGCGCTCCTGTCTTTCACCATTATGTCAAAGCCAGCAGCAAAAAACGCCGCTCCGTAATCCGCAAAGCGCGGCATTGTCTCTGGTGTCATGCCCCCAGTCACGAAAACGGGTGCGAATGAGAATGCCGGGGCGCTGCATACAGTCTTGACCGTATTCTCGTAGCTGCCCAGTATCTTTATGCAATGTGCACCGCCTTCTGCAAGGCGGAAGGCCTCCGCCACGGTGGATGCCGTTGGAATGAGCAGGTGCGTCTTGTGGTATTTTCCCAAGGTGGCAGGTGTGAAATCCAGCATGGAGACAAAGCCATCGGCGCCAGCCTCCTCAAGTTCCTGCAAAGTCATTAGTTGCGGGCAACGGCATTTGTTCCTGGCGACCATGGTTTCACTGTCCATGGTGCTGCCTATAAGCAGCGTCAGTTCTGGATAGCGTTTCCTGATTTCTGGAATCATTTTCCTCGAATCAGGACGCCTCAATGTGAATTCAATGACCTGCATGCCCGCCTCCAGGCAGGCTTCCACTTCCAATATGGGATCTACGCCATCGGAGACAAAAATCGGAATGAATGCCTGCCGCAGAGTGCGTCTAAGTGCAATGCTGGCTTTATGTTTTTTCATGGTTCCTCTCAATGTTTTTTCTTTGTATCCACTATTTACTCCCAGCTTGCCTCCAGGTAATGCACACCCTGCCTTTCGTAGGCGGATGCTTCAAGCTTGGGCAGGGCCATGTTGCCCACAGTCTGCGACCTGTCAATTGCCCTGATAAGTAACAGTGAGCGCTTGTCGTGTGTTTCCACGTATTTGGGCAAATCAAGGAATGGCGATTCCCAGGGCAAATGCAATGCGCTTGCATCGGCTATGGGCCTTATGTCGCGCAACTTCAATTCGCCGTCCACGATTGCCTCGCACAATGGATTCCTTTCATGGCGGAGATTGGGTATTGGTGGAAAGTTTGTGAAGAGCCGTATCTGCCCGTCCCGGCATTTGTAGATTGAGCGCGGAGCAGTGGTCTCCTGGTTGAAAGTCATTTTTTCAGGACCCTTGAATAGATCCTCCGTTCTGGTAAGTATGATTGTGCCTTTGCCGAATTGTCTGATGGAAGTGAGGAAAGAGCCGTCATCCAGGAGTATTGAAGCGGCCTCGCCGCAGTGTTCAGCCACCTTCCAAGGCTTTCCCGTCTCAACCCATTGGTAGCAGCCCTCCTTCTCGTTGAATTTCCAGCGTATGGGGGCTATTGTGGCGTGGCTTCCCAGCATATTGTCCGTCTTGTGGGAAAGCCCTGCCAGCTCCACGAATTCATAGCCGTCCGCATCCAGTTGGACTGGCGGCTGCAATGGGCGGTTCATCAGTCTGTCTGGCCCCATTGAGCAGAATGCCTCGCCTTTCTCATAGCCTACCTGGCGTAGTTCCGTATCAGGCTTCACTATTATCAAATCCTCGCTCTTGATGTCGTATTTGAACTGCAGATAGTGGAGGCGTAACGAATCAATGTGGGCGAAAGGACGCCCCGTCCAATTGGCTGAACCTGAATTTTGCAGTACGCCGTCACGGAACTGGTGTGCATATTGATAAAAACAGACCACGAATATGCCTGTCTTCCAGGAACCGAACACAGACGGCTGCCCTATGCAGCGGAAGTACTTCTCGCTGTCATTGAATGGCTCGTAGTCATCACCGCCATCTACGATTATCCTTCGGCGCAGGAGCGCACCGTCTGGCGTATCCTTGTGGAGTTCCGCCAGGATGCCGCAGTCTGCATCATGTCCCCTGCCATCCAGCAGGTTGTAGAGGTTCAGCCAACGTCCAGGATGTATTTCCACAGGCACGCTGGGTTGCGCGGTTACGATTCTAGGGCGTACTTCGCCCTGGAACATAGGTCCTTTCCATTTCCAATTCAGTTTCATATTTTTATTTTCCAAGGCGTTCCATCAGGTTAGTGCGGCTCAGTTCTATCACACCGCAGCCATTGGGCACGATTTTGAACTGCACCATCCCCTTTGGATGCTTGCTCAATGTTATGTCGTTCTTGCCTGTGATTACCTTCCCTTCGTATGTGTTGGCATAGTTGGCATGGTGCAGGTCTGGACCAAGGCACACGCCCTCCATTGGCTCATCCAGTGGATTGTGCACTATGAGGTACTGCTTTCCATAATATTCAAGCACCCTGATGCGCTGCGAACCAGGACCTGCCACGCCTGGCTTCAGCCAGTTCACAAAGACCTCCCTGCTGGGACGCCCATCGCACAGAACTGGGGACAGGGATTTCAGCTCAGCCACAAGTTCCTTCATCATTGACATCATCTCGGCATACTTCTCCTTGGGCAGGAACTGCTTCTTGCGCTTGCCGTCCTCCCCCTTGGTCCACGTCAATGGCAATTCCTCCCAGGTATAGAATATAAGCCCCTTGACACCGCACTGCAGTGCAAGATAGCACTGCACACGCAAGTCCTGCAAGGTAAGCAGCTCTTCTGGTTTCATGGAGAAATAGCTTGGGTGGTACAGTTGAGGCATATACCAGCAGCTTTTGTCCTTCCAGATGTTCACTGTATGGTCAAGTTGGTCCGTCAGCGTGTTTTTGGATATGTTGAATGTCTTATCCGGGCTTAGGGGCGTGCCACGCAGCAGGTATCTGTCATATATCATTACATCCGCCGTGTTAAGCAGGCATGGCACCCAGCGTACATCACAGCTTATGTTGAACACCAGTTTTTCTGGCATGTAGCCTTTCACGATTTCATAGATTGCCTCGGCAACCTCAGTCGATTTCGCCTCGGGTTCATCGCCTATCACCCAGCCGATGACTTTTGGCTGATTGCCAAAGGTCTCCAACGCCTGGCGGATCGTGCGCTTATGCTGGTCGCGTATGTTCTTGTAGGCGTTCCTTATCACGGCGTCTTCCCTTGCTTTGGGATTGATGCCTTCCTTTATGCCCGCAAAATGAACATAGCAGTCACCGCCGATTATCCATACGTCCTTGGACGCGGCATATTCATATTGCGGAAGCTCCCACTCGCCAGAACCCATTATCATATTGAAACCGCATTCAAGGGCATCCTTCACATAGTCCAACTTCTCAGTCCTCAGCCCCACGGGGAATATGGGCTTGCCTTCTATCAGCATCGTTCCGTCGCCACGAATAGTCGCCTGCTCGGCATATAGAGCCATGCCTGAAAGCAGTGCCAATAGCATCATCATCTTTTGCAGTTTGAACATGTTATTGCTCCTTTTTGCATTTTGTGTTCTTTTTGTATTAAAATACGTTTTCTTTTTGTGTCCGTATTATAGCAAAAAAACAATCTGGTGTCAATACCATGCCGCAGAAAAAACTCAAGATTTTCCCATGCCTCTGTTTGGAATTGTTCAAAGTCAATTTAACTTATGAACAACTTTTCATAATTAACTTTTTAATTTTAAAGGAAATGGAAGAATGCGCAGCATTGAGGAATTGAAGCGGGATGTATTGGCGGCAATTGACAGGCGTCGTGAGGAAATAATCGCCATCGGGCACAATATCTGGAAGAATCCAGAGCCAGGATACAAAGAATTAAAGACAGCAGCCCTTTCAGAAAAAGTGCTGAAGGAACTGGGCCTTTCGCCCAAAACTGGTTATTCTATAACTGGATTGCGCGCGGATCTGAAATGTGGCGATGGCCCTACGGTGGCTATTCTTGGCGAGATGGATTCCCTGATACTGCCCACCCATCCAGAGGCTGACCCGAAGACGGGCGCCGTGCATTCCTGTGGGCATCATACTATGATCACGGCAATGCTGGGCACCGCAATGGGACTGGTTGACGCAAAGGCCAGCGAGGAACTCTGCGGTACGGTGGCATTCGTTGGATGCCCCGCCGAGGAATGCATCGAACTGGAATACAGAAGCAAACTCATCGCCGATGGCAAAATCAAGGCCCTGGGCGGTAAGGCGTCGCTAATCTTTGACGGCGTATTTGATGATGTGGACATGTCCATCATGCAGCATGCCACATCTGGCGGTTATCATAGTTATGACCACAATGGCTTCTGCATGAAGTCGGTCACATTCCATGGCGTCTCCACCCATGCCGCGGGACCTGGCGGCTCGCAGAACGCACTTTCTGCTGCAAACCTTGCTCTTCATGCCTTGGCGCTCCTGCGCGAAAAGTTCTGCACGGACAATTCCACCAGAATGCACGGCATTCTCACTAGCGGCGGCGATACGGTGAACATCATCCCCGACACCGCAAAACTGGAATACCAGTTGCGCGCATTTGACATGAATAGGGTTAAGGCATTGTCAGAGGCATTCGACCAGGCCATGAAGGGCTGCGCCTCTGCGCTTGGATGCACATGCACAATCGAATCTATCGCAGGATACTATCCGCTAATCAACAACGATGCAATGTGCAAACTGTATGCGGACGCAGTGCATAAACTCTATCCTGAAGCAGAGGTCGATGTCGAGCACAAACTGACCTGCGGCTCCACTGACATTGGCGACCTGTGCGCAATCATGCCTGTAATGCAGGGCAGTTGCCCTGGTGCACAGGGCGGTGGCCATACCGTGAACTTCAAGATTGTAGATGATGAAAAGGCCTTCATTGACAACACGAAAATCAATGCCCTAATGGTGATAGACCTTCTCTATGGCAATGCTGAACTGGGCAAGTCCATCGCTGCAGAGAAGAAGAACTGCATGAGCGTTGCCAAGTACAAGGAGTTCATGAGCAGTTTCAATTACGTGGGCTAGAACTGCTATCATAGTTTTCTAGGCTTCTATGGAGCCTAGAAAATATTAGCCCTGCTTAACTCTATTTTCTGGTTATGCCTTGAAGTCACCAATTTCGTATTACATTATTTGGTCAATTTCACTAACTTTGGAGAAATGGAATGTCAACGATAGGAAATGCGGGCATAGGTGAAACCCATGTCATCAGGAAAATAACTGGTGATGACAGGGCCAGGCAGCATTTGGCTGAACTGGGCTTTGTGGTGGGCGAGGAAATTGCCCTGGTCAACAAGGCGCAGGACGATGTGGTGCTGAAGGTAAAGGGCACCAGCATTGCCATTGGCGCAAGTCTTGCCAAGTGCATTCTAATATAGATTGATATAGGTTTGGATTATGACATTGAAGGACGCGAAAATCGGGCAGGTAGTCAGGGTAAGCAAATTGTTGTGCACAGGTCCATTGAAGCGCAGAATCATGGACATGGGCATAACCAAGGGCGTTGAGATAATGATACGCAAGGTGGCACCATTCGGCGACCCCTTGGAACTGACCGTGCGCGGATACGAACTTTCCATCCGCAAGTCCGAGGCCGAGGCCATTGAAGTGGAAGAATAATCGCTGCGGAAATTGGTATTATGTCGATAAAGATTGCATTGGCTGGCAATCCCAATTGCGGAAAGACCACGCTTTTCAATGAATTGACTGGCAGCAACCAGTATGTTGGCAACTGGCCAGGCGTCACCGTCGAGAAAAAGGATGGCGTTCTCAAGGGCTACAAGGACGTCATAATCCAGGATTTGCCTGGCATATATTCCCTGTCCCCTTATACGCTGGAGGAAGTCGTTACCAGAAAGTATCTGGTGAATGACAAGCCCGATGCCATAATCAACATTATTGACGGCACCAACATCGAGCGCAATTTATATCTCACCACGCAGTTGCTGGAACTCAACATTCCCATTGTTGTGGCCATCAATATGATGGATTTGGTCACACGTCATGGTGACAAGATTGACCTGGAAAAATTGGCAACCGCGCTGCATTGCTCAGTCATGCCATTGAGCGCGTCCACTGGCGAAGGCTGCAAGGAAGTTGCGGAAAAGGCCATCGAGATTGCAAAGTCAGGCAAGGAGGTGGAATGCCCCCATGTGTTCTCAGGCTCTGTCGAGCACGCAATCGCACATATCGAGGAATCCATCGACAATATGGTGGATAAAAAGAGCCAGCGCTGGTTCTCCGTCAAGATTTTCGAGCGTGATGAAAAGGTGCTGGAGGAGGTCAAACTGCCAGCGGACTTGTATGGCCACTTGGAAGAGCATATCAAGGAATGTGAAAAGGAGATGGATGATGAGGCCGACAGCATCATCACCAACCAGCGCTATTCCTACATACAGGCGGTGATTTCACGCGCCGTAAAGAAGAAGGCTCTGCCCAACAGCCTGACCATGTCGGACAGGGTGGACCAGATTGTTACTAATCGTATCCTGGCTCTGCCTATTTTCGCCATTGTGATTTGGCTCATGTACTGGATTTCGGTTTCAACCGTGGGTACGTGGATGACAGATTGGGCCAACAACGGCGTGTTTGGAGATGGCTGGTTCCTTGCCTGGACGCAGGACAGCTCCTGGTTCACATCCAAGGAGGTCAAGGAACGCAATGCGGCGGCGCAAAAGGACTTTGATTCAAAGGCTGCCTTGACTGCCCGCAACAGAAAAATAGCGGCATCCAATGCGAAAATCAGGGCATCATGGCATCTGGCCGAGGCGTGTGCCTGGGTGGAGGGCAAGGAATTGCCATACGAGCCTGATTATACGAAGAAGGAGAAGAATATTGCATTTGAACCTGAAACATGGGAGAAAGTATCGGGCGACTTTGCCGATGCAAGCCTGCGGGTGGAGGCATTCCAGGCCGCATATGCAAATGCCCTGGCAAATCCAGCCGATTTCCGCAAGGGGCTTGTGGCTGCCGCAAAGGAGGCCGCGCGTCTGGTGGAAAAGGGAACAGTCCTGCTTGAGGCAGAACAAGACAAGGCTGCTGCGATGGAATACCTGGCATTGCTCAAGGCGGATGCCGCTGCTAAGGCTGCCAAACTTGATTTGTTTGACAAAAACGTCCAGACCAAGCAGAACGAAACGGATGGTACTATTATGCCTGAATTGGCTCAGTTGATTAATGCTCCTGCTTATTTTGAAGATCAGGAGAACGGCATAATAAAGCGTACGGAATATGTGGACTACACCGCATATCTGGAAAACAAAGATGCAATCAAGGACAAGCCAAATCCCGCCAAATATGGGCTCTGGATACCTGGAATACCTGGCCTGGTGGAGAAATTTTTGGACAGATTCGGTACAGGCCCCGCAATCAAAAGCCTAGTGCTGGACGGCATAATCGGCGGTGTTGGGACCGTGTTCGGCTTCCTGCCGCAGATCATGATCGTGTTCCTGTTCCTGGCGTTTCTGGAGGACTGCGGCTACATGTCCCGCGTTGCCTTCATCATGGACAGGATTTTCCGCCGCTTCGGCCTGTCAGGCAAGTCCTTCATTCCTATGCTGGTGGGTGCTGGATGCGGCGTGCCGGCTGTCATGGCTACAAGGACTATTGACAACCTGAACGACCGAAGAATGACCATTATTCTCGCCACATTCGTGCCATGCGGCGCAAAGGTGGCGGTCATCGCCATGATTGTGGGCGCCTTCTTCCCTGGTAGCAACTGGGTTGGACCAAGCATGTATTTCCTGGGCATTGCCATTGTCATCGTGGGTGGCCTTTCATTGAAGAAGACCAGCCTTTTCGCAGGCGATACGGCCCACTTTGTGATGGAGCTGCCCGCCTATCACATGCCAAGTGCCAAGAACCTGTTCCTCCACACTTGGGAGCGTGGCAAGGGCTACGCAATCAAGGCTGGCACTGTCATATTCGCGGCATGTGTGCTGCTGTGGCTTTTGATGAACTTCAACTGGACATTCCATCTGATAGATGCCAGTACCGCCGAAGGGCTTGAACAATGCATGCTACATGACATCGGCCAGTGCTTCGCCTGGATTTTCAGGCCTCTGGGCTTCGGCACGTGGCAGGGAGCAGTGGCATCCATGACGGCTGAAATCGCAAAGGAGCAGGCCACCGCAACTTTGGCTATTATGGCTCCTGATGTGGGCGGCGGCACGCTGAAGGGCATACAGGCGCTTTTCTTGGAAATGGTGCCAGCCGCCATCACTGCACCCGAGCTGCGCGTGCTTTACTCTAAGTTGATTGCCTTCAGTTTCCTGGTGTGCAACTTGTTCTTCCCCCCCTGCATTGTGGCGACCATCGCCACCTGGCGTGAAATGGGAAGCGCAAAGTGGGGGCTTATTGCAATTGGCTTCCAGTTGCTTGTTGGCTATTGCCTGTCGTTGATTTGCTTCCGCTTGGGAGTGCTTTTCTTCGCGGATGTGCCTTTCGGCATTGGGCAGATTGCCGCTCTACTGGTTTTGGCGTTCATACTGTTTGCCGTGTTCCGTCCAGATCCTAATGCGAAGAAGGTCAAGGAAAAATGAACTTCGCAAACCTTGCAATAGCCATCGTTATACTGGCGCTTGTGGTGCTGGCGGTACGATACGCCTTAAGACATCCTGGCTGCGGCGGCAACTGCGGCAAGTGCAATGGCAGTTGCTGCAAGAAAAGGCAGTAGGACTTTCAGTTCTTGCTTGATTTGTTCGTTGAAACGCGGTATTTCAATGGAGTCATGCCTCTGCTTTGACGGAATATATTGCAGAAATATCCTGCGTTGTGGAAACCAAGCATTTCCGAGATGCGTGTAATTGGAATGCTAGTCTCGGACAGCAGTCTTTCTGCCTCAGTGAATTTCAGGTTTTTGACAAAGTCCGCAGGAGACATGTCAAAGTAGCGTTTCCAGCAGCGGAAGAAATTTCTTTCAGAAAAGCCATTTTTGCGGGCTACCTCGGCCAAATCAACCTCATCCGTAAAATGGAGTTGCAAGTACGCCGCTACACGGCGGATGCGAGCCTCGGCATTGCTCATATCATCTTCGCCTTCATTATCCCTGGCAAGCAACAGTAGTTCCCAAAGACTGATTGCCAATAGATCCAGGCGTTCTGCAATTCCATTAACTTTTGGATTGCGAAACAGATTCTCTGCTTCCTTGCATTTGCTGCTGATTTCTGCGGTCATCTTAAAATGCCAGGCATAAGGCTTGCTGATAAGTCCTGCCCGTGACATGCTTTCCAGCAATTCAGGACGATACCTGAAATATATGATATCCCTTGGATGCTCAAGCACATATTCTCTTTCAACGTAGGGCACCTTTATCAGAACATTGGGATAGCGAAGTTCCTGCTCCACGCCATTGTAACTTTCCTTCATTGACATTTTCCTTCCCGACAGGCGTATGCACAATTCCAGTTTGCCGCTTTCCGAGCCAGTACAAAACGGATGGTCTTCAAACGCGCCTGCAGCCTCTAGCGGAAAAACGCCTGAAAAGCGCCTAGGGATATCGTCAAGATATATTCCGTATATTTTCATATTCCGTATGTTTGGTCAAGTTGTTGTTACCTTGTAACTGTTCAGAACACTTTTTAACGCAGAGTCGCTGAGACGCGGAGGCGCAGAGATTACACTAATCCACAGATTTGCCCAGATTGCCCCAGATTTTCGTATGGCTTTGCGGACACCGCTTCACATTATTGCGCCAAATGTAAATGGACTCCATGGTTTTACAATTCAATATGGCAGAAAATTGATATTTTTTTGTCAGTTTTGACTATTGTTTCACACGTCATAAAATGGTATAATTACGCCCCATAAAAAAGATGACATAATGATGATATTTTTCTGGAAAAATGCCACGTGTACTTTCGGGAAAATATACAGTAACTTCCAAATCAATTTTACGGAGGAAAAACACAATGAAACACAAAACAGCAAAAGTCTTCACTTTGATTGAGTTGCTTGTTGTCATAGCAATTATCGCGATTTTGGCGGCGATGCTCCTGCCTGCCTTGAGCAAAGCGCGTGAAAAAGCGCGTAGCATCAGTTGTGTAAACAATTTGAAACAACTTGGAACAGGAGTGCGACTGTACATTGACAGCAACAATGACTATATCATGCCATATTCACTTAGTGATGGCGCCACGGCCACTAAAACGTGGATGTATCTTGTCACGAAGGAAATCGGGCAGATCCCCACACAGGCAAAAACGGATTCAAAAATCCTAGTATGCCCTTCGGCGGCAACTGTCTTTTCCTGGTATGACACAACTGCAGGAAATAATGTTGAGCCTTATGGCCATTATCTGAAGAACGACTTCTTCGGAGGCGGAAAGGATGTCTTTGAAAGCGCAAGTTATCCCAGCATCCTGAAAGTCGCACAGCATGACAGCAATGTGAAGGAACCAAGCGCATTCCGCATTGTTGCCGACAAGGCAGACAACACCGATGCCAACCTGTCAAATGACCTTGGCGTCAAGGGAGACTGCTTTACCTCCAGGTACTATGCCTATGTGGCTAAGAAGAGGCACAGCGGCGCAGCCAATGTTCTCCACTATGATGGACATGTTGGGGTGTATCGGTGGCGCAACTACGGCTCCGATGGCGGGCGAAATTGGTCAAGCCAGTCAGAGGCTGGTGTCAATTACGATAAGATCTTCACTGTCATACTGCAATGAGAGGAAAATGCATACTTTGCCTTTGTCTGCTCTGGATTTTTGTCCATGGCATTTATGGCGCGTGCCTGGATTTTCCCATGCTTTCCAATGAGCCTGTGATTGATGGAAACGCAGATGAACCAGCCTGGAAAAGCCAGCCATGGCATGGGGATTTTGTCATGGTCGGAACCAATGTGAAGCCCGATGCCTCCACTAGTTTCAAGGCTGGCGTGTACGGCGAGTATCTGTATTTTATCATCCGTGCTGACGAACCTGACACTTCTCTGCTGCGCAAGAACCGAACCAAAAGGGATGACATGGTCTTTTTTGATGACTGTATTGAGGTCATGGTTGATGCCGAAAACCTCAGGCAGTCTTTCAGCCACATTATTGTGAATTCCATTGGAACTGTCTATGATTCCCATTACAGCCAAGGCGGAATGGTGGCAAATCCCGAGTGGAACTTCAATGATGCCCGCACTGCGGTTTTAACCGAAAAGGACTTTTTCCAGGTGGAAATAGCATTGCCCTTGGCAGAACTGGGTTTCATTAAAGCAGATGGAAAAATACGCTTCAATGTGGCACGACAGCGCCATGGCAAAGCACGGGAAATAACAAGTTTTTCTCTAGCAAAAGGCTCATTGCAGGTGCCTGACACCTTTGCTGACGGTCAAATTCACACACATGACTTGAATGCATACGCCTATCGCCTCTCTGCGCCTTATGAGTTGTCTGTGAAGGACGGACAAAAATTGACTGGCAAGATACAGTTGAGCAATCTCACTGGTAAAATTCGTTTTCTTGAGTTTTTTGTCAATGGTAAAAGCGCAGGACGGCGCGTAATAGAAGCGAATCTGAGCAATGATGTCACATTT
>JAEEGL017319702.1_pt1 | contig 15262 bp, 14 predicted proteins | sample 9134231 | NCBI WGS metagenome assembly JAEEGL01 (sample SAMN16246548, study PRJNA631951) | gut metagenome | biome: gut microbiome; feature: rumen; material: fiber-attached | host: Bos | place: Iran: Karaj | collected 2018-10 | reverse complement strand
TAGTAAACATATTAAAAATATTATTTTTTTCATTTAATTTCCTTTCTTAATAAACATCACCCTTCACCCTATATATTATCCATCAAAGTCTTATTTCCTTTTTTTTATTAAAAAAAAGAATACTTTTATTCAAGTATTCCTTTAATTCTTCTAACTCCAGCTGAAGATGCTTCTTCTTTTTTAATTCTGAAATGTCCTAATTCTGAAGTATTTTTAACATGTGGTCCTCCACATAGTTCTTTAGAAATATCGCCAATACTATAAACAGTTACAATATCAGGATATTTTTCAATAAACATACATTCAGCACCAGATTTTAAAGCATCTTCTTTACTCATTTCTTCAACAGTAACATCAATGCCTTCTTCTATCCATTTATTTACTAAATCTTCTGCTTGTTTTTTCTCTTCATCACTTAATTTATGATCACAACTAAAGTCGAATCTCATACGTTCATCAGTAATATTAGAACCTTTTTGATGAACATCAGGGCCAACAACTTGTTTTAATGCAGCATTTAATAAGTGTGTACAAGTATGATATTTAGTTTCAACTTCAGAATCTCCTGCTAAACCACCTTTAAACTTACCTTGAGAAGCAGTTCTACTCTTTTCTTGGTGTTCCCTAAATTTAACTTCATATCCTTCTGTATCAACCTTTAAACCTTTTTCTTGTGCAAGTTCAACTGTTAACTCTAATGGGAAACCAAATGTATCAAATAAATGGAATGCTGTTTCACCATCGATATCTTTGCCATCTCTAGTTTCCTTTTCAAATTGTCTTAAACCCTTTTCTAATGTTCTATTAAATTTAACTTTCTCATTTCTAAGTTCATTTAATACAACTTCTCTATTTTCTTTTAGTTCACTATAATAAACATCATATTTAGAAATAATCAAATCAGCAATTTCTTCTTCCCAATTACCATTAATATCTATTTCTAAAGTCTTAGCATGTCTAATAGCTCTCCTAATTAATCTTCTCAAGATATAACCTTGATCAGTATTACTTGGTTTAATTCCTGCATGATCAGCTAAGATAAATACTGCTGTTCTTAAATGGTCAGCAATAATTCTCATACTCTTTTCATTACCTTCATAAGGTTTATTAGATATTTTAGCAATAAGTTCTATAACATCTTTCCATAAACTAGAAGTATAATTATCATTTACTCCTTCTAAGATAGCTACAGTTCTTTCAACACCCATACCTGTATCAACATTCTTCTTAGGTAATTCTACGATTGTACCATCAGCTCTCTTTTCAAATTCCATAAATACGTCATTCCAAATCTCAACCCAACGTTTATCTTCAGGATCAAACTTTTCAGGAATTTCATCATTACTACGCCAATAAAACATTTCTGAGTCACTTCCACATGGTCCAGTTTCACCAGCAATCCAGAAATTATCTTCTACTGTTTGAGCAATTCTTTCTGGCTTAATACCTAAACTAATCCATTTATCATAAGAAACTTGATCAAATGGAATTAAATCATTACCACCAAATACTGTAACAGCTAATCTTTCTACAGGAATATTTAATACTGTAGTTAAGAATTCAAAACTCCATTCAATAGCTTCATTTTTAAAATAATCTCCTAAACTCCAGTTACCTAACATTTCAAAGAAAGTATGATGATAAGTATCACCAACTTCATCTAAATCATTAGTTCTAATACACTTTTGATAATCAACAAGCCTTGTTCCATATGGATGTGGTTGACCCATTAAATATGGAATCAATGGTTGCATACCTGCTGTATTAAATAATACAGATGGATCATTTTCTGGTACTACTGGAGCACTAGGTATTTGTTTATGTCCTTTACTTATAAAAAAATTAATATATAAATCTTTCAAATTCATTTTTTATCTTCCTCTCAATATCTTTTCTACTTCATCATATAAACTTCTATCAAAGCCATTATGTATTACATAATCAAAGCCCTTATAATTATCTAATTCTAATTCTGTAAGATGATGTTTTTGCTCATCAGTTAATACTCTTTTACTTACAGATGAATTAACTCTAATTATAATAACATTATATTTTTTTATCTTTTTAAAATATTCGATCTCATGTATTAAGCGAACATCGCTAATAACAACATTCTTAATTCCTTGAGATTCATATACTTCAATATCTTCTTTCATTCTTTTAGTTAAGAAATCAGGATCAATCGCTCGAAGATTATCACCCATCTCTTGTAAGAATTTTCTTGGTTTATGACTATCTGTTCCATCCCAATCAGTTAGTTCCAAAGCAAATTGTTTAATATATTTAGAAAATCCTGTAATAACGGTATTATCTAAATTATCATAAATATAATTGGCAACTTCATTTTTGCCACTACCTGCTTTTCCACAAATCAAATAGATATTCATAAAATCCCTCCTTAAAAAATAAAAAACCACAAAATTGCAAGGAGCAATTCTGCGGTACCATCCTTTATTTTACTTAATTAAGATAACGGTCTTACCCGGTTAGTCTCCTAATGCAGCCATTTCATTATCTCATCTCTTAGTTTCCACCAACCACTAAGTCTCTGTAAGAATAAATAATTACTTCCTCATTAATCAGCAACTAATTAATACACATAAGATTATATAAAATATTTAAGAAAAAGTAAAGTTCCTACATGAAAAAAGTATAAGAAGTTTCTTCTTCATTAATATTAATAAAATCTGGATTATTAGCATTTCTTGTCATAAATGGAAGAATTGTAAAAACACCAGCATCATTTGGTAAAGAATATTTTTCTCTAAACTCTTCTACTGTAATGTCATTAGCTTTCCAAATTTCAAATAATCTATTTAAACTTTTTTCCATGTGCGGAGTTATTTCCACCATTCGTTCAAGATTACTCATCAAATAATCAGCTAAACTATTCATGAATTTCACCTCACGTAATGAAAGATACTAATACTTTTTTATCCATTTGTCAAATAAAAAGAGAGTTTTAAACCTCCATAAATTTATCTAAAACTCTCTGTCTTAAATTAGTCTTCCTTAAAGTTGAATAATCATTATTAATAGCTCTAATAAAACTTTCTTCTTCACCAATAATAATTAAACTCTTCTTAGCTCTAGATACACCTGTATAAACAAGCTTATTATATAACATCTTATAATATGCTTTAGAAATAGGCATTATTACATGACTAAATTCCGATCCTTGAGCTTTATGAATAGATATTGCATAAGCGTGTTTAATATTGATTAAATCTTCTCTAGAATACATAACTCTTGTACCCATAAAATCAATCGTTACAACATCTTTTTTCTTTTCACCCATAACATTACCAATACTTTCAATATAACCAATATCACCATTAAAAATATTGTTATCTGGGTCGTTTACTAATTGTAATACTTTATCATTTTCACGATATATAACATCGCCGTATTTCAATTCTTTCTTCTTTTTACTCTTAGGATTAAATATTTCTTGTAACAAAATATTTAGATTATCAATTCCATTTTCTCCTTTATACATTGGTGCCAATACCTGCATATCATCCTCAGTGAAGCCCTTTTCTTTAGACATTTCACATATTCTTCTTACTAATTCTTTAATTTGAATACCACTAGCATGAATAAAATTATAATCATCTGTTTGTTTAGTAAATTCACTATTCAAATTCTTTTCTTTTATCTCTTTAGCCAAAATTGGAATATATGAGTTTTCACTTTGACGATATATCTCTTCTAAAACAGTATGCGTAAACATATCTGAATCAATCAAATCATTTAATATTAAACCAGGTCCTACACTAGGCAATTGATTAGCATCACCTACTAAAACTAATGTAATATTATGATTTAAACCTTTTAACAAACTTGCAAATAAATAAGTATCAATCATACTAACTTCATCTACAATTACTAATTTACAATAATTCTTATTATATTCATTAACTTGAAATTCATCTTTTTCTTTGTTCCATTTTAAGAAACGGTGGATAGTTGAAGCTGGTAATCCTGTAGAATCACTCATTTTCTTAGCTGCTCTACCAGTTGGAGCAAGTAATGCTATATCATTTAATACATCACGATAATTTAAATTATGAATTCTCATATATAATTTAACTATTGAATTAATAATTGTTGTTTTACCTGTCCCAGGTCCACCAGTAATAATACTAACTCTATTAGTTAAGGCGTTCTTAATTGCTTTTTTTTGATCTGTATTATATTTAACATCATACTCTGCTTCAATTCCTGCAATTAATTCATCAAAATGCGTAACTTTTTCTTTACTCTGTTTACTAATTAAATAAAGGTTTTCAACAATATCTTCCTCATAATCGTAATACTCTTTTAAGAAATATTTATCATCATCAACTACTATTTCATCATTTAATACTAGTTTACTTAAATAATTATCAAATTCAGCTTCTTCGATAAATATTTTAAACTCATTACGTAAACAACTAAATATCTCTAAATAATCCAAATAAGTATCGCCATTTTTAAAACCTAATCTTTTAAAAGTTTCGACAATACAAGCAAGTACTCTTTCTTCGCTATCTGCTTTATTCATACTTAAATAAACTTTATCTAATTTAGTAAAATCGATAATATCAATTAATTTATATATATTATTCTTAACAATTTCTAAAGAACTTTCTCCCCATTTGTTCAAAATACTTAAAGCTTCATTAATTGTAAAACCTAATTTTTTTAATTCAACTATTATTTCATCAGTACTTTGATACTTAACAATTGATTTATAAATTCTTTTAGCTTTAACTTCACTGATACCAGGAACCAATAAAAGATTTTCATAGTTTTCTTTTATTAAATTAATAGCGTCTTCACCCAAAGTATCAACTATTGCTTTAGCTGTTTTTTCTCCACATCCTTTAACCAAAGAACTAGATAAAAAATCAATAACAGCATCTTCTCCCTTAGGTTCTTCTCTTTTATAATTAATAACTTGAAATTGATTACCATATCTTTCATTAAAAACATAATTACCTTCTAAGTTATAGTAATCTTCTCCATTTAAATCTGCAAAATATCCTGTAAAAGTTATTGTTTTGTTAATTTGGTCCTCCATTCCATCAGAGGCTTCTTTTACTCTAAACAAACCAATTTTATAACCATTATCAGATTCGAATATCATCTGTTTAAACTTTCCTCTGATAGATTCCATTTTAACCACCTAATATATTTTATCATGAGAAATAAAAAAAGCGAATATTTTTTCGCTTCTATTTTAAGTCTTCTTGATGGTTTTTAGTGAAATATAACATTGCTTTATCAAACTCTTGATCAGAATCTAATCCAACATACATTTCAATATTTCCTGCTTTTTGAACTTTTCTAACTCTAAATTTTTGTTCAATATCATCAGTAGTTAAATATACATATCTAACACCATCTATATCAATTTCATCAATAATGAAGTATTCTTTTCCATCTTCTAAAGTAACTACATCATATTCTTTAACACTAGTATCCATATTACACCTACTTACCTCTAAACTCTTGAACTTCTTCTTGTCTTTGCTCAATTGCATGTAGATCTCTCAAGTATTCTCTTGCAGCATCTTCATATTTATCTAAATCAACTACTATTCTTCCACCTTTTTCTTTGCTAAAACCTTTAGCTAAACAATAATCAGTAAAAGAACTATAACTTGTATATCCACGACGATACATTTGATAGAAGAAATCATCCATATTAACTAATGTTCTCCCACTTCCACTACCTAATATATAATGATAAACTCCATAAACATATGAATCAAAATCCATTCCTTCTTCAAATCCATCCGCTATATCACTATAATCAAACCAGAAATTCTGGTAATCATCGGTACGATGAGTTTCTTCTCTAACCATTTCATAACCAGCATGATATGAATCATTTGTATAATCTCTAAAAGCATCAACCACTGAAGGAACTGTAATATACATAGATACAGCTACAACAACTGCCATAATGGCACCTTGAATTCTATATGCTCTTCTCTGTTTTTTCTTTCTTTCAGCTATAATGGCTCTTTTACGAGCTTCTTCTTCACTTCTATTAACACTTTCTCTTCTAGCTTCTTCAACCATTAAATTATAATTTCTATTTGCTGATTGATAATTGGGTCTTCTCATGATCTGACTATCTCTATCCATATCACTCATCTCCTATTATAAGTATACTATTTTAAAAGAAACTAGTCAAAACTCTTTTAAAACACTATACACAAAAAAAGAATAGCATCGCTATTCTATTTATAATCATTAATATGAGTATCTAATACATAAGTTAAATCATTTAGAATAATTGCATCTTCAGGTAAACTTATATTTTCACTATTACCCTTTATAGAATCAATAGGAACAAATACTCTATATGATCCAGTATTATCGACTAATTTGCCATTTCTATCATATACTTCAAACTTATCGTTTACTCTTAATTCTTGATTATCGCCATCCAATAATACGGCTTTACTATATGGAGATTCTTCAAAAGTAAAACGATTAAATAAGCTTTCATTTAATGACCCATTAAATTGCATTGCTAATTTTCTAAATTCATTATGATACTCTTCTATCATATCTCCATTAAGTCTTTCAGGTAACAAAGATATTGTTTTATTATATGTATAATCATAATAATTAGTAATTGCAGGGACATATGAACTAGAATAAATACTTTGAACCATCGCTCTTAATGCTTCATATTCAGTTGTATTTTCTATTTCCTTAAGTCCTTCACCAGCGAACTTTAACCAATTATATAAAATTAAATCATTAACACTATCAATACTATTAGTTTTCATATCATCACCAACACATTTCTATTCTTACAAAAATTATATAATAAAAATGTTAGTTTTTCAATACGCCAAATACTTCATTTATGTTGGCGTCCTTAATTAGTACATCATAATCTTTATTTGGCTCTAACTCTTGATCAACAATTACTTTTAAGAAGTTTTCAGTATGACCAACAGCTTTACCATCAACATTTTCTTCTATTAATACTTTAACAACACGATTAATAAAACGACGATTATATTCTAATTGTAAATCATTATCAATATCTATTAATCTTCTAGCTCTTTCCTTCTTAATATTATTAGGAACTTGATCTTTCATTGTACTAGCTTTTGTTCCTTCTCTAACTGAATAAGGGAAAACATGAATCTTACTAAATCCTACTTCTCGACAGTATTCAATACATTCTTGAAAGTCTTTCTCAGTTTCACCAGGAAATCCTACAATTACATCAGTAGTTAAATTAATATCTGGTCTTGCTTCTTTAATCTTTTTAATATTATTTAAATATTCTTCCTTTGTATATTTACGATTCATTAATTTAAGAATTCTTTCACTACCAGATTGTAATGAAACATGTAGATGTGCACACAATTTTTGATTATTCTTTAATTCCTCAATAAACTTGTCAGTAATCTCTGTCATTTCAATACTAGATACTCTAATTCTTTCTAGTTTTTTAATCTTAGATAATTCTCTAATTAAATCTGTTAAATCATAAAGACCTGTTTCTTTGCCATAAGCACCCGTATTAATACCAGTCAAAACAATTTCCTTATGGCCCATAGAGACAAGTTCGTTTACTTCTTCTAAGACATCTTCCATTTTCTTGCTTCTTATACTTCCTCTAACATACGGAATAATACAATAAGCACAATAATTATTACAACCATCTTGTATTTTGACAAAAGCTCTAGTTAAGTCATCAAACTTTTTAACTGTCATATTTTCAAAATCGGTCCTACGATCATTAAAGAACTTAATATATTTCTTTTTATCCTTAATAAAGTTTTCTATTAATTCAATAACTTTAGCTTTCTCTTTATTGCCAATTAAAATATCAATATCTAAATTAACTAATTCTTCACGATGATTCTCTGCTGTACATCCACATACCATTAAAACACAATCAGGATTGTCTCTTCTAACTCCCCTTATAGCTTTCTTACATTTATTATCAGCAGTATTAGTAACACTACAAGTGTTAACAATAACGATATCAGCATCTTTATAATCATCAACATATTGGTAATTATTGTTTATTAATTGTTCTTTCATAAATTCTGATTCATAAGAATTAACTTTACAACCAAATGTAATAATACTAAATTTCATACACTTCACCAACTCGGGTAAATTATAACACAAAAAATAATCTCTTACGAGATTATTTATCTTTATCATCAAATAGATTATTAATAAAAGGTATTTTTAATTCAAAATTAGGAAACGCTTTAATAACACGTTCATGTAAATAATTCTTACTATCCGTAATCTTCTTGATAAACAATTCTTTAATCATTTCTGTATTATCTAAGACATTATGATACTTCTTAATGATTTCTTTATTAACTTCTTTACCCATCTTACTAATCTTACCTACTATTGATTCAGAAATTAATGTATCAACAATATAAACAACAAATAATACAATTGCTAAGACATATAACAATGGATTGCTTAAACCATTTAAAAGTTTTATAAAGAATGGGCTAACATAATAAATTCCTAGCATTCCACAAATACCAAAAGGTATCATTGTTTCTAAACATATTCTTCCGTTAATATTAAACTTAAAATGACTATAATCCCACCATCTTAATTTAAATATCTTCTCTAAGAAATAACTTGTATAATACTCCAACAAGCTACAAATTAAAACAATTAAAATAAATAATACAAAAGGATCATCCATATACTTTTTTAATCCAAAAGTAATCAAGATTCCACCCCAACCATAGATTGGACAATAAGGACCTATTAAGAAACCCCTATTAACAAAACGATGTTCTGTTATTAACTTAGCTATTACTTCATAAAGCCATCCCATGATTGAATATATCATAAACAGTAAAAAGTAAATACAGAACTCTTTCATTGTATTCCCCCTAACAAATTAAATACTTAATAGAAAACAAAGAGCAAATAAGACAATTAATACAATAAAATATATCCAGCTTCCTTTAGAAATAACTAAACGACGTGTATTATCATTCTTAGGTACTTTGGAAGCATCAATTAATTTAACTACTACTAAATTCTTGTTTTCTAAATCCTCAGTTGTTTTAAGTGAAAAGATTGAAGAATCTCCATATTCCATAAATTGAACATCTTTATCTCTTTTTAAGAAAAAGAAAAACATACATAAATCTCCACCAGCACCACCAATATTAATGCCAGATAACATTACTAACCACCATTGCTTTGTAATAACACCAATAATTAAAGTTATAACTCCAATAATCGTAAACGGTGCCATCAAAGACATCATTATTGTTTTTTTATTTACGTACTCTCCACAACGGCAATAAAATATTCCCTTTTCCAAAGCAGCACCATATGTAATATTCTTTTTCTTAGCACCACCTAGAATATAAAAAACACCATGGATTATTTCATGTAATACCATCCATAAGAACACTACTACAAAAGCAATAATCAAATATTTAATATCTTTAGTAAATAAAGTAAACAAATGATCATCACCCCAGAAAAAATACATTAAGTATCCTGGTAAAACTAAAGCCACAATCGTAATGATTGTGGAAATAGTTAACATAAATCCCATTTTATATTCAAGAAAGTATTCATTTACTTCACTCTTTTTCATACTATCACCTAATTGATTTTATTTTGTAATTCCTTTAGTTTCCTCAAGAACAATTCTTCATGAGCATATGACTCAGGATGAACTACTTCTACTTCTGGTATTCTATCTAAATCAACTTGTTTAATAGATAAATCATCTTCTTTTCTTTCATCTTCATAAACAATATTATCTTTATTGTTGATTAATTCATCGTAACTAATAATCGCTGTATTTTCTTGTTCTTCTTCATAAGGAGTTAACTGAATAGTTCTCTCTTTAGGAAGATTTTCTAATTCCTTAGATATATTTACTAGTTCTTTAGTTTCATCTGAATAATCCATAATTGGTGGAATAGAAGTCATTGTTTCTTCCAATAATGGAACCCTTGGTATATTAGTCATTGTTGCATCAATTAATTCTTGTTTCTTAGTTCTAGGTAATTCAATATCTTCAACATATTTCACTTTCTCACCAGCATTCTTATCCTCTAAAGCGAAATCATGAATAGAAGATGTTAAACTATCTTCTTTATTTTCAAAGATAGAAGCATGGATTGGTGGGCTTACAGTATGCTCTAAACTATCAGCTCTAACTTCAGTGGCTATTTCTTCAACCATATCATTATTTTTAACTTCTTCGTGCATTTCTTCTGCCTTCTCTTTTTTCTTTGCTTCAATTATTTCTTTGTTTTGTGAATATATTAAATAAATCATTGCAATAACAACAACAATTAAAATAATAATCAAAACATAATAAGCTAAATTAGAATCAGCTACCGAATTGATAATATTCAACAAATTCATTAAATCACCCTTTTCTATGCAACAATAATATAAGGATTATCTATCGTTCCATTACCTTTTATTTTAGCATTTGCTCCAATACTAATAACTGGTCTTAAATGTGTATTTTCACTAGCCATCACACTACCACCAAATGCTCCATTTTTCATTACACTAATCATATGAAATTGAGAACCATTAAATGAGTATGAGCTACTAGTTACATAACCTTCTTTAATATTACTATTATACAAATAATACTTATCATTGCTAACATCTCTGTATGCGCCTGCTAATACTATTTCATCAGCAGATAATAAACCTACTTTACCAGAATAAATATCGCCACTGCAATATAAATCCGGAGTATTATCAACGAATATACGATTATAACTATTTGAATATTGGTTATTATTTATATAAATATTGAAATTAATATCCGTACAGAAATCACTGTTTACAATATACTTATTATATTCTGCTAAATTTTTATTTAACCATTCATTTAATCGACCTGTAACACTGGCGTGTTTTAAACTAGCTAAAGCAGCCGGAGTAACACCTTCTGCCGCTGGATTAACATTGTATGGATAAGCCTCATTAATAATATTATCCAATACTATTCTTACAGATCCATCACCATTAATTCTAACAATTCTAAATAATAAATTATTTATTTTAACGTAATTATAATTAATATTTCCTCTAAAGAAATAAGATTTACCTTTATTATCTTCTGTTTCTAATAATCCTTCATTAACAGTTGATACTTCACTACCAATTCTTGTTTTAGCAACTCCAACTTGATGTGAAGATAGAATTACATCAGCAAAACTATCATAAGATAAAGACTCATTAACAACAGTTAACATTGCTTTAAAATGACCACCATCAGGATCTTTAATCTTAACAACAAATCTAAGCGTTTCTTCACCATCGATTACATAAAGATTAATGATTCTTTTTTCTTCCAAATCATCTTCAATTTTATTAATAACTTCTCCATCATGATTTTCGATGGATACTTCAGCAGTATTCTTATTTAAATCGCTTAAAAAAATAGAATAATAAATCTTTTTATCTGAAAGATTAGTAATACTAATATTATACTCATGTTCCTTACTATCTCTAATATTAACTTCTTGGCCATCTATGTAATTAATAGACAATTCTCCATCCGTTAAAACGTCTCCAACAGAATTTCTATTTCTATTTCCAAGATCTACATGTCTAAAGATTAATGCAAAAATAACTAATAGAATAAACAAGACAACAATGATTAAAATAGCAATTTGGTATTTGTCGCTTTTACCTATAGATTTGCTCATTAGACTCACCCTATTCTCACTATTTAGTATAACAATAATTACATAAAAAAACAAGGACGCACCTTGTTTTTATAAATATTTTTTAAAGTCCTTAAAAGCGCTATCTGATGCTAAATCTGTATCAGCTAATTCCTTAAATAATTCCTTTTGTTTTTTATCTAGTTTAGTTGGAATTATAACATCTAATACAACATACATATCGCCTTTTTTACTACGATTAGGATCTTTAACACCTTTTCCTTTAAGGCGTAATTGATCTCCAGCTTGACTACCGGCATCAATAGTTAAAACTACATTTCCATCTAAAGTTGGTATTTCCTTTTTACATCCCAATACTGCTTCTGTAATTGTTAGTGGAACATCTAAATAAATATCATTTTCTTTTCTTTCAAATAATGGATGATTCTTAACACTAAACTCAATATAAATATCTCCATTAGGTCCACCATTATAACCAGCAGCACCTTTACCACTTATACGTAGTTGATGTCCATTATCTACACCTGCTGGAACTTCAATTTCGATTTCTTTATTCTTAATATAGTGTCCAGTTCCATTACATTTTTTACATTTATCCTTAAATGTTTTTCCTCTTCCGCCACAATCTGGACAAGAAGTTTCTGATTGGAAAACACCAAACATTGTTCTTTGTTGAGAAACTACTCTTCCACGTCCTCCACAAGTTGAACAAGTTTGTTCTCCAGTTCCACCTTTTCCATCACAATCATCACATTCAGAATCTAAATCAATATTAATTGATTTCTTGCAACCAAACACAGCCTCTTCGAAAGTAAGATTAATCTTAACTAAAGAATCTCTTCCTTTAGTTGGACGACTCTTGGCATTTCTTCGGCCACCGAATCCTCCAAACATACTGCCACCAAATAAATCTTCAAAAATACTAGATAAATCAATGTCTTCAGCATTAAATCCACCGAAACCACCAAAACCACCAGATTGCGCACCTTGTGTAAATGCTTCATGACCTAATTGATCATATTGACGTCTTTTATTTTCATCAGATAAAACTGCGTAAGCTTCGCCACATTCTTTAAACTTTGCCTCATCACCAGTTTCTTTATTATCTGGGTGATATTTCTTTGCTAGTTTTCTAAAAGCCGATTTAATCTCTGCATCAGTAGCATTTTTATCGACACCTAATATTTCATAATAACTCCTACTAGTAGCCATCTATCTCACCTTCTTTACAATTTCTTCTGCTTGTTTTAATCTATCTTCAAACATCTTAATCGCTTTTGTAATAGGTTCTTTAGTAGTCATATCAACGCCACACTCTTTTAAAGTATCTAACGGATATTTACTAGAACCACTCTTTAAAAATTTCAAATAATTTTCTTTAGCCCCATGTTTTCCAGCTAAAATATCACTTGCAATAGCAATTGCAGCACATAAACCTGTTGCATACTTATACACATAGAATGATGTGTAGAAATGTGGAATTCTACTCCATTCATAACTAATTAATTCGTCACTAACGACTTCTTTACCATAATATAATTTATTCAAATCATAATATACTTTTCCTAAACTTTGAGGAGTTAATGCTTCTCCATTTTTTTCCATATCATGGATTATCATTTCAAACTCCGCAAACATTGTTTGACGATAAACTGTTGCTCTAAAACGATCCAAGAAAGATGTAACATATAATAGTTTATCTTCATCATTTGTTGCATGCTCAATAAAGTATTCATTTAACAATACTTCATTTACCGTTGAAGCAATTTCTGCTAAGAAAATTGGATATTGTGCATAACAAAAATCTTGATTACAATCAGAATAATAAGAATGCATAGCATGTCCTAATTCATGAGCCATTGTACTAACCGAATCTTCGTTGCCTTCAAAATTCATTGATACATATGGATCGATCTTATAAGCTCCCCATTGATAAGCTCCGCTTCTCTTTCCATCATTTGGATATCTATCTATCCATCTATTACTAAATGCTTGTGATAAATCCTTAACATATTCTTCACCTAATGGTTTAACTGCAGCTAAAACTATGTCTTTAGCTTCATCAAAAGTAAACTTTTTAGAATCACCTTTAATTAAATCTACAGCCAAATCATACATATGCAATTCATCTAAACCAAGATATTCTTTTCTTAACTTCATATATTCATATATTGGTTTAAGATTACCATGAACAGTTTCAATTAAATTCTTATAAACATCAACAGATACATCATCACTAAACAAACTCATCTCTAAAGGAGAATTAAACTTTCTGACTTTAGACATAAATAAATCTTCTTTAACTTGACCTTTATACATTTCAGCAAGAGTATTTTGATGATCTACATAGAACTTATAATAAGTCTCAAAAGTATTCTTTCTAACTTCACGATTCTTATTTGATAATAACTTAATATAATTACTATGAGTTATTTCTTCATCTTTACCATTAACTCTTACTATACCAAACTTAGCATCTGCATTATCCAAAGCCGAAAAAGACTTATCAGGAGTTCCAAATGCGTTTGCAGCCAAACTAATGATTTGTTCTTCTTCTTTAGATAAAGTATGATCTTGATATCTAAAAATCTTTTCTAAAACAAATGCATATTTCTTTAATCTTTTATCTTCTTTTATAAAATCTTTAATCTTTTGATATTTAACACTTAATAATTCACTTCTAACAAAAGAAGTTTCCTCATTAATTTTCTCTTCTAATCTATCAGCTTTATCACGAAGAACTAATCCTTCATTATCATTAGTATCACTAAAATGATATAGATAAGAATATACATATAGCTTCTCTGTATTAAAACCTAGTTTATCATCCAAAACTAAATACTTATATAAACTATCTGCTGAATCAGTAATATGACCTTTCATTAAAACAATATCATTTAAAATACCTAATGTTTCTTTATATAAGTGTTCATATTCTTCTTCAGTTTTAAAGAATTTAGTCAAATCCCATTTATCATTTTCTTTTATTTCACTACGCTTCATAGGCTGTTCCTTTCTTAATCTAGTAAAAGTTCTAGTTTCCTAGAACTTTTATTTGATAATCAATTATTTTTCTTCGTAATTAGCTTCTTGAACATCGTCTTTCTTATCATCAGATGTTGCTTCTTCAGTTGCTTCACCAGACTCTTGTCTAGCCTTAGCAGCTTCTTCATAAGCTTTAGTAGCTAAACTCATAGCTTTTTCTTGAAGTTTATCTTTCTTTTCTTTGATTTCATCAACATCTTTACCTTCAAGAGCTTCTTTTAATTCTTTAATTAAGTCTTCAGCTTCTTCTTTGTCTTTAGAATCAACTTTGTCTCCTAAATCTTTAATAGCTTTTTCTGTTTGGAATACTAATTGATCAGCTTCATTTCTAACATCAACTTCTTCTTTACGTTTTTCATCAGCTTCCTTGTTAGCTTCAGCTTCTTTCATCATCTTATCTACTTCTTCATCACTTAAATTAGTAGTAGCAGTAATTGTAATACTTTGTTCTTTTCCTGTACCTAAATCTTTAGCACTAACATTAACAATACCATTAGCATCAATATCGAATTTAACTTCAATTTGAGGTA
>JAEEGL016874087.1_pt1 | contig 15262 bp, 13 predicted proteins | sample 9134231 | NCBI WGS metagenome assembly JAEEGL01 (sample SAMN16246548, study PRJNA631951) | gut metagenome | biome: gut microbiome; feature: rumen; material: fiber-attached | host: Bos | place: Iran: Karaj | collected 2018-10 | reverse complement strand
AGGCTCCAAGATGGTGTCCAAGATCTTCGCCCAACTCAAGCTGCCGCTGAACGAGAAGATGAAATACGTGGAGAAACTGGTGTTGCTGCACCTGCGGCCGATCATTTTGGCTGAGGATATCGTCACCGACTCCGCCGTGAGGCGGTTGCTCTTCGACGCCGGCGATGACATAGACGACCTCATGATCCTTTGTCACGCCGACATCACCTCGAAGAACGAGGAGAAAGTCAAGAAATACCACAAGAACTTCGAGATCGTCCAGGAGAAGCTGCGCGAGATCGAGGCCAAGGACCACCTCCGCAACTGGCAGCCGCCCATCGACGGCACCGCCATCATGGAGACCTTCGGCATCCCCGCCGGCCGCGAGGTCGGCGTCATCAAGAACGCCATCCGCGACGCCGTCCTCGACGGCATCATCGGCAACAACTTCGAGGAGGCCTACGCCTACATGAAGAAGGTGGGCGCCGAGCAGGGACTCACCGTGGTGAAGGAACTCGAAGCCCCCATCGTCGTCAGCAACAACGGACCCGTCCCTCAAAAACTCGAGTCCCATGAATGACCGTACCCTGATCGTCATCGCTGGCCCCACCGCCTCCGGGAAGACCGCTGCTGCCATTGAGCTCGCCAAAAAGCTCGGCACCGAGATCCTTTCCGCCGACAGCCGTCAGTTCTATAAGGAGATGAGCATCGGGACCGCCGCACCTACCCCTAAGGAATTGCTCAAGGTAAAACATCATTTTGTTCACAATATCAGCATCTTTGATCAGTACGACGTCGCCACTTATGAACAAGAGGCCCTCCTCTTGTTGAGCAAGTTGTTCATCAATCACAAGGAGGTCATCCTCACGGGAGGCTCAGGACTCTTCATCGATGCCGTCTGCAACGGCATCGATGCCATGCCCAACATTGATCCTGAGAATCGCCAAAGAGTGAATGCCCTATATAAAGAACAGGGGATTGAGGCTCTACAGCAAGAACTGCAAAGGCTCGACCCAGAATACTGGTCCATCGTGGACCAGAAGAACCCGAGGAGGCTGCAGCGCGCCCTGGAGGTTTGTTACCAAACGGGCAATACCTTCACCTCTTTTCGGACCGCTTCCAAGGCCAAGCGGGATTTCAACATCCAGAAGTACGCCCTGTTATGGGAGCGTAACGAGTTGAACAACCGCATCAACCAGCGGGTGGAGCGCATGTTGTCGCAGGGACTCGTCGACGAGGCGAGGTCGCTCTACCCCCATCGGGAGCTGAATGCCCTCAATACGGTGGGTTACAAGGAACTCTTCGACTATTTTGATGGAAAAATCAGCCTGATGGAGGCCGTGGAGCAGATCAAGCTCAACACCCGACACTACGCCAAGCGTCAGATTACCTGGCTGCGGCGTGATCCTGAGTACCAATGGATCAACCCCTCCGAAGGTGACTTCATCACCTTTCCCAAGACCAGACCGTAATCGGCCATGGTTTCCTTCAATAGGTCTTGAAACTGAAACGCCACCCCACCTACGAAACAGATGGGCAATTCATGGCAACGCTCATAACGCAAAACGAACACCTCTATGAAATCCCTGAAGCACTCCTTCACCAAGGAGCGGACGAAGGCATCCTCCTGATGCTCCCCGGCAAACCGAGCGAACCCGGCAAGATATCTCGATGACGATGAACCGTGATATACTTGATCAATGAAATCATTGATTTCCAAATGATAATCTTCATTGAATTGAAGTTTTACTTCATCTGGCATCAGTCCATAGAAATAGGCTCTCACCAGCTTTCTGCCGAGGTAGCATCCACTGCCCTCGTCACCGACAAGATAGCCCAGGGACACGCCCCTATCCACCACTTCCTTGCCGTCATAGAGGCAGGAGTTCGCGCCTGTTCCGAGGATGCACGCGATACCTTCATCCCCACCAAGCAGGGCATGGCACACTGCCATCAAGTCGTGGGTAACCTTTACCACACGAGTCTCCGCGAAACGCTGCCGAAGCAGCCCTGCCACCTTCTCTTGGTTGGCCACCATGCCGCAGCCGGAGCCGTAATAATCGATCTCATCGACCAAAGCTACCCCTGAGGGCAAGTCCCGCAGGACACCCCTCAACACCTCATCGTCGTTATAGTTAGGATTATAGCCTCTCCTTTCAAAGTGTTCTACCACCTCACCCTCATCCATCAGGATCCATTCGGTCTTGGTGGAGCCAGCATCAATGATTAGTCGTCTCATGGCTTAGGATACAACGGCCAGATAATCAACCACCAGAGGCACGATGTTGATGCTTCTGACCTCGATCAGTTTCTTCAGGCGGTCGATGATCATGGGCACGTCTTCCCGATCACGGACAAAGTCGTTCTTCAGGAGCAGGCTGACATGTTGTTTGGCCACCCCGTCCTGGCGTTCAATGACGCTGGTGACATCCAGCAGGGCGTCTTTGATGCCGTTCTGGGTGAAGTAGCGGTAGCAGAAGCTCTTCAGGTCGGCACGGGTTACGATACGGTCGGCTGTACGGACGTAGTATTTCGCCAACATGCCCTTCTCTTCCTTATCGATGATTTCGTCTTTTCCTCCGAAGGATTTGACCAGCAGTCGAGTCTCTTTCTTGTCGAGAGATTTCGGCACAGAGATGTCGCTGAACACATCGATGTCGTTGGCATAGGATCCATCGGTGAACAAGGCAGACAGATGCATGGCTGGCATCTCCCCTGTCGATTTACCACGTTTCAGGATCGCATAGACCCCGCTTTGAGGTGTCTTATCTTTCGTGATGATGTCAATCACATCCTTCAGCACGATGTCGAGTCGGCGTATCTTGTCGGTGTTTTGCATCTTGTGCAGTTTTTGGAAGGCATAGAAGTCCGATTCGTACCGTCTGGACAGCTCATCGGCGAGGCGCACCAGGGCATCCATGTTGAATCTTTCGTTGCCGAACCTACGGATGGCGAAACGGTCTAGATCGTCAAGGGAGGTATCAGCATTCATCACCAGGTTCATGAAGAAGTCATCATGGTTGTTGTTCACCTGGGAAGTCACGCTACGGACATTGCCTTGTCCTTCATCGTCATAACCCTCTTCATTGGCGAGTTTGATGATAGGCTCATTGGCGGAGAGGTTGAAGTCTTTCATGATGACATTCACTGCCGGGAAGCAGTTGAACACCAGATTCTCGGCATCGAAGTTGAATGGTTTCGTCATGCTGGAGAATTCAAACACAAAGTTGATCATATCCGAGTTGATCGGGCGTTTGAAGGTTGGCGCCACCATGTAGAAGTTGACGTTCATCTCCGCCCAGAGGTCATGCCATTTGTTCTCACCTCCATAAAAGGCGGACTGGTTCAACACCATGTTAGCCTCGTTGAGCCACGGGATCTTAGGGAAGCGGTCGAACTCCCAGGGATGGATTAGAGGCAGCTTCTCGTTGTTCCAATACACAGTCAAGTCGCTGTATCTCAGTCCGGAGACCGCAAAGCCGAAGTTGGACAGGTCGGCGCTCTGGTCGGCGACGTCGATGTTGACGTTCCATTTGTCCGAGGCGATTTTGGTAACCCCATTGACGGTCATGCCCATGATCTTGGTTTTGAACATGGGATGGAACGGGAACATCTCCTTGACGCGCAGCGACTCCTTCTTGACCAGGAAGGTCGTGCTCTCGTCGCAATAGACCTCTTCTATGGCATCAGCGCCTTTGGCGGTCTTGATCATCGTCATGGACGGGATCGCTTGGATGAGATGATAAGGCAGCACCGAGTTCTGGAAGTCGGCGACCACGTCGTTCTCCAGGTTCTGTATGGTGTTCAGGAGTCCGTTGTTTTGATACACGAAGGCGGTCACCAGCACCCGAAGCAAAGGGTCTTTCTCAAAACCATAGAATGGCGAGTTAGGGTTGTTGCCGTCCCATTTACCTTCTCGTTTCCATGACTCGAGCACCTTCTGCATCAGGGCATCGACCTGTATCTGAATATCATATTCTTCTTGTGTCATAATTCTTCAGTTGTTTACCAAACATCGACATTAAACTCATTATAATAGATCGCATTGGAAGGGTTGTTGACCTTCCCTGTGACGATGATATGGATAATTCTCCCATATTGTTGGAAATCCATGGTGACGGCGACTTCCTTCAGTCTCCGCTCATAGCGTTCGATGGCGTTTTTCAATTCCCTGGCGAAGGTCTCGGCGTTCTTGCTACTTCCCGTGAGATGCTTAGTATAGAGAGTATCGCGAACGGCTCTCAACTCCGTGTTTTCCGTCATATCCCTCACCGGAAAATTCTCATGGAATTTCGATTTGCCCAAGTCAAAGATCTCGAAACGGAAATCCTCCAAGCAGAAACCAAAATCCTCATCCGCAATACTGTCGTATTTGTTGGATGAGATCAGCAACTGGATAAAGGCGTCGATGGATCTCTTGAGGTTGTGTTCATCAAGATCGACGATGGGGTAACGCAGTTGTAAAGGGTTTCTAATGAACATGGCTACATCGATTTAAGATTAGATCATCGGCATCCATTCTTCTTCCGCCGGAGGTTCGGGTTCGGGTTCCGGTTCGGGTTCCTTCACCACCTCCACCACCTTTGGCTGCAGGTCATTCATGGCAATGGCGATGTCGCCCAGGAACGACTGGAACGCATTCAGGTAGGGTTCCGCATCCATGATATTCGGCTGTGGGAGTTCCACTTTGTGCTGCATGACGGAATAGCTCAAGGCTGTAGCGATACGTTTGCACAACAGCAACAGTTCCCTCAAGGAGTCATCTACGGAGAAGGAATTCAGCTGTTCCAAGAGCACCATCACCATGACCCGGTCTTCCATGAATTCCGCATGCTCATGGCTGATGATTTTATCGATGGATTTCTTCAGCTCTTCCAGTTTCTCCAACAAAACCAAAGAAGAACGTGCGCTCATCACTGGTGGGATGAACTTGTCATATACCGACCAAGTGCCGTTGGAGGCAACCAGCTTAAGCAATGGTTGCACCGTCCTGATGTCGCCTAGTTCCTTGAAGTCAAACTTGTATTCGTTCACCACGTGAGGCACGCCGTCCTTCTCGAAAGGCATCAGACGTTCTCCCACCTCCAAGGTAAGGAACAGTTCCGAGGCCTGTCGGTCAGGGATGGTGATGTTGATGGGGACCCTGGTCTCCACCACGGCGACGAGGCCGGTAGGCAACAACACGTCACAGGTCACCTGTTTCAAAGACAAGGTCCCGTTGACAAGCTCCTGGTTCAAAGAGAAGGTCGTCCTCGGTATGATGCCAAATGACTTGGCGGCGAGCATCTTACGCACCAACAGACGGTTTTCGGAGATGTTGTTCTCCATGTCAATGAAAGTCTGCGGAGTGATTTCCATTCCCGACTGCCAATCGATCCTAATGTCAGTATTCATATTGTATGTACGTTTTTGATCTTATAGATGAGTATTGTAGTCCAGCACCAAGGCCCGTGTATCGGAGAGCACGAAATGCTGTTCGTTGTCTTTTACCTTATAGGTGCAGTCCATTGCCATGGGAACAAACCAATCCCCGAAGAAATCGAAGAGCGGTTTCAATTCATTGACAAAGGCCACATATTCCTTGCTGTCGAGTCCGAGTTTATAGACCGTGAACCGGATCTGGTCTTGCGAAGGCATGGTATAGTCCACACGGCAACCTATGATCTCGGCCAACATCTGAGTGAGTGCTTCGAAATCCCCGCGCAGTTGGGTCACCTGCAGCAAGAGTGGCGCAAGGAGTCGTACATAGGGATTCTGTTCCGTATGGAGGTCATAGTCGAACAGCATCTTGAGCAACATCTCGGTCTTCTCGTCCGTCAGACGATGCACATTCAGATGGATGTTCAACGAGCGGTTGAAGAAGAAAGAGTCAAAAGGCAGGAAATACTTCTGGATACTCCTCTCCTCTTCATAGATCTCATTGACACGACGAGCGAAGTCACGGCTTTCCTTGTCCCTCAGTTCCTCCGGGTCGAAAAACATCTTCTCAGGAAGGATGTCATACAATCCATTCCTGGCCAGGGAGATGTTCTTCGTGTGCGGGTCGTACGATTTCAGGTCACCGGAATAGTTACGCGAAAAGAAGCTGCCGTAGTTGGCGTTCCATTCCTTGATATCAGGAAAGAACACGGATAGCAGCAACTCAGCGGATAGTTCTTCTTGACCTCGTTCAATAATGGTATTTGACATAACTGTCATTCTTTGATGATGATAGGATAACGCTCTTCGTCGCCGGTTAGTTCGACATGGAACACGCCGTTCTCAGTGGTGATTTCGAGGATGTCATAGTATGGGATGCCTATCTCACGCAGCGTCAGTCGCTGGTAAGGGAACTCCTCATTGATGTTCTCATAGGCATTCTGGTTGAGGTCGGCTCTTGACCGAGTATATAGGTCATAGTTGCCGTCGATATAATCCGAGATCTGCGACTCTGGCAGCATCGGCGTGAACCGTTGGTTGTCATTTTTCGACACAATGATATCAACGAACTTGTCATTGCGCAAGTTGATCTCCACCTCATTGACTCCTAGCGTATTCTTGATGATCGTGAAGGCATCGTTGATGCGGGTGTCGGCGGTCAGTCCAGGCATCTTGACGATATCGGTCCAGCACTCATGCGAGGGGCAGTCCTCGAAGAAGGCTTTGGAATCGTATAAGGAGACGTGGTTATGCATGCCCTCGTAGTGGAACCATTGGCCGAGGAGGGTCGTGAAGACCCCGGACTGAACCTCTTCCTTGTGGATGAGTTTCATGGCTTCCTGCACCTCCACCGCTCCGATGATGGAAGCGATGACGGGTGTCGTAGGGATACGGCCCTGTTTCTCGTTACGGTGGGCGACGCCGGCGCAAGAGAGTTGCTGGAAGATGTTCTGCTTGGCGTTCTCGGTCAAGCCGCACTCATAGCAGTTCTCCCCTTGCTTGAAGACACGTACGTTACCAGTGAGGTTCTCCATGCCGCCTTCCACCCAAGGCACGTCGGCCCGCATGCAGAGACGGTTCAGTTGGAGACGGGCCAGACGGCTATCGAGGCATCCGATCACCACATCCATCTTACGGTACAAGCCCAGTCCCACATCGGTGTTGAGCTTGCCGCAGATGTACTGGATATTGATGTTCGGGTTGATCTCCCGAGCTTTACGGCAGGCCACCTCGGACTTGAAGTAACCCTTGTCCGCGTCTTCCTCCCGGAACAGCACCGAACGGGTCAGGTTGGAGTATTCGATCGTGTCGAAATCGACGATGTAGATGTTGCCGACGCCAAACAAAGCCAGGTTCTTGATCACCTCGTTACCCAAGGCACCTGCACCAATCACCATGACCTTGGCGTTCTTGACGACATCCATCTTGTACCAGGAGAGCAGGTCGAAGACCTCCTTACCCCATTCCTTGATTTCCAGTTCTTCCATGACCATCCTTTATTTTAGATTGTAAATCAGACCCAGTTCGAAGCTCGGGACGACAGCCTTGCCCCCATTGCTCAGCACGGCGGCATGGGTTCCGGGGATGAAGTCGCCTTCCGCGGCGGTGCCGAAGCTTCCTAAGGGGAAGTCCAGTTTCAGACCGGCACTCATGGCCACAGGAGAGCCTTTGAAAGGCACGTAGGCGCCTAAGGCGACATTGGCCCAGAGGACGAAGGGCTTCAACTCGGGTTCATAGTCTTTATAGCATTCCAGGTCCTCGCCATAGCCCAACTCGGTGATGTCCTCCAGGGTGACGTCCCATTGGGGATAGTACCCCATCAGATCGTAGGTGCCGCTGCCAGTGAAGTCAGCGCCGATCTTTAGCGAAGGTGTCAGTCCGAGTTTGCCGTAAACTGTCACGCGATCCTTGAGCGGGATGCCGAAGCAGATCCTCACGGGGATGTTGAGATAGGTCAGCGACAGGGACTCCGAAAGGTTCTCGAAGGAATACATGGCGTTGGCGTTGTCTTGGTCATTGTCCGGACCGGCCACCATGACGGAGTACTCGGCCAGGCTGGCGGACATCTTGAACGCATGGATGCCCACGCCGGCTTCCACGGAGACCGGGAAGGTCGGCGAGAACGAGGCCGTCCCGAAATACACGGCGACCTGTTTGGCCCAGTTCACCTCTTTGGCCCATGGCTCCGGAGCACTTTTCCCAATGAGGGCCGGACCCATGCCGAACTCCACTCCGATCACCGGGCTGGAGGGCGGGAGGGCCAAGCCTCTGAGGACATTGATCTCCTGGGTCAGGTCTTTGATCTTGGCATTACAGGCGTTGACCACCTCGTTCAAGTCGCTGATCGACTTATCCTTGGCTGCGATGGTGTCTTGGTACTGTGCCTGGGAACCCGCATCGAATTCCCCGTGCTGGGCGAGGCGTGTCTTCAAGTCATCGATCTGAGTGTTCAATTCCTTGATATCATTCTCATATTTCAGGGTCTTCTTACGCAGTCGTTTCACCTCGGCGTCATCGCTGCCGCCGCCTTTCTTCTTGACCTCATCCAACTCATCCTGGAGTTTTTTCGTCTTGGCTTGAAGCTCATCCACAAGATCATAAGTGATCGTCTGGATCACATCCTCGACGTTTCCTTTGTAGTATTCCACCTTGACCTTCTTTCCGTCCTTGGTCTTACCCCGGACCGTTGAGAGTTGGGTCTGTGAATATCCTACGAGGGAGACAGCCGCCAACAAGAGAATAAGAAAAACCTTTTTCATAACCTGGGATTTTGTCATTTGTCTTTTTCAATATAGGTGAACTTGGTGTTGCCAATGAAGAAGCAGCTACCATGCGAGAGCAGGATGGAATCGCCATTCTTGAATTCACGACGCTCCTCTCCGATGGTGGTGCCATCCGTCAGGGCAAGCAGATAAGGATGATCATTGTCAATATACAGTTCCACCTGCTTGGGTTGAATCTGGTCGCTATCATCCCAGTTCATCTGGATGACGCAGTTCGGCGAGCTTCCAATGGTGACGTGGTTGGATCCACCGGCGACGTTCATCCATTTGTAGATGGCGATGTCACGTTCCTTGGTAGGTCCTTCCAGATGGAGGAAGTAGTTTTCGGAGGTGTAGTGGACCACGGCGATGGAGGCGCCCAGGCCAGCGGCATACACCATGAAGCCGAACATGCCGATGACTTCCATGTTGACCATGTAGACGGCCACGAAACTCAACACCACAGAGACCAGGCCGCCGATGAAGGCTTCCTTGAATTGGATGTCAGTCTTCTTGGAAAGCAGGAAGGTGATGCTGATACCGAAGAACAGCCACGGCACCCAGTCAATCCACCAGCAGTTGCTTGACTTGCCGGCGAGGATGATGATCACCGCGCCGAGGAGGAAGGCGACGAATCCGATGACGGCATTGCCCAGGGAACGGGCCAGCATCACCAAGATGGTCTTGGCGGTCTTCTTACGGAATTCGATCAGGTAACTGAACAACAAGGTGATGAAGAATCCGAGGATCAGGCCACACAACAGCAACGGCTCGATCTTCTGCACGAACTCGTTGGCCACCAAGGCGGCATCTTCGCCATGAATCAAGCCAACGATCCAGCGGATCAGCTTCTCCAGGATCGGCACGTGACCGATCAGTTTGAACACCACCCACGAGATCAAGCCACCGGCGAGGCCATAGAGCAGCCACGAGGTGAAGTAAGGCGAGTTACGCTCATCCGTGAGGTGTTTCTTGTTATAGAAGTAGATGCCCTCCTTGCAGCTGTTCAGGCCATATTCCGGACAACGGTCATGGTTCTCCTCCCAGCATTCCCAGTGGACGGTATGCCTGCATTTCGTGACGATACGGTCGCCCTCTTCGAAGTTGTCCTTGCAATAATAACACTGTTGCAAGACCACGTTGTCGCCATCTTCCTTGACATCGGAGCGCTTGAACTTCTTCACATATTTCTTGAGGAAGATCCTGTAATTGATCCAAGGCACAAGGAACTGCATGATCAGATAGGCCAACACGATGAGGCCGATACCGAGGAGCAGTCCATAGAGGATGACGGAATATCTGCTGCGGCTTGTGGCCACCTCGGAGGGAGACAGGGTGATTGGCGACAGGGCGGAACCGAAGGAATACTGTTTCTCACCATGGGCATCCGCCTTGTCAATATCGAGGTGGAGTTCCAGAGGCTGGCCGTTATAGGTCACCTTCTCCCCCACAGAATAATACATACGGTAGTCCATGGCGATGGAGTCGAGGGCGCCCAGCAGCATGGTCTTCAGGGAGTCTACGGAATACTGCGGATAGAAACGTCCTTCAGGCGTACGGTGCACCATGAACTTGAACTCATTCTCCATCTCGCGATCAAGTTCCTCACCGATATACACACAGTAGATGGCTTTCAGCTTCTCAGGCATGGAGAGGTAGTCGGGGTTGTTGAACAGCAGCTTGTCGCGGAAGAAGTTCTCATCCACGTCTTGCTCCACCTTGCCCGAGAGGACGAACAGCATCTTGTCGGAAAGCGTATCCGAGCTTAACTCCTTGTTGTGTGGCGTGTCGGGATAGAAGCAGTCTTCCTCATCCAGGTTGTCGATCTCTTGGATCTTGGAGATGATGGAGGCATAGATGGACTTCTCCTCATCCGACTTTTCCACCATATTGTCGCGGCGCACGAAGGAGCGGATGCTCTCGCCGGGATAGACCCGTTCGGTCTCCGTGACCTCGGTACCCATCATGGTGATGTATACCTTGACATATTCCGGCAGGGCATCGACGAAGGTGACGATGGCGTCCTTCACCTTCATGTATTCCTCATCCGTAAGCATGGATCCCTGGTCGGCCAGGATGACGATGGTCAGGTTGTTTGAAACCAACTTACGGCTTGAGATGTCCACGAGGCTGTCGACCTTGAGTTCGACGGTGTCACCGTTGACGATCTCGTAGCAGCGGAGGTTATCAGGTTTCAGTCCAAAGTAAGGCACCTTGACGCCATCGCGCATCAGCTTGAAATCAACAAATCGCGTGGCGTTTGTCGACTCCACCAGGCCAAACTCCATCCCCACCTGGGCGAAGGCAGGCGTGAAGATCCAAAGGATAAAAAACAGCAGTATTGTTAATCTTTTCATGATGATGACTTTTATATTCTCTTTCTTCTATTCCATTCTTTCATTTGCGACATCGTAGTGGCGCCGGTTTTGGTGAATCCACCCACAGCATTCCGAGTCCAGATCTGCAGTTGGTCGTCCGAGATGCATTGGACAAATAACTGGCAGCCATTGAGTTCCGCGGAATAGGGCGCCAAGGCGTCTTCCGTCAGGTCGGCGTCATTGATGAGGCAACCTTTCTTCTCTTCGTTCTCGTATGGGAGACAGCATCCCACTTGCAGATAGCCTTGTTCCTCATCGCCATACAGGAAACCGATGACGCCTTTGAGGTTGGAGAACAGGGCGTTGTCGATTTGGTTGATGGCATGGCCGGCGAATCCCAGATGACTCAATTGCTCATCGTTCAGATCCATATTGAAATAGTCGGGGTTGGCCTTGAAATCGGTCAGGAGGTCCTTGGCGCTGTTTCCGTTACGGCTCAGTTCTCGGCTTTGGCGGTAGATCTCCTCAAAGGAGAACCAGCACTTGACATCCTCCTGGTTGTTCATCTTCCCATCGGCTTTCGGGCTGAAGAATCCCGTCTTGAATTCCGGCGAGTTCGTGTCGATCACGATGGCGAGGAGGCGGTTACGGGCATCGGAGTAGGCCAACTGTTGCTGGACAATCAGGTCCTGGTTGGACAGGAAGAGTCCCAGTCCGGGGTGCGAGTGCATCCAACAGGTCAGCACATAGTCGCGTTTCGACTTGGTCGCCAGCGTATCGAGGATCGAGGCGGTGTTGATGCCGATCTTCTTGCCGAAGTTCAGGCTATATTCCCCAAAGTCGGCGTCGTCGCCAGGTTCCACCATATACTCAAGGCTGATGTCATAGCGATTCTTGTTGCCCGGTTCCTGATCCCAGCAGCCGAGGATAAAGCAACCCGTCTCATTGGTTCGCCCCCCATCCTCAATGGAACTGTTGAAGAAGTCGTAGAGCTTCTTGACCAGCGCCGTGCTGAGATAGACCTTGTTGATGGCCGTATCAGTAAACACCCGGTCCATATCAAAGCTGAGGTACTCACCAAGATGGCTCTTCACATGTTCCAGTCCTTTCTCATAGACGATGGACTCGTCGTTGATCATGTTGAGCACTGTCGGGCCGTCGTTGACCTTTTTTTCGACCGGTCTTCTCCCCTTTTTCCTTTTGATAAGGATGAAGAAGATGGCGAGGAGCAGCAACAGGCCGACAGCCCCCAGGATATACGGCAAGTTGGCTTCGAGGCCTTCCTTGGAGGGCCCCTCCGTCGAAGTCCCTTCCGCAGGCTCCTTCATCTCCACTTGGATCTCGATCGGCTCATCCTCGAACGTTCCTTTGATGCTCAGTGGCGCTGTCGTGGACAGTCCCACCGGATGCAGGACATAAGGATCGGGGCTGGACATGAAGATACAGGATTCCCTTCCACCCCAATCGATACACTCGCACAAGGCCTCATTCTGGATGTCCGCTTTCTGCAGTTCCAGGTAGCCGGTAGGCACCGTGACTCTTAGGCTGTTGCCATCGAAAGTCATGGTTGGCGCCTGGGCCAGCATGGCGACAGGGAGCATCAGGACGACGATGAGTATTCTTATGTGTTTTAAACTAATCATATCGAAGGAATGTTTTCGTCCTTATTCTTCTTTTCCTTTTTCGGCTTCGTCAACTTGGCGGCTTTGATCTTGGTTGAGATCAATGTTACAACAACGACGACGGCTGCCACGATACCGACGATCTCCAAGATGAAGGTCATGTCGATGGGGCTCTTGATGACTTGCAAGGAAGAGATACGGGTATAGGTGGCCTTGATCTTTCCCCAACTAGCCGTGAGTGTTTCGTCTTCGTCGATGAAGTCACGGTTGGCTCCATATTCCACAGTGGCTTCTTCCACATAGCATTCCTCGGCCAGTTTCTTGACGATGTCAAGGGAGTCAATACGCTTGTTTTCGACACAGCGATTACCCATCTGTTCCAGTTCGTCAAGGTGTTCCTGGTAACGGTTGAATTTGGTGGTGAGCTTCTCCAACTTCTCCTGTCTCTCTTGTTCTGCTCTCAATTCATCAATGCGTTTGCCAATTTGTTGGTGCAGGTCGAGGTAGTTCTCGTAAATGTTGAACAGCTTTTTCTCGTAACGGAATAGCTCTGTATAGTCGCCATAGCAGGACTCCACCAATTTGATGTGGTTCTTATAGCGGGTCTCGTAGCGTTCCGCGTCTTCAGCCGTGACGATCTGCTTGTCGAGCTTGACCAGATCCTTGTAATAGCCGTCCATTTCCTTGCGCACCATGTCCACAAGATCATCTTGAGCGAATGATCTCAAGGGCAGGAAGGCCATCACCAACAAGGTGAACAGAAGAAAACGACAATGGTGGGTTTTCATGTTGCTTGATTATTTAATGAGTTTCTTGACGAACTCGTAGTTCTTCATAAGTTTCTTGTCGATCTTGTCCTTGCAGCTTGCCGGCAGGGCTTTCAGTTTATTGTCGAACTTCATCACCTCGGCGAGGAAAGCGGACTTCTTCTCTGCCTTCGCACTGGCATCACTAGCCAAGGACCAGTCGTTGACCATGTTGTTGAGTTTGGTGGTGACCGCTTTCACTTCGGCGTCAAGCTTCTTGACATCGCAGGAGGAAGACTCCGAGCCGCTGCTGCTTGATGGCGTTGAACTGGAAGTGGAGGTAGCCATGCCCTTGATACGCTCGATGCAGTCCAGCAGGTTGTTATAACTGTCCTGTACTTGATCGCAGGCGGCCTCGGCAAAACGATCCGTGTTGATCACATTCCACTCGTTCAAGATGAAATCCTTGTAGGTCTTTTGTGTGCTGGGGTTACGTTTCAGTTCGATGAGTTTGTTCTCGGCCACTTCAAACAGCGCCTCATACTCATGGATGGTCTGGATCATCTGTTCGGCGTCCTTGCAGCGTTCCAGGCTGATGTTGATGACCACGTCATCACCGACAAATCCCAGGGTTCCCTTTCTTCCGCTACGGTCCATCGGGATGGGGTTATGCAGTTTCAGGACGGCCACATTCGAGCCGGGATTCATCTTGAAATGCAAGTTGAGTTCCAGGTCTCCTTCGAGAGGGATCATCTGAAAATCCAGTTCTTTCTTGACTTTGTTTTTCGGCTGCACGTCGTACACCTTATCGAAAGTCATGCCGATGCCTTCGATGGCGGGACGTATCTTCTTGGAGGAGAAGTCGAGGAAGCTTTCCTGGTCGGAATAGTTGAACGACTTGATCATCTTCACTCCACGGTTGTTCATATAGTCGCCGATCTCATCATAGGCTACTTCGTGCTGGGGCAGCCATACGGTACTATAGTTGGCCGGAATCTTGTCCGGACCGCAGTGCACGGTAAGGATCTCCGAAGTCTGGTCGAACTCGAATCTCAATGTCATGCTTGCCGATGGGACTTTGTCGTTATAGCCAGGGATTTCCACTTTCAATTCGGTGGTTTCCTCCGTGGAGACCGTCACTTCATATTGGGCGAAGAGCATCGCCGGAACAAAAAGGAAACTGATAAGAAAGAATGCTAGTTTTTTCATCGTTAATGTTCGTTTTTAAGGTTTTCAATCCAACCGTTCGGTTCGGCTTGTTCTAATATCCATTCGGCCACTTTGTTGTCCTCCGGGAAAGGAGGCGTGTTCAACGCGTGGTATTTCTCATATCGCAGGTAGGACATCACCCTGTCGACGTACCAGGCCAGGTCAGTGAAGGTACCGCAAGCGGGTGTGTTGAGGCATACACGTCCGGCGAAATCGCCGAAGAAGCGGATGTTGGGATGCCAAGGATGAGGGATCTCGTTGCCCTGATCGTCCTTGGTGATGAACTTGAATTCCAGTTTGCTATCCACGGCGGGATAGTTGTTGGGAATGTTGATGTTCATCCGGAACACATCGGCGAAGACAGGTAGGCAAAGCCCGTTCTCGTCAGGCTCCTGCACATTGCAGAACGATTTCACCTTGAAGATGAATTCGTATTGGACCGGCAGGTTGTCCGGATTCCGTTTCTTGATGAGATAAGAGATATCCGGATCGTCGTGGAAACGTTGGTCGATGGCCGACCACTCGTGCATCAGACGACGGTTCCTTCCCACATACCGGTTATTCTTATATTGATCTATTTCTCTGGGTTCCATGTCAATAACATTTGTTATCTAAAGTGAAATAGCATCATCCGGCGATAGGATCGGAGATCACTTCTAGGGTATCCCCTGCCTTAACGTTGTAGTCGAGCAAGGTCTTCGCCGTCT
>JAEEGL014461789.1_pt1 | contig 15262 bp, 10 predicted proteins | sample 9134231 | NCBI WGS metagenome assembly JAEEGL01 (sample SAMN16246548, study PRJNA631951) | gut metagenome | biome: gut microbiome; feature: rumen; material: fiber-attached | host: Bos | place: Iran: Karaj | collected 2018-10 | reverse complement strand
GTTCTCAGTGTTGACACGGACAAGGCAGTCCAGGACAGACTTGACCGCCGCACAGACGAAATCAGAATGAGACTTGACGAGCTCAAACTCGGCTACGAAACCGTTTCGGTCAGACCGGAATCCAACTCGATCGCCGTCGTACTCAAGGACGGCGCCGACAAGGAGCTCTTCAGAGATAAAGTCATCGACTACTTCAACGACTTGAGAAGGACCTCGACAAACGGCAATGAAAGCATACTCACGATGAGGGACGAATACGTTCAGGACACCAAGTCCGGCGCAGTCGACCAGACTCTTGAAACACTTCGTTCAAGAATCGACGAGCTCGGCCTGAAGGAGCCGATCGTTGCGAAGCAAGGCGAAAACTCGATCCTCATCCAGCTCCCAGGCTACAAGGATGTAGAGAGAGCGCGCAGCATCATCGGTCAGACAGCACAGCTCGAGTTCAAAATCGTCGCAGAGGATCTCGATCCGCTCGGCAGCTATCAGGGTGAAGTCCCGGCCGGGATCACACTCATGGTCGGAAGCGGCACAAACGCTGAAGGCGCGGCTCTCACCTACAGATACGCTGTCAGCAAAGACCGCAACGCACTGCGCGAATTCCTTGCAGACAAAGCTCCGGAAGGGACACATTTCCTCCTTGAAGAGGAGGTCCTCCCGAGCGGCGAAAAGGAGTACAAGTCATATCTGCTTTACCACAAGGCTTACGTCACAGGCGACATGCTCACGGACGCAAGAGTCTCGATCGACCAGCAGAAGAACAGACCTTACGTCAGCATGACCTTCGATAAGATCGGTGCCGAGCTTTTTGCAAACGTCACCGGTCAGTTCGTCAAAAGAAAAATGGCCATCGTCCTTGACGACAAGGTCAACAGCGCTCCGGTCATCCAGTCGAGGATCGAAGGCGGAAGCGCAATGATCACCCTCAATTCGTCGGGCGACTACAACTCGACCTTCCAGGAGGCGAAGGACCTCGCGCTCGTTCTGAGAGCCGGTTCGCTCCCTGCTCCCGTAACATTCGAAGAAAACAGGACCGTCGGTCCGAGCCTTGGTCAGGACTCTATCGAAAAGGGTAAGATCTCGGTCAGCATCGGCTTCGGGATCGTCGTTGTCTTCATGCTCGCATACTACGGCATTGCAGGACTGATCGCGGACATCGCGCTTTTCCTCAACCTGCTCTTCATCATGGGAGCTCTGGCAATGTTCGGCGCAACACTCACCTTCCCCGGCATTGCAGGTATGCTTCTGACCGTCGGTATGGCCGTTGACGGCAATGTTATTATTTTTGAAAGGATCAAGGAGGAGCTCCGTGCAGGCAAAGGTCTTGAAACTGCGATCGAAAACGGCTTCGACAAGGCTTGGTCGGCGATTTTCGACGCCAACCTGACAACTGCCATCACCTCCTTCGTTCTTTGGGAATTCGGTACAGGCGCAGTAAAGGGCTTCGCGATCACGCTCCTCATCGGTATCATCTCTTCGATGTTTACGGCGATTTTCGTTTCAAGAGTCCTTTTCAACTACCTTAACAAGGCTCACTGCCCGCTTTTTTCCCGCATCGTCAAAAGTAAATAAAGGAGTTAATCATGAGTATAGATAGAAAGATTGATTTTATCGGTAAGTCAAAGACATTACTGATAGTTTCAGCCGTTTTAGTAGGTCTGAGCATCATCCTCTGCTTTGTTTTGGGCTTCAACTTCGGGATCGACTTCACAGGCGGAACCGAAATGCAGATCAGAGCGGAAGGCGTCTCTATAGACACCATGAGAGAGATCCTCAAACCCTACAACACGACCGACATCCAGCAGTTTGAAGGCAAATCGAACGAATATCTCGTCCGCTTCAAAAACATCTCGACAACAGATGACGCGACGATCAACAGCTTCATCAGCGCTGTCGGCGCAAAATTCTCGGATGCGAAGATCCTCAAGACCCACTTCGACTCGCAGGTCGGCGACCGCATCGAGATCTGGTTCGACAAGGATATCGATACAGAGGCTCTGACCGAGCTTGCAAAGACCGGCAACGTTCCGATCCTTGACAAGGATTTCCTGAAATACAACAAAGTCGGCGACCGCAGCATCTACAGACTTATGCTCAAGGGTCTGACCTATGAGATCGTCAACGTGATCAACCAGGCCAACCCCAGCAGCGAAGCCGATCTCATAAGAGTCGAGCTCGTCGGTCCGAAGGTCGGTGAAAAACTTAGATTCACCGCGATCCAGGCAGTCCTCTACTCGCTGATCGCTATCCTTATTTATATTGCGTTCAGGTTCAACTTCCAGTTCGCACCCGGCGCAGTCATCGCGCTCTTCCACGATGTCATGATCGCGCTCGGGATCTGGGCAGTCTTCAGGATCCCGTTCGACCTCACGATCGTCGCTGCACTTCTGACGATCGCCGGTTACTCGATCAACGATACCATCGTCATTTACGACAGGATCAGAGAAAATTTAAATAATCAAAATGCAGGCCGTGACCTTGCTGAAAAGATGAACATAAGCCTCAACGAGACGCTCTCGAGAACGCTGCTCACCTCGGTGACGACACTTCTTTCGACCTTGGCGCTTCTTGTTTTCGGAGGCGAGATCATCCGCGGATTCGCTTTGATGATGAGCATCGGCGTTATCGTCGGTTCCTATTCGTCGCTTTTCGTCGCTGCACCGCTCACACTGCTTTTTGAGCATATGAAAAATCGCGGGAATGCAGCTTAATGAAGGGTGAATGGAGCTTTTTAGACGCAGATCCTTACAAGGTCGAAGAGCTGTGTAAAACGCTTGGGATATCCAAGACAGTCGCCACAGTCCTGGTCAACCGGAAAATCGACACGGTCGAATCTGCAAGCCTCTTTCTGCAGGCAAAACTGAAAAGCCTCCCCGATCCTTTTCTGCTCAAAGATGCCGACAAGGCTGCACAGATCGTTATCGATCACATCAAAAACAGAAAAAAGATCGTAATTTACGGCGACTACGACGTTGACGGGATCACATCGACCCTGCTGATGTTCCAGTTCCTGACACACCTCGGAGCCAAGGTGGACCGCTACATCCCGCACCGTCTCGAAGACGGCTACGGGCTCAACACATACACTCTCGAGGAGATCGCCACAAACGGCGGAGATCTGGTCATCACCGTTGACTGCGGCATCACAAGCATCGACGAGATCGCCTACGCCGCGAACCTCGGACTGAAGACCATCATCATCGACCATCACCATGTCGGCACAGAGGTCCCGCCTGCCGTTGCGATCGTCAACCCGCACCGCGAAGACTGCGATTACCCGTTCAAGGATATGGCTGCCGTAGGTGTCGTCTTCACCTTCCTGATGGTCATGAAAAAGCTTGTCGAGCGTGACGGCTTCTTCACCGGCGAGCTTCCGAATCTTGTCGAATATCTGGATATCGTGGCGATGGGAACAGTCGCGGATCTGGTCCCGCTGCTTGAATCAAACAGGATCTTCGTCAAGCACGGGCTCACCCAGATGCGCAAAAACCAGCGTCCAGGGCTGCAGGCTCTCGCAAATGTCTGCGGAGTCAAATCGCTGAAGGATATCACGCCTACGACCATCAGCTACAAGATGGCGCCGCGCCTCAACGCTGCTGGAAGGATCGGCAATGCGATCAAGGGGCTGGAGCTTATCGAAAGCACCAATTCCGTTCAGGCTCAGCAGCTCGCTGAGGAGCTCAATCTGACCAACGAATACCGTCAGCAGGTCGAAGCGGAAATTTTTGAACAGGCTCTGGAACAGGTCAAAAGCAGCAACATCCTCGAGACCAAAAATTCGATCATCCTGCATTCGGAAAAGTGGCATCCCGGTGTCATCGGCATCGTCGCATCGAGGCTGGTCGAGCGGTTTTACAAGCCGACGATCATGATCTCGGTCGAAGACGGAGTCGGCCGCGGCAGCGCGAGAAGCATCCCCGAGGTCCACGTCTACAAAATCCTGGAGCAGCTCAGCAGCTACCTAGTCCAGTTCGGCGGTCACAAGTATGCAGCCGGTCTCACGATACTCGAACAGAACATCAAACCGTTCATGGAGGAGTTCGACAAGATCGTCGCGGAGCAGCTCAATGAAGGCGTCCAGAGCAAGTCGACCGAAATAGACGCTGTTCTTCCGCTTAAAGATCTCGCTCCCGATCTGGTAGTCGCGCTTTCGAAACTCGAACCTTTCGGAATGAGCAACAACGAACCGAACTTCATCGCGAGAGATGTCCGGATTATGAAGCAGACGATCATCAACCGGGCGCACCTCCACTGGAAGCTACGCGCCAAGGATTCGCCGATGATTTTCAACGCGATCGGCTTCGGACTGTTGAACCACAGTGACCGACCGAAAATCGGCGACCTCGTTGATATAATCTACTTCCCGAAGATCAGCACATACGGCGGCAACATAACCCTGCAGCTCTACGTCAAGGATTTCATGCCGTCGAAGTCCTAGCCTTGCGGTTTTCGTGCTTTTTTTTGATTAATTCGTAAAATCTGTCGTATTTTTTTTGAGGTTGCCATGAAAATATTGAAAAAACTCATAGTTATGCTGGCTTCGATCCAGCTTGTCTCCTGCATCAGCACGGCTGATGTCGAAGGTAACATCGAAATCACGAACCACGTTGACGACTGGCGTGACGAGGTCATCTACCAGCTGATCACCGACCGTTTTGCCGACGGCGACGTCAACAACAACTACAACGTCAACAAAAAATCGCTCACCTCATGGAACGGCGGCGATTTCCAGGGGATCATGGACAGGGTCGATTACCTCAAGGAGCTCGGAGTCACCGCTGTCTGGATCAGCCCGGTCGTCAAAAACGTTGACTCCGATGCAGGCATCGCAGGCTATCACGGCTACTGGACGCAGAATTTCAAGGCGGTCAACCCGCACTTCGGCGATCTGGCGAAGCTCCGCGAAATGATCCAGTACCTGCACAGGCACGACATCAAGGTCATTCTCGATATCGTTGCCAATCATGTAGGTCAGCTTTTTTACTACGACATGAACAAAAACGACCAGCCCGACGAGATGGTCATGGGCAGCGACATGACATGCGGAAGCTACTGCTCGCACCTCATCGGCGTAGATGACCAGGCAGCAGGAGAACTTATCTGCAGCCAGGAATACTGGGGCGCACCCTTCACGCTGGGAGGCGACAACAGCGAATGCTACAACAACTGCGTAACCCGCTGTCAGACAGAGGAATACCCGCAGAAAATGGGGATCGTCCGCTACAGCGAGTGGGATCCCGACTTCGATCCGCGCAAGATCCGCTCCTTCTCGGATGCAGGCGAATCAGGCGTAGCGCCGATCAAATGGGTCTACATGCCTGAGATCAACCGCGTTCCGCCGGAGCCGGCAGAGTTCCACAACGACGACTGGTACAACAGGATGGGCAGAACAGTCACCTGGGACAGCAAATACCAGGTCGTCAAGGGTGACTTCCCGGGCGGTCTTAAGGATCTCGACACGACGCGTACGGACGTTCAGAGCGCACTCATCGCGGTCTTCCAATACTGGATCGGCGCACTCGACATCGACGGCTTCAGGATCGACACGATCAAGCACGTCGAGCACGAGTTCTGGCAGGTCTTCACACCGGCGATGCGCAGCTACGCGGCAAGCATCGGCAAAGAGAACTTCTTCATTTTCGGCGAAGCCTTTGACGGCGACGACGAACTTCTCGGCAGCTTCACACAGAACGCCGAGATGGATTCAGTTTTCTATTTTTCACAGAAATTTCAGGTGTTTGACGCTATTTTCAAATACGGCGGCTCAACCAGGAACTACGAGTCGCTTTTCAACCTCCGCTGGAACCGCCAGCCGGACGGATCGGCACTTCCGGAGGGCTCTTCGCCGCGTTACGGCACGACATCCGGCGTGAAGGATGCCGACGGCAAAACTCTGAGCCCGCAGCAGCTTCTGGTCAACTTCATGGACAACCACGACCTGCCGCGCTTCCTCTACGAACAGCCCGACAAGAAGGCGCTTCACAACGCGCTTTCGCTGCTTTTCACGATCGACGGGATCCCGTGCATCTACTACGGGACCGAGCAGAATTTCAGCGGCGGGAACGACCCTGCGAACCGAGAAGCGCTCTGGAACAGCAATTACGACACAAGCAACGAGACCTTCCGGCACATCTCGGCGATGGCGGCTCTGAGAGCCCAGTACGCACCGCTGCGCCGCGGAGACCTCAAGATAATCTGGTCGACCGACCACACGGGAGACGAGGAGGATGCAGGTATCCTCGCATTCGAGCGTACCTACAAGAACGAGACAGTCGTCGTTGTTTTGAACACAAACAAATCGCACGATTCTTCGACCTCGTTTGAGGGCGCTTCAATGAAAACTTCAATTGCGGCAGGCACATCACTCCGCGACGTCTTCCCTGGCAGGAGTTCGACCTACACCGTAGGCAGCGACGGCGAGCTTCAAATCACACTCGCACCACAGACAGCGGCGGTTCTCGTCAGGAAGTAGCATTGCAAAGCTCCGTAAAAAGGACAGTCAAAGTCTCTCTCGGCTTTCTTCTGACAGTTGTCTTATTTTGGTTTTTATTCAGGAAACTGGACTTCCAAAGCTTCGCCGAATATCTCAAAAAAGGCAACAAGCTTTTGATTTTACTTGGCATTTTACTTTACATCTCATCTTTTGCCATACGCGGTCTCCGCTGGAAGGTCATCATCGGGAAGCTTGCTGATTTCAAACTCTGTGACCTCTCAATGTTCACCGTATCGGGATATGCGATAAACAACATCCTTCCCGTCCGTCTCGGGGAATTTGCACGTGCATGGATCGCCGGAAACGGCAACAGTCTCGGGGCATCCGGCGCCCTTGCGACGATCTTCGTCGAACGCGTCTTTGACGGGTTGACCATCACTTTGATTTTGGTCGTGACGCTCCTTGCCTACCCTTTTCAGGCCGAGATGCAGCAGATCGCACTGATCGCCGCGGCAATTTTCGGAGCGCTCTTCTGCTTCATAATTTTCGGAACTTTCTCCGATATTCCGCTCAGGATACTCCGCTTTTTCAGATCCAAATCGCCGAAATTCGCGCTCTTTCTGTTCGATATCGCCGAAAAATTCCTAAACGGAGCCGCGACGCTACGCTCATTCAGACGGATCGCGGCTGTCCTGCTCCTGAGTTTCGCCGTCTGGGCAGTCGAACTTTCACTCTATCTTCTGGTTTCGGCCGCCTTTGACGTGAACATTCCGTTCGCAGGATATCTCGTCATGCTCTGCGCAGCCAACCTCGGGATGCTCGCAGCACCCACCCCCGGCGGTCTCGGAGTCTTCCAGAGCGCGATCGTCCTGGCGCTGGAATCATTCGCGATCGTCTACGAAAAAAGGATGGCAGTAGCGCTAATAATCCACCTTTCTCAGATAGTTCCGATCACGATCATCGGCATAATCTGGCTGAATTTGAAGGGGATTTCGATCTCCGGGATCGTCAAAGAGGAAAAATCCGCAGATTAAAGCCCTGATTTCGGGCAGATCTCTTTCAGCGGACACCCGCAGCAGTCGTGTCTGACCGGTCGGCAGACTGTCTGACCGAGCGTGACGAGTTCCTGATTTATCTCTTTCCAGTACTCTTTCGGGAGACTCTTTTTGAGTGCCTCCCTTGTCTCTTCGGGAGTTTTCGTCGAAACGAGCCCCCACATATTCGAGATGCGGTGGACATGGGTGTCGACGCATATTTCGTACTTGTCGAAAGCTTTGATGAGAACGAGCGAAGCCGTCTTTACGCCTACCCCGGGCAGCGTCGTAAGCTCTTCAAGAGTCTCAGGCACAATGCCGCCGAACCTTTCAACGATATCTGCTGCAAGTTTTTTGAGGTTTTCAGCCTTCGTCCTGTAAAAACCGACGGGATAGATAAGTCCGGCAAGCTCTTCGACTGAAAGTTCCGCCGTCTTTTCAGGTGTGTCGGCACGTGAAAAAAGCGATTTCGATGCCTTTGTCGTCACGGCATCCTTAGTTCGCGCCGAAAGCATCGTCGAAGCAAGGAGTTTCCAGGGAGAATCGTGACCTGCCGCCATCAGATCTATGACAGGAGCGTAATCGAGCTCGCTGACCCACCTTCTCAGCAGGGCAAAGGCCTCATCGACCGGGATTTTTCGGGAGACGCTCATTACTACCGTTTTTCCTTGCCGGAAAGCCAGTGAGAAATTTTTGAAACGATGATGTCGATCGCGACTGAATTCTGCCCGCCTTCAGGAATGACAAGGTCTGCAAAACGCATCGTCGGCTTTACAAAATCGCGGTAAGCGGGACGGACCATGGTAAAATAACGTTCACGGATCTCTTCAAACGAACGTCCGCGTTCCTCCATATCACGGCGGATCCTGCGCATGAGCCTGATATCCGCGTCAGTATCGACAAAAATTTTGACGTCGAGCATGTTTCTCACCTTCTCGTCGTGGAAAGTCATGATGCCCTCCAGAACAACGATGTCCGCCGGCTCGATAAGCTCTGATTCCTCTTTTCTCGAATGTGTGACAAAATCGTAAATCGGCTTTTTTATGGCTTTATTCGCCTTCAGATCGTCAAGCTGCTGACGAAGAAGCGGAAAATCGATGGCGTCAGGAATGTCGTAGTTGTTTTTTTCGCGCTCGGCAAGCGATTTTCCGGACAAATCTTTGTAATAACTGTCCATTTCAATGATGACGACTCTTTCGTCATTGGAAAAAGCCTGTTTGATATTCTTTGCGACAGTTGTCTTACCCGAGCCGGAGCCTCCGGCGATCCCGATAAAAAGTGGCATCTTTCCCTCCCTTAAAAGTTCACATTAGTTTATATATTTTGTCCCCTTTGCCAATTATAAAACGCATAATTATACAAAAAAGTTATAAAACGAGATATATTCTTGACAAAAAAAAGCCGCACCGTATGATACAATGTTTTTTTGTTTAAGGAGTTGATTATGAAACAGATGACTTTTGTTTTCGTTCTCATGTTCTCTTTGCTCATTTCGGCCGAGGAGGTTCCTCCGGCAAGTGCAGAAGAGGTTCCTGTTCCCGAATTTATTAATCTTGATACAGTAGATCTTACGGTAGCTCCGGAAGAGTACACCGTCGTTCAGGGCGACACACTCTGGGATATAAGCGAAGCCAACCTGAAGAGCCCGTGGTACTGGCCTAAAGTATGGTCTCTCAACCCGCAGATCAGCAATCCGCACATGATCTATCCCGGCGACAAGATCTCTTTCCGCCAGACAGGCGAAGTCATGATGCCTAATCAGGAGGGGACAAACAACGCCGCTGTTGCAGGCGAAGGCGAGGAATCCTCTATTTACGGAACGACGGAAGATGAAGGTGAAACCGACGAGCTTGCTCTCACAGGCAAAACTCTTGACGCAACACCCGAAAATTTCAAGGATTACGTAAAAATCGGCGGAAAATACCGTATCGACCGTTTCAAACAGATCGACGACCAGATCTTCGATATCGTTACAAAGGGCTTTGTCGGCAATGCCGAAGAGGAAGAGCTTGCTGAAGTTGTCGGCTCCTACGAACCCAAAGAGCTTCTTGCCACAAACGACAACGTCTATGTAAAGATCGGCGACGACGAAGACGACAAAGATAAAGATAAAAAAGACAAGAAAGAGAAAAAGGAACAGGAAAAGTTCGAAATCGGCGACTATGTCGAATTCCTTAACGTCAGGGATGAAATCGAGCATCCGACGACCGGCAAAAAGGTCGGTGTCGCAGTCGATATAGTCGGAATCGGCAAGGTCCTCGACATCAACAAGGACAACATCGCAACCGTAAAGATCACAAAGGCATACGATGCGATCGAACGTAAATTCCGCGTCCGCAAATATGTAGAGACAGATAAGAACATTCAGATAAAAGAGACAAAAGAGGATATAGCAGCTTCGATAATCGCCGGCTACGATCCGACCGTTTTCTACGGCGAAAATTACCTTGTCTACATCGACAAGGGAACCAACGACGGCGTCGAGAAGGGCATCATGCTTTCGGTTTTCAGACGCGGCGACGGTCTTGACGAGCTTGAGGGCGACGTCGAAGACACTCAGCTTCCTTATGAATTTATGGGTGAAATCGTTGTTATCGATGCCGGTGAAAATACCTCTCTCGCGGTAATCACAAACAGCATCACAGGCATTGAGGCAGGCGATTCCGCGATTTCCGGTGTTCCGGAGTGCAGCCGTTACGAGTGTGCTCCCGAATGTCTCCCCTACATCGACTCTCCTTCCGAGTACAAATCCTGCAGAAACGAGTGCAGAAGCAAATGCAAGGATGACGACAACAAAAAAGAAAATAAAGAGTGACAAATAAGCTTATCACAATCCTTCTCCCCCTCATTTTTTCACTGTTACTTTTTGTTTTTATTCTCCTTCTCTCGACAGATCTTTTTGCGCAGATAGCATCGTTTATCTTTCTTCTGATGGTCTTGGCAGCAACACTTTTTGCGATAAAGTTCCGCTCAAAGCTGCGCCGTTTCTCGGACTCCCTTGAACTTGACTGCAACGCCGACACGGAATCAGTCCTCTCGGAAATCGACAGACTCAAGGAGTCAAAAACCAGCATGATCAACGAGTTGCAGAAGAAATACAACCGTGAACAGATAATAGCCAAAAGAAGAGAGGCGCTTCTCAACAAGATCCCGGAAGGACTTCTATCCGTTGATTCGACTCACAGGATCATTTTCATCAACGAGGCGATGACAAAGTGGTTCGGCGTGGAAAATTCCTCTATCGGCTCGACTGTGGAGCCGATTCTCGAAAAACTCGGGATCCCCTCTGAAAACAGGGCGAAATTCAACTTCGGGAACGAAATATACCAGGAATTCATCTCCGTAAACGCAGACGAGACATTCTTCTTTTTCAGAAACGTGACAGAATCCGAAGAGCTCTCCAAAAAACTTCTCAACTCGGAGCGGCTTGCCTCTGTCGGAGAGATGGCGACAAGGATCTCGCACGAGATCAGGAATCCGCTCAGCACCGTGAAGCTCAACAGCCACTACATCATGGAAAACCTCGAAAATCTGCCGAACAAGGACTTTGCAAACCTGATGGGGCTCATTGTCGAAGAGGTCGAGCGGCTTGAAGAGATAACAAACAAATACATGGGGATGGTCCGTTATCAAAAGCATGAAAATGCGGTCGAAACAGTCTCGCTTCCGGCAGACCTGCTCCAGTTTCTCTCATTCCAGCTTCCGGAGCTTCAGAAACGCAATATCGAACTTACGATAGGCAAATGCGATCCTGTGACCGCAAATATCCCGCTCTCTTCCTTCAAAGAGATCATCCTTAATCTGCTGAAAAACGCATGGGAGGAGCTTGAAGAGAACGGAAAAATAGCGGTCGAATTCGCCGCGGATGATCCGTCAGCCATAAAGATCATCGTCAATGACTCCGGAAGAGGCGTTCCTGAGGCTGAGAGAGAGGCTGTTTTCAAAAATTTCTACACCAATAAGCCCGGAGGGACCGGGATCGGGCTCAGCCACTCGAGAAAGCTTGCGACAGAGGCCGGCGGGAAGCTCTTTGTCACCGATTCACCTCTCGGCGGTGCCGCTTTTGTTCTGCAGATACCCCTGAAAAAGGGCTGATTCAGCGGATCATCTCCGCAATTTTGTCAGAAATATTCCCTGCCGAGATCCTGGAAGCTTCAGGCGTGTAGTGCATCCCGTCAAAGAAACAGGTATCCATGCCGTCGAAGATCCTGCTCTGGTCTAGCAGAACGAGATCCGGCTTTTCACGGATGTATGTTTCCAGGACACCGTTGAAACATGTCAGGAAAAAGTCATGGAAACCCTGGACCTCAAGCTCGTTCCTAAGCGAAATCTCCTCCTCGATCTTGCTTAACGGATGCTTTGTCTGGATCGTAGGCGAAAAGACGAAAAGCGTTTTCAAACCGCGCTCCGCAAAGTATTCGGAAGCCCTTTTCAGTCTCGCAAGATAGACAGACGGGAACTCTCCGGCGATCTTTTTCTGCTCCTCGTCCAGCGGATGGTAAAGCGGCTCGTTCTCCTTCCGGCTGGTAAAAAACTTCACCTGATCGCTTTTGAAGGCGTGGTCAATGACCTTGAGAAGCAGGCTCCGTTCCCGAAGGGGCAGCCTCTTCGCGTCTTCTGCGTTCAGGACAAGCGTCTGAAAGAGCTCTTCACCTTCACGGAAAGGCACAAGTTCATTGTTCCCCGTCTTCATCGCGAAGTTGATATCGTTCAGCAGAGTGTGAAAGACAACGAAATCGAGCTTCAGCTCCTGAAACGTAAGCTCTGCATAGTTGACCGCACGCCTGATGTCGTAACCCTCGACTCCGAGGTTATAGACAGTTATCCTTCTGTCCGGAAAGAGTTTTTCCAGGTTTTCGGCGACAATAACGGGGATGGTGTTTTTTTCTGCGAGATAGATTCCCAGAATTTTTGAATCGCCGTAGATGCCGATCCTTAATTCACCCTTCTCCTTAGGCTTGACCTCTTCACCGCGAAAGCCGTTGGTATTTAGGGTAAAGCTCTTTGTTTTCGCAGGTTTATAGCGATAAACCAGAGTATTCGGAATCGAGGTGACACGCTCTCCTATCGACGAGACATCCTCTCGGAACTGCACCGCCTCACGCCACTCCTCTTCAGAAAACGTAAGCTTTGCGTAAAATTCGGAGATGTTCAAAGTCTCCCTTGAGGGACCGTTGTCTAGAATAAACTCCGACCCCAGAATATAGCCCAGCAGAATAAGGATCACCACAAAAAAAGAGACGAACGACCTTATTTTATCGACTCTTTTCACTCTTATCCGCAGCTTCTTCATCACTTAAAAAGTTGTAAAGATGTTTTGCGATGTCAAGCGCGACGATCCTGCTCCCCTTCGGCGTATAGTGGATATAATCCCAGAAAAGGGTATCGTCGTAATCGTCGAAAATATCCATCTGGCTGATAAAAACAAACGACAGGCTCTCCTTCTTCGCCTCATTTACAAGTGGATCGACACACCTGTGAACATACTCTCTGTAACCTGGCTTTTCGTTGTTGTAGAAAAAGGAAAGTTTTGATTCGAAGCGGCTGTGATGTTTTTTATACTCGACGAGCGGCGCCAGAAAAAAGAGAGTTTTGATCTTCTTCTCGTTGTTGAGATAATCGGCGGTCCGCGCCATTTTTGCGATACATTTTCCGGCGAACTTTTCGGAATACGCCGCACGCACGGGATCAAGCGGCTTCTCCTCCGTACCCTTCCGTAAATTAGTCTGTGTCATATCAAGATCAAACGATTTTTTTACTACATCGGCGATATAAAAATCATCGACCCAAAATTCACTGAAGCGGCTTAGCCAGTCGTCACCCCTCAGACGGAAAACCACCTCGCTGAAAGGGCTGTCGTCCTTGAAGGGAGTCATCTCGAAATCTCCTGCCATATAGGAGAAATTGATATCGTTCACGCTGTAGACAAAGACAAACATATCGACGTCGAGTCTGGCGTAATAGAGCTCTGCGAATGCGATCTCCCGCGAAAGGTCATACGCCTCGAAGCCAAGATTCAGCACAGTGATATGCTTTTCAGGCATAAGCTCCTTCAGTCTCTGTTCAACAATGCAGGGGATCGTCGCCTCCGTCTTAAGATACGCCCCCAGGACTCTGGAATCGCCGAGCATCCCGATCCTGAACTCGCCCTTTTTCTTTTTTTGAAGCTCTTCGCCGCGGAATCCCGTCGAATTGAGCGTAAAACTGTCGGTTTTTGCCGGTAGATAGCGGTAAACAAGTGTGTTGGGCACACCGCGGAAACGTTTACCTACGGTCTTGAGATCCTTCGCGAACTTTTTTGCGCTTGCCATCTCCTCCTCTGTCAAAACGCCTGCAGGAACAAATTTCAGGTTGCTTCCGACCGGGCCGTCGCTGTTCAAGCGGACAGAGAACTCTGCAAAGGCGAAATAGAGCAGGAGGCCGGCAAAGAGCAGACCCGCCGAGCCCCACGATCTGATTTTATCTATCCGGCCGCTCTTCATCTCAGAACCTGAAATAGATGAAGGGGTCGGAGAAGACCATAGAGGTTTGAGAAATCGTGGCTGCAAAAAGAACTACAGCCAGAACCGCCTCAAAAACCGCAAAAGCCGTTTTGTTCCCGACAGAGTTTTTAAGCTTCGGGTAAAGCGGGAAAACGAGGAGCGCTCCTGCAACGGCGGCAAGCAGCTCATGGCGGTCCATCAAGCTCGAAAGCGGAACTGGAGAAGCCTTCGGAACAAAGATCGCCTGAAGAAATTCCCCCATCTGGGAGAGCGATCCTGTCCTGAAGGAGCCGTAGAGAAAAATGTAGTAGAGCAGCATGTAAAAAAACGAAAAAATTATTCCGCGCTTTTGGAAAAACCCCTTGAAGAGACGTTCCGTCGAAACCGCAAAAGCGGCAACGACACCGAAAACAACGTAGTTCCACGACGCGCCGTGCCAGAGACCGCAGAGCACAAAGACAACCCATAGGTTGAAATAGGTCCGCGCAAGACCTCTTCTGCTTCCTCCCAGCGGGATGTAGATGTAGTCGCGGATCCAGCTTGAAAGCGAGATGTGCCACCTGTGCCAGTATTCGGATGCTGTCCGCGAAATGTAGGGATAGTTGAAGTTTTCGGGGATCTTGATCCCGAACATGCGCGCAAGACCGATCGCCATATCCGTGTAGCCGGAAAAGTCGAAGTAGAGCTGCAACCCGAAAAGAATTATGCCGCCGAGAGCAGTCACGGTCCCGAGCTGATCTCCGCGAAGGTCAAAGATCTTGTCGTTGACCGTCGCAAGCGTGTTCGCGACAAGGACCTTCTTTGAAAGCCCGTAGACAAAGCGCTTGGCGCCGTACAGAAAAGCAGCGTAGTGAACAGCTGTTTTCCTGATCTGCGGAATGAAATAGTTGTATCTGACGATAGGTCCGGCGATAAGCTGCGGGAAAAACGAAATGTAAAGCGCCGTTCCCAGAAGCGTCACACGCGGCTGCTTCGGATTCCGGTAGACATCGACGATGCTCGAAATCGCCTGAAAGGTGAAAAACGAGATCCCGAGCGGCAGATGCATCTCCGTGACCGGGAAATCGACCGAAAAATTGGCAAGGAGCGCGTGAAGCTCGCCCGTAAAGAAGTTCATATATTTAAAAGTGACAAGGATCACCAGATTCAAGACTATCCCGATGGTCGCAAAGAGCCCTTTTCTGCCCTCGTCAGACTGGATCGCGACATTCGTTAAGTATGAAAAAAGGATCGAAAGAAGCATCAGCACGACAAAGGCGCCTTCGCCGTAGATGTAGAAAAAAAGGCTTACGACCAGCAGAAAAAGGAGCCTT
>JAEEGL013887211.1_pt1 | contig 15262 bp, 9 predicted proteins | sample 9134231 | NCBI WGS metagenome assembly JAEEGL01 (sample SAMN16246548, study PRJNA631951) | gut metagenome | biome: gut microbiome; feature: rumen; material: fiber-attached | host: Bos | place: Iran: Karaj | collected 2018-10 | reverse complement strand
TTCCATTACTTTTTTCCCCATTTTTCCCGAACCAATATATTCGTATTGTAAGCAGAGCCGGTATTGCTGGTTTTCCTTTTCAATATTACGCGGTGCTTGTGTCTTTACAAGGGTGCACAAGTCGCCAATTTTATATTTCTGTCCATTGAATTCGATGGGTTTGTTAAGCATATCCCAAACAACATATTCATCATATTGAGTTGATGTCAATATTATTTGCTCCTGTTTGTTGCCGTTCCAAAGTCTGCCGACATTGTTGCGGCCCCGTGCGCTCACCGCAAGCGCATAGAAAAACTGTTCGACACTTATGTTCTGCTTCGCCATAAACTCTTTGTTAGGCTCAAGATGATATTCGGTGTAATCTGTTTTTTGGTAGGTAAAGCTCGAATTCACCTCAACTTCTTTTATTCGTTTGTAGGTGAGCAGTTTCGCTTTGATGCTGTCGGCACATTCGATAAGCTGCTCGTAGTTGTAGCCGAGCAGTTTGATATGATAGCTACCGGCCGATTCGTAAACGCTGTTGCTGAATCCGTTGTCGGGCAACCCATACACACTCCAACTGCCGCCGCCTAATTGCAACGCCTTGGTTATCAGGCTCGATTTTAGCATATATGGGAATGCTGAATTTCGCGCTTCGGGTGTGAAATAGATACTGATATGAGATTGTTGCGGACCATAGATGCTGGTTTGGAACTGGCGCACCTCGGGGAATGTGCTTATGTAGCTTTCCATTTTGCGTGTGATCTCGTCCATTTGCGCGAGGGTGCTACCATATGGCAGCGATGCTGATACCTGCAATACTGTCTCATCGCTTTGGCTCCAATAGCTGCCGTTGTAGACTTTGTCCATAAACAGGCGCAGTGTGCCGCCAAACACCACATCGGTTATTGGGCGGATTTTTTCCTGATAGACATCGCTGCCGAACGTGCTGTTGTACAGTCTCGCCCACATATTCTCCGCGTCTATTGTTTTTGGCAACATAAAAATCGGTGTTCCCAACGCCATAATCAGCACCACAACGGCCCAACGGCGTCTTTTGACTGAGAAACGCACGTATTTGACATAAAACCTGTTGAATCGGGCGGCCAAACGCAACCGCAGTTGCTGCGTTTTTTTCTTTTGGTCGCTTTTCTGCATTTTGAGCAATGCCGGCACGAGCCATAGGGCGGCGAATATTGATGCCATCAGATTGACAATCATCACGATTGAGAAATCGACCAAATTGAGCCTCAGCTGTTCATCAAGGAAGAATACAATGCTGAGAGCGGCCACTGTGGTGAATGTGGCGGCCACTATTGGCAGTATGGCCGACAGATTATGCTTGCGCCGCCAATGGTCGGTCATAACTATGGTGTTGTCAATCATCAGGTTAAGCGAAATTGTTATTCCTGCAAGCGAATACAGATGTAACTCAACGCCAAGCAGATAATAAACAATGAACGCCACCGACAAACCGCAAAACAGACTGATGACCACCACAACTAAGTACCGCCAACTGAATGTGGTGAGAAACACAAAAAGCAACAGAATGGCTATGGTCAGGCAGGTGCGGATGTAAATCTTATTAAGCTCGGTGTTGATATATTCCGTTGCATCGTAGCTTTTGTGCAATTCATAGCCAGCTGGCAGTTGCTGGCGTAGCTCGCTGATGCGCTGCACAATTTGCTGTTGAAGTGCTACTTGGTTGGCGTTGGCCGTTGCTGTGAATGACAGATAGATGGAGTTCAACCCGTTAATCCGGTAATAGCTTGTTGGTTCGGCCTCGCGATACTCAAGCCGGGCCACGCTGTTTAATGGAATGTAACCGCCGCCATTGGGCAGTTTCAAGCGTATGTCTTGCAGGTTCAAAACTGTATCGGCGGCGTTGTCGGTTTGAAGAATGAAATTACCGAATGTTTTGTTGAATTTGTATTGCGCGAATGCATTTTGAACGTCGCGTTCGGTCACACCCAAACGACTCAGCATATCGGCATCGTATGTTATGCACCATTCCATTGGCTGCGAGCCGTATATATCGACGGATTTGATGCCGACAATGTCGGTGAATCCGGCTTTGAAAACCTGATGCACCTTCTCGTCGATGTCGATGGAATTGCCCATTGCGTTTATGGTGTAAACCAAAAATTGCCGTTCACCATCATCGTTATCGTTCGAGCTGCGCACCGTTATGTATGGGTAGCTTGTGCCTTCCGGCAAATCGGGGTACGCCTGGCGGATGATGGTGGAAGCTTCGAAGCGCGCCGCTTCCATATCAACGTGTTTGTCGAAGTTGACGGTGATATATCCACTGCCATCCGACGATGTGGAATTTATGCCAACAATGCCACTCATTCGGGCAAGCATAGCCTCAATGCGGCTTGTTACTTCTGTCTCAATAACTTTCGATGTTGCGCCTTGCAGTGAGTATTGTACCGACATCGACGGCATATTGCGCGACGGCGACAGCTTCAGCGGCAACAACGGGAAAAATGCCAAACCAATTATCGACAGGCAGATAGCCGCCACTAAAACCGTGAACGGCGACAATGTATGTTTTGTTTTTGGCATATAGCAGATGTTACTTCACCAAATTGTCGTAATCAAATTTGTCTGACAATGAAAATCCCAACTCAAAGTCGTAGAGCGTCAACTTGCGCAGCTCGTAGTAGCACGCCCAATAGTTCTGCATACTCTGTATGTAGCTGTTTTGGGCGTTGAGCAGTTTCTGCTGCGCGTTGGTCAGGTCGGCCACCGTGCCGTTGCCCATCTGGAACAGCGAGCGCGTCTCTTTGTACATATCATTGGCCAAAATGAGAGCCTGTTCGGCACTTGCAAGCAGTTGGTGGCGCGAGCTCAGCTCGGCCGTGGTTATTATCACATCCTGTTCAAGCTCTATTATTTTTTGCTGTGCGTCAATGTTTGCTATCGACAGGTTGTTTTTGGCAATGTTGCGCTGGCCGCGGCCTTGCTTCCAATCCACGAGCGGGATTGACAGCGACAGCGACGCAATGTCCTGCCGCATAGGGTCACGATATGAATCGGCAAAGTTGTCGGCGGCCTGGTTGAATCCCACGCTGGCGTTCACGCTTGCGTTGAAGCGCGTTGTCTTATTGGTTCTGTCAAGTTCTTTTTCCGATTCGGCCACTGCCTGCATCTTCTCTTTTATCATATAGCTGTTCTGATGCATCATTTCCAATGCCTTGTCAACATCAACAACTGGCAGCGACGGCGAGCCAGGCAGCAGAATTTTTATGTCAGTGTCAGTGGGCATTCCCAAGAACGATGCAAGATTAAGGCTTGCGCGCTTGCGGGCAATCTCGGCCGTGGTTATCGAGTTCCGTGCGTTCACAGCATCAAGCCGCAGCGACAGAAGATCGTTTTTCTTTATCGAGCCGATTTTGTAACGCCGCTCGCCAATCACAAGCAGCGAGTCGCAAGCCGCCGACTGCTCAACTGCCATATCGTATTGCGTTTGAGCTGTGGCAAGGGCGAAAAAGTAGCTCACTGCCGTGGCCGCCACCGATTCCGAATTGTAGAGATATTCAAGTTTGGCGCGCTCATATTTCAGTGGCTCAATACGGCGGTCCCATTTGAACTCGTTGTAGCCCAGCATCGAGTGGTGGTAGCCAATGCGGATGGGCGTTGTCGTAAACTGGTTGTAGGTGTTCTCGCCGAAGTTCCGCAGATACTCAGCGTTCGTCTCAACAAAGAACGCGCCGCCGATGGGGTCGAAATTCTGTGTCAGCGTGAGCCCCGCCGATGCTGAATAACTTTTCTGCTCGCGATAGACATCAATATTGTTCTCATAATCGTAGCGGCTTGTAAGGTATCGGTAATAGTTCGCCGGGTTCAGTGACAGGTTGAGCGATGGTAGCCTTTTCCCTTTATAATTCTTGAACGTCCAATAACTCGACAGGTAAAGGTTTTTGTAGCGGAACGCCATCAGCGAGCTATCGTTGGCTATGCTGATAACCTGCCGCATATCGAGCGTCACCGTGCGCTGCTGCGCATTGGCAACCGCTGCCGTCATCACTATGAACAATATTGTGGCTATGCGTTTCATCTTTAAATCTTTATCAATTATTCCCTAATATTGAATATCGAAAAATTCTAATCATCATTTTCGCACCAAATTCGCCACCATCGTATAAACCAGCGGAATCACAAACAAGCTGACCACCGTTCCAATCACCATTGTGGCAATCATTGCAATGGCGAGCGGCTGTTGCAGTTCCGAGCCCATATCGCTTGTGAACAATATGGGCACCATTGCGCCAATGGTTGTGAGCGAAGTCATCACAATGGCACGCAAACGCCGCTGTCCTGCCGTGTGAACGGCTTGCAGAACAGGCATTCCACGCTTGCGCAGCTCGTTGATGGCATCAATTTTCAGAATCGAGTCGTTGATGACAATACCGCACGACACTATGATACCGATGCACGACATCAGATTGAGCGTATGACCACACAACCACAACACAAGCAAGCCAAACGCCGCATCAATCGGTATCTCAATGAGCACAATCAGCGGCTGCACAAAACTCTCAAACTGTGCGCTCAAAATAAAGTACATCAGCATCAGCGATATGAGCAGCACCACAATCAGGCGGCTAATCATCTTCTTGTTACTGAAGAACGAGCCGCCAAAATCGACATTACAGCGGCTGTCGGAATCAACAATCTTGCGAACGGCATCGCAGAGCTCGTCGCCGTCGCTCACGCCCCAAAAACTAATTGGCACATATACACCCGACTTTCCAGCGGTGATTGTTTTAAGGTCCTCGGTGGTTGTCTGACTCACAAGCGCGCGAATGGGGACTTCGGTTTGCACATCGTTGGTGGTTACTTTTATCGTGCCATTGCGAATAATGTGGTCGATGTCGGCGTCGGGCGTAACCAAAAACACCGGCATATAGTTGCTGTACGAGTGCAGCATTGTAACCTGCTGCCCGCCTATCGACGATTCGAGTGCGTTTTGCAGATGGCTGTAATCAACGCCATATACTTCCATCAGCCTGCGGTTGATGGTTATGGTACGCACATTGTTGAATGTCAGTGTTGATGAGCGTACGCCTTTGGTGGCTGCTTTTATCTTGTCTTCCAACTGACGCATCTCGCTGGGACTGAAATCTTTGCCTTGCGATGTTATCCGTGCTTCAACATCAGCTTCCGCCGTGTTGAACAGCCGCTCGAATATGGTTGTTGGCGGTGCGAATGTTACCGATGCTTCCGGATGATTGGTTGCAATCCAATCAAGAACTTTGTGCATGAGTGGTTCAATGCTGTCGGGCGATGCGGTGCGCCAATAGAGCGATGCCTCGGTGATCGACAGTTTGTCGTCCATGTCGACAATAAAATCCTGCGGACCAATGTAGGCCGAATACTCCTCAACCGAACCGGCCACAAACTGCTGAAGCTCGTCAGTGCGCTGGCGGTTTTCGGCCAGATTGACATCGGTGTTCCATTCAATGCGCGCCTGGAGCTCACTATAGTCGAGTTCTGGCATTCTGCTCTTTTCTATCTTATTGAATACTAGCCAGCATAACGGCAACGACAGCAATATGAAAGCAATGGCTACAATCTTGTGGCTGAAAACCCAATCGAATCCGCCGTTATAAATTTTGGCTACCGAATGGATTCGGTTGGGGTCTGAATATACGTTGCGCTCAGCCTTGCGGGCCATAATCTGCCGATAGAACACAGGCAGCAGCACAATGCCCACCACATACGACACGACCAGCCCCGCGGTGATGGCAAATGCCTGGTCGGCGAAGATGGCGCCAGCCATACCGTCAAGAAAAACGAGAGGTAGAAAGACCGCAACTGTTGTAAGTGTGGAGCTCAGCAGCGGTGTTATCAATTCGCGCGAACCCTCGACACAAGCCATCCGCAGTGTGCGGCCACGCTGCCGCCATTGCGCGATGTTCTCACTCACAATCAGAGCGTTGTCTATCATCATTCCCGAGACAAGAATAAGACCTGAAAGTGAAATGATGTTGAGCGATTGCCCGAATATTCTGAACGGCAGAAATGTTACAATCAGCGACACCATCATACATACGCACACAACCACTGATGTGCGCACTCCGCCCATAAACAGCATTGCCACCACAATTATCAGAATCAAGCCCAATACAAGGTTTTGCTTCAAGTTGCTGATGGTGTAGTCGAGCAGTTCGGTCTGGTTGCGGCTCACATCGAATTTAAGTTCGGGAAATTGCGTCTCAAACTGCTTCACAAGTTCGTTCACCCGCTCCTTCATATTGTCCATTCCCTCGTCGGCTTGTTTTATCACGGCAAGCGTTACTGTACGCTGACCGTTGGCCACTGCCAAACCTGTCTCTTGCTTCATCGCCTCCGACACCGTGCACACATCTTTCAGCTGTACAAAACGGTCGCCGGCCTTTATGTATATGTTTTCAACGTCAGTCTTGTCGCGCAGCAGCGTGGCCACCTTCACGGTGTACTCATAGATGCCGTCTTTCACACGCAAGCTGTTCGCTGTCAGGTTGTTGTTTTTCAAGGCATTGCCAATATCGTCAATGGTAAGGCGGCAAGTTTTCAGTTTTTGCATATCGGGGTCGATGCGCAGGTGCTGCCCGGGAATACCCGTAATATCGGCCATTGCCACTTCGGGCAGTTGCTCTATGCGCCTGCGCACAATGTTTTCCACCACATCGCACATCTGCATGAACATTTCGTCAGAGTAGCTGTTGCGCAACGACACGTTGAGGTAGAACACCGGAATGTCGGATGCCGACGCTTTCACCGCTTTGGGGCGGGCAGTACCTTGCGGTAGGGCGTTCATTGCCAAATCGAGCTTCTCGTTCACCTCAATGTAGGCATAATCGGTGTTGGTGCCGAATTTGAAACGCATCTCGATAAGCCCCACTCCGTCCGACACAGTGCTTCGTATCTCGTCCAATCCGCCCACTTGCAGCAATTGTTGACGCAGTTTCCCAACAACGCTGTTCTCAAGTTCGCGTGCCGATGTGTTGGCTTGCGTTACCTGAACGGTTATTTGCGGAATGGCAATATCTGGCAGCAATGACACCGGCAGGCTGCGGTACGACACTATTCCGATGATGAACACCGCCAAAAATGCCATCAGCACAGCAATCGGTCGACGAATCAGAAAATCCATTTGTTCAGAATGTTTAATCGGTGAAACGGTGAATTGTTTAAATGTTGAGTCGCTTCGCTGTTGAGATAACTAACCACTTCCAACTTCTTAACCTCTCGACCTTTCATTTTTCATTGTTGGTTCCTCATTCCTCATTCTCAATCACCTTCACCTTACTCTTGTGTGCCAGGAACGTATTCCCGCTCACAACCACCGAATCGCCTTCATTAATGCCCGATTCAATGACAATGTTGGTGCTGTTTTCAGCGCCTTTCTCAATATAAACCCATTGAGCCTCATTGTTCTTAACAGTGAACACCACAGGACGCCCCGAGCGCATCACCACAGCCGTTTTGGGCACCGAAACGTATCTACCAACAACGCGGTTAACCTTCACGCTCACGTTCATTCCCTCAAACAGTTCAGTGCAATTGCTGATTTGCCCCTTCACCTTCACCATTCCGTTAGTCTCAACAAAAGGGTTCACTTCAGTAACACGCCCTGTCCACTGCCTGTCGGGCATTGCAAAGGCTGTCACCTCAATGGCCGCACCTTTGGCCACCATCGGCAGTTCGCTTTCAATTATCGAAAACTCCACATTCATAGCTGTTTGACTGATTATGCGGCACATTGGTTTCGACTGGTCGGCCTTATTGCTTGCGCTCGCGTTCAGGTTGGCCACAATGCCGCTTATGGGCGCCACCACAGCGCAATGCTCGGCCTCGTATTTGGCTAACTCGTATGAAGCCACAGCGTTGCGGTAGCCGCTTTTTATTTCGGCAATATCACGCACCTTTTCCGGAATGTCATCAGCTTCCGGCTCATAGCCTTGTCCAATCAGGTTGTCCATCATCTGAAGCCGCGCCTGCTCCATATTCGACTGGCTGGTTTTCAGCGTGTTGTTCAGGCGAAACGCTTCCAAACGTGCCAAAGTGTCGCCTTTGTTCACGCGCTGCCCGTTGCTCACGCGCACGTCGGCAATCCGCCCGTCGGCTTCCCAAAAGACATCGGCGTATGTGCCCGCCGTCACCTTTCCGTTACTTATAATATCAATGTGGAAATCAGCGTTTTCCGCCACGGTCACCTCAACGGTTTGTTCCGTCTCGTTAAGCAGCTCCTCTTGCTTCTCGTCATCGATGTTCTTCTGCTGACCACCGCACGCTGTCGCAAACATTGCCAACGCTATTAGTTCTATTCTATGGTTCATTGTGTGTTATGATGTTTTATTGCTAAATTATTAAAAAATTATTGCTTTTCAACATATTCTTTAGCCTCCTCAATCATCTGCCTTGTGGCTTCCGATTCAAATTTCACAGGCTTACTCAAGATAATGTTGGCTGCTCGTTCCGCTTTTTCGGCATCATAACTTGCCGAATCGGAATACATCTTTAACATCAGATAATGCGGATATAACCGGTTGGGCACGCGGTAAGCCGATTTTGTAAAATACTTTTCCGCCATATCATATTGCCCAAGCATTTGGTAATTCTTGCCAATCACATTCAGTGTCATCGCATCGTTTAACAACTGATCGGCTTCAAGCAGAATCTCGTTCGATTTCTCGTAGCGTCTCAGATTGTGTAGAATGTGGCCGTACTCATACATAAATCGTCCGTTCCACCGCATTTGATCATATAGAACCGAATCTTGACGATTAGCCTCATCGTATGCTTTCACTGAGTAGAAATGTTGTACCTTAGCCCATTTGCGTAGCCCCTGTTCACGGTTTAGCATTTTGTCAATATTTATGAAGCACACAACCCCAACCATCAGCAGAGCCATGGTAGCAACTATTCTGGTTTTTATGTTTTGTTCCATCCAACTCCACCAGCATCCAATGGCCATTACCAAAATCGTCGCCACAAAAACCGGCACGTGCATAGGGTAAGAAGCCCACGCAAAAACCATCAAAGTAATTATGCCGCCTACCAAACCGTAACGGCGGCGGCGATGGCCAACAATCATCGTCAACACTATAAAAGCCAAAATGCCCAATAATGCCGGCACCCCCCATACCACAGCCGTATTCAAATATTCATTGAAAGCGTAATCGGGGCATCCTGCGGCTTCAACAAACTTGCTGTTATTCAATTCAGCTTCTGGCATCTGCCTGAAGAAATCCTCTTGCGCCACCGCGTATGCATGTTTAAAATTAGCATGTCCCGTCCACGGCGAATCGGCAACTGCCAGTGCTGAAATCTTCCACATAAACACGCGCCCCACTGCCGAGCCACTTTTCAAATGCCAGGCACCTGCCGCCGCCACAACCAAAACAATAGGAACACCAATGGCCAACGCCATTTTCTGCCATCTTTTTTGCGGCAGATACTTACGCCAGTTTGTTTGACTTGCTACCACATACAGTGTACCTAAAGCCATTGCAGCCCAAGCCGTCCTGCTCATTGTAGATGGTAAAACAAGCACCATAAGTACCAAAAGGGTTAGGCATAGCCCCCCTATGTATTGATGCCGCACAACAATGCGATGGTGAAAAACTTCAATGGTGGCGATTTCATCATCAAATGTACTTCTTTGTTTTATCCATGCCGACAGTGCCACTACAAAACCAATGGCTAAAAATCCGCCCAGAGGTCCAGGATTATAGAATGAACCTGTAAGTTTGTAAAGAGAGTGGTGCGACCACGCGAAACCATACAGTTGCATTGCCGACAACACCGCCTCAACAGTGCAGATACATATTATACACCAAACTGTTGCCTCCCCAACTTTTTCTCCCCGAACAAACCACAAGGCTACTATCAGTACAGCCATAACCATAGGACAGCGCACGCAGAACCGATGCCATTGCACAATTTGCAAAACCTCATCAACAGTGCGTACCGCACCATAGTTGAGCAGTAGCAACCACATAATGGCTACCAACGCCCCAATCAAAATAATTATATTTCTAATTTTCAATAACATTTTTCTTTGTTTAATCGGTTAATTGGATGCGATAAATCGCGCCCCTACCAACACCCAATACCTAAAACTCAACACCCGATTTTTCAATAAACCAACACCACTTTCCCCACAATAAACTCCTCGGGCACCAATCCCCAATAGCGCGAATCTGTTGAATACAAAGCATAATCTCCCGCCATAAAATAGTACCCTTGCTCCATCACGTGACTGATAAACAGCTTGCCATCAACATAAAAACGTCCGTCTTTTTCTGTAATCTGGTTATCTATTTCCCACTCAATCAGTTTTTTGTAAATAGGAGCGTTTATGGTGTCAAGAATAATGGTGTCGCCTTTTTCCGGCACATAGAGAGGCCCCATCTCACGCATATTCCAATGATAAACAGGATGATAAAACGGCGCTGTCCAATAAGATATCTCTGGGTTAGATGCAGCAGATGAATCCCTTGTTATCTGTTCCACCTCTCTCTGCTTTTCAATATTACCGAGCTCACCATCGTAGCCACGCACATGGTAATAACCATTATGTATCTCAAAAGTATCGCCTGGCAAAGCAATGCAGCGTTTCACAAAATATTTTGTCTTGTCGAAACTTATAGAATCCCAATTGACATAATATGGGTTATTAAACACCACAATATCATTATGCTGCGGATGATTGTCACAGTTTTGCCGTGTAATGCAACCATGCCGAACACTGTCAGGATCACAACTGAAAATTCGTAGCCCGAAACTGCGGCAATTCACAAGCGCGTGTCGCCCGGGCTTTATTGTAGGCAACATTGAGCCTGATGGCACTTTGTACGATATAAAAAAGTATGTTTTCAATACCGTAACCACCGTCCAAACAATCAGAACTATCGCAACAAGCCCAATGGATATGTCACCTAAACGTTTCTTAAAACTCTTTGCGCTTATCATTCAGTTATTCAATCATTCACACATTAGATTACCACCACACCGGCTTCCCGTCATTATAAAGGAACGGACGCTCGTCCCAGCCCTGCGTATAGTCTTTCACCCATAGAAGAGCGTTTTTTGGCACATTGTCATAGTGCAAAATGTTGCTTTCCGCCTTCTTTTTACCAAGCGAAATCCAATCGCGATTGTTCCAATATTTTAGCTCGTATTCGTCGCCTGGGTGAATATCGTTATCATCGCTGCGTGGTATTATCCTTACAAAATCCACCTTTTGCGGATGTCCGAAATCTTGTCCAACCCACGCACCGTTGGCATAGCCGGCGGTATCAGCATCGCTGTTTACAAGCCACTTATCATGATCGCCGGCCGATGTCTCAAAATTCGTTAGCCAATTGTTATCAAATGCCTTTTCAATTATCTCTTTCTCTGCGAACTGACAAGCGATACTGCGGCCTTTCAAACGTACCGTATCAGCGAAGAAAGCTAACTCAGCTATGCTGCCAAACGTGCCGTCAGCGCCCAAATATCGCCAGTAGCGATACTGCTTACCGCAGTTTGTAGGAATCTTGTCGGGGATGTACTCGTTTGTTATTTCATAAACAGTAACGGCATCGGCAAAATCGGCTCGGTTTGAGGCCTGCACCTTGCCACCAAGCAGACGGCGGCGCATCTCAACCACCTTTTCCGATTGGAAATATTTGCGCCGTATGTCGATGCTCTCTGTAGTGCCGTCAGTTCCCTCTATATAGCTGACAGAGCCGTCTTTGTGAACAATAAACGGCTTCGACAAAGGCACCAAATGGCGGCCATTATAGCCAAGCGACATATACATAATGTTCCGTCCAATATTGTTAAACTTTATGGTTTTACCGTCAATCTCGCCATAATCAACCACGCGCCAGATGGTGTAATGGCCGTCAAATACAGCCAAATAGGCGTAATCCTCTACCTTCTTGAAATCCTTTGGCAACGGTAGCTCAATATCGGCAGTGCGCACATAATGGTCTGTTACATCCATTTGATGAATGCCAAATGGATACTTCATTACCGAACTGTTAAGGTATTTCACACGTTCATAATTGATGGCGTATGATTGGCGATAAACTTTAGGTAGTGTATAATTGGTAAAAAAGGCTTTGCCCGGCGTTGTCGATAAATCCCATTCCGATGGCAGTTCCTCGCCACGGTCGTTCAGCAGTGTAAACCAAGCGTGCCCTGCACGGAAACGCCCATAACAAGGCACCTCATCTATCACCACTGGTAAGCCAAGACTACGGAACGCCATCACTCCAAGCGCAACGAAATCGATGCATCGGCCAAACTGTAGGTTTACCATTGTTTCGGCACTACGCAACGGGATTGGCGCATCAGTGTATATCTCATAACGGCCAAGTCGCTCAAGAACATATTCACGCACCACTTCAAGCGCACGGAAAGTTGAGTTATAACTTTCGTCGTTGGGCAACCACTCGGTGAGCGATGCACCATAATGCGCCACCATTGTATCGCGCCAAGCGTCGAGCGATTGCATTTCGACACATTTGTACGGCAACAACCACTCACAAAACTCATCAAAAGTAACGTGTTCGGCAAAGCGGTTCCCTCGCCACACATTAAACGCCGCATCAATACTTTTTATAAGGTACTCAGCCTTTATCACCTTATTATCTTGCACAGTTTGGCGTGGCAAATCAGCAAACTCGTGCTGCGACAAGTAAAGCAACGAATCGTATTGCCTTGCCGGTTCCATACCCGATTTTGCAAGATTGAGCGCAATCTTATAATAGTCATCTATCCTATTTGTTGAATAAGAAAAATGTCCTGCCATATTCTCAATCAAAAAGCGTGCTGCCTGCTGTTTTTCACTATCACCAACGCTGTCATAATGGGCAATCACTCTTTCCAATTCAGTACGGTTGTCCTTCGCCATTTCAAGAGCTTGGTCAAAAGGCGATGGCGCACGATAACAAGATGTGAGCACCAACGCACCCAATGTTATTAAAACATTATTTTTCATGTATATTATTGTACTTCATTAAATCATCATCGGTATATAAGTATTCTTGCATATTGCAACTGAATATAAGTTTATGGTTTTCAAACAGCAAAACGTTTCGCCCTTGACTGATGCGATATAGCGCACGACTTATTTCTGATTTTGTATCATATATTATGTTTTCATGTAATGGTCGAGATATCTTTTCTTTATTTAAATAGTAGTCCGCAGTTTGCATATTTTTCGAATGAACAACAACTGTTGCTATCGAATCATAATTACATTGTGACGTATATTTGCAGAACGATATATATCCCGCAATGCAAACCGAACATGATTCATCAAGAATGAAGACCATATTCCTATTATCATCAATATTCAGAACTTCTCCATATAGTGTCGGACTTTCTATTGTTGACACAGCATTATTAATCTTTTCTACAAAAGCATAATCTTTTTTGCAACAGACCATCAAAAAAACTAATGATAAAAACACTATTGGCCTCATAGTTGAACTTTGTAAAGTGAGATTTCGTCGTTTTCGTCCTTGCTATTAATGTATAGGATATTATTAGTTTCCGAATATCCTGCGATTGAGAATATTTTATTCCCCTTTAACTTATTATAACGGGCCAATAAGTTACCATCCCAATCGAACATAAATATTTCCGGACGATTTTTTTTCGATTCTTCTCGATACTTATCAGATGGAACGTCAATAAGTCGACGCATCCGCACAAAAACAAAATCGTTTGTTGTAACGACATGTCCTCCATATTGTGTTATATATTGGGGAGATATCCCCGTTACATTTTTTTTATATTCCTGTTTTTTTAAAGGGTCTGGGCCGATTATTATTTTTATCGTATCAAGATTAGTATTTAGCAATGTAAATTGCGGTTTATACTCATATGTTATAAAAACTTTGTTTCTTTCAATGTTTGAAGCGATAGTAGTATAATTGCATAACATTACTTGCTCAGCTTTTTCAGGTGCTTTATAGTCAAAGACATCATTTATTTTAGCAATTAACAATTCAGGTTCATCTTCGTTTATTTTGTTTCCGCAGTCATCTAAATACCAAATGTTTGAAAGTAAAAATGTGTTATCAAGGAAAATGTCAAAAGAATGAGTATCGCACATCAACTGTGTCATCAAAGGTCTATAATTATTGCCTAACATTATTGCTGAATCAAGGTTAAATGACATTAAAATTTTTTTCTGTCCGTCTTGAACAATAATTCTGTTCTGTCTTAAATCTGCAGAACAATATTTTCCCGACTCGCCTGGACCATTGCCTATATGTAAATATCTTCCTATTATTTTCTTAGTATGCATACTCATTATTGACATGACATAAGTATCAGGATTACGCGGAAGTATAATTAGAATAGAATCATTGTATACAAAAAAAGACGAGTTCATACATTCTTCTTCTGGTAATTCTATTTTTTCAAAATCAAGTTGTTGCAAGGCGGGGATGTTGTCTTCCGTTAAAAAAGATACTTTATTAATATTAACTTCATTTTTTTGATTGCATGATGCAAATAACAAGATTAAGCAAGTTAATATTGCATAATTTCGTTTCATGATGGGATGGTTTTAAAAAGGGTGCTCCGATTGGAGCACTCTCCTTTATACTTTATAATTGATGATATTGGCCATTGCCAGCATAGAATATACAACCCGGTGTTGGTACTGAGCAAACACCTGGTTCATCCGCGTCGCAAAATCCCCAAGAACTATACGTTCCCCAATATATATTGACTGAACTAGATCCATCTGACATTGGATCTACGTCAATCAAGACCCATCCGGCATAATCATTCCATGTCAAAAATTCGTAACCTTCAGCAATATTCTCCAAATTCATAAGCGAAATATCGTTTCTCTGCTGCATTACATCGTTTGCCAAATATGCATTCACACTAGCCACAGCAACTATAGCCATAGCCAAAATTTTATTTCTAAGTTTCATTTTTTTAAAGTTTTAAAGTTTTTGCCCACACCATTTTCTTTGTTTTTAAAGGCGCGGACGTTTAATAAAATTGTTTGATTATTTCGGAAGAAACGGCATAAAAGCACAAGTCTTCCATTGCTGTCATCAGCTCCTTGAGCCGTACAGGATTTCATACCCAAGTATGAGAAATGGTAATTTTTAGTACTTTTGCGGCATCGGTTTTAAGTTAGACACTTGAAATTGAACCCGAAGGGGTGGAAATACGCTTCGTTTGCAAGGCTGGCGTTCCCACTCCTTCTCTTTTTGTTAGCTTTCAAATTAGATTCAAAAACTATTATAATGGTTCAACTCCGTTAATT
>JAEEGL012894774.1_pt1 | contig 15262 bp, 13 predicted proteins | sample 9134231 | NCBI WGS metagenome assembly JAEEGL01 (sample SAMN16246548, study PRJNA631951) | gut metagenome | biome: gut microbiome; feature: rumen; material: fiber-attached | host: Bos | place: Iran: Karaj | collected 2018-10 | reverse complement strand
CGGCAGTTCCGCAAGCGCATTGTATTCGGGATGGACGAGCCAATGCTCCAGATGGCCGAAGGAGTTCTGGTTGGGCACGAGCTCGATGCCGTTCATCGCGCAGAGTGCGTCCAGCTGGCGAATCTCGGACGCCGTAATCGGCGAAAAGTCCTTCCACACGGCCTCGTGCGCGGAATACGCAAACGTATGCTCAATGTACAGCTGAAGCTGGTTGTAGCCGAATCGCGCCAGCAGTTCAACGAGGATCCGCAAGGTGGACATGGTCGGCACCTTGTCCCGGCTGATGTCCAGCATGTAGGCGCGATGGTCAAACATGGCAGTTTAAAGGAGACTGGGCTAAGGCTGCCACGCGAGGAATTCCGAAAGGAACTTGAGCCCGATGCGGCCGGACTTTTCGGGATGGAACTGGGCGGCAAGAAGATTGTCCTTCCTCACCAGCGAGGCGAAGCGAACACCGGCATACTCGGTGACGCCTTCCGCGAACGGATTCATCTCGACATAGTAGCTGTGCACGAAGTAGTACTCTTCCGCGCCGTTCACCTGGTTCCAGCCAATTTGCGGAATCTTGCAGCCCGGCACATTCGGAAAACGGCGCACCTGTCCCGGCAGGATGCCGAGCGTATCCGTGCCGCCGTCCTCCTCGGAGTGGTCGAAGAGGATCTGCATGCCCAGGCAGATGCCGAGGAAGGGAACGCCGGAAGACGTGACGTCCCTGAGGACGTCCACGAGTCCGGCTGCGCGCAGGTTGGCCATGGCGCTGGCCGCCGCGCCGACGCCGGGGAACACCAGCCGACCCGCCTTGCGGATGAGGTCAGGATCGCTCGTTACGCATGTTTCCACGCCCAGCGCCGCGAACGCGAGCTTGACGCTGGTCAGATTGCCGGCCTTGTAGTCAATGATCGTAAGCATGGTTTAGCTGCACCACCTATCTCCTAAATCGTCCTGCCGCTATTATACCATACCACGGCCCTGCGTTGCAACGGCCTGTGCGGCGCGTTAAGGATAAAGAATAATCGGGTGGGGGTTGGGAAATGGGAAAAGGCTGGACTGAGGGCCGATTAAACAGGACTGAAGCTGGGTTTGAGGGGCAGTTAAAGGGCGATTGAAGGTTGGGAAAAATCGGGCGTCGGATGGGCAGATTCTAGTCTAGTTGGGAAAAAACCGCCGTACTACACCAGCGACAGCGACCGTCGCGGAATCCGTCATGTCCTTTTGTGTAGGCAGGGCGTTCGGATCGCGTTTGGTGCGTACCTGGTGGACGAGCCAATAGACCACGTTCTGCTCGCCGGATTTCGCCGCGCCTGAACTGGTCGTCAAATGGCCTTTCCTGTTCTTGTAGTTTGATTCGGCGACCAGGCACGGCAGCCAATGTCCTTCCGGTGTTGGCCGAAAACGGAACGCGAGCTCGGTGGGGAAGTCTCTCGGCATCCCTTTCCATTCCGCAGCCGCCGGATTGGCCGGAATGGCCAGATAACGCCGCCCACCCTTCGGCACGATCGGCGGCGGATTGGCGGCGAGCTTGTGCTTCAAGGCCGGGGAGTCGATCCCGACCATGCCTTCAAGACGGGACGGCGACGAAAGCTTCACCTTGATGTTTTCCGCCAACGACGTGCCGCGCGTTCCTCGCCAGAAGTACCGCTTGGGATAAAGCTGCCCGAACCACGGGAAACCTGTCGATTTCGGCTGCTCCCGCTGGCGCATCATGAAATGACGCCGAAGGGCGTTGATCACGCCCTGGTTCGCCGCCTCGATGAGCGTCTTGCGGTTGTCCGGACGGTCCAGCGCGTCAAGATTCTTCTCGACCGCCTTGCGCGTCTCGTCAAACAGGCGCTCGTCAAATGTAAGTTCAACGCTCATTTTGGGGGTTGCACATGGTCAGGGGGTTTGGTAGAATATTCGTGCTTGAGCACCTTATGCCTGTCAAAATGTTGGCCGCCTTGCGGCATGAACGGATTAGGCCACGGTGCTCAATCATTTTCTAGCATTCTCCTTGTAAAATGTATGGAAGGAAAATCCTCCGCTTGGTTCTTGTGAGACAAGTAGGCGGTAGAGGTTTCCGTCTGTTGCAACCTTAGTCAACATCCATCCACCGTCTTTCGCGGGCTCAACATCATCCGGAATTCTCCAGACATGACCTATCAATGACAGTTCTCGTTCCTGAAGCGGGATGTTGCGCGAATCCTTGTCGCTGCCGACATGTTCCCTAATGACGTGAAACAGGTTAGACGGTGATAGCCTTAGTGGGTTTTCAGCATCTTCCTTCTGTATAGACGCCCTATCGCAAAACAAGGAAGACGGACGCCCCACCGATGGCTTTGCTTTGACGGTAGTATGTTTCACACCTGAATCAAGTTCGCCACGTATCTTTTTGACGACATCGTGTATCATTGCTCCGTCAAAGTACATTTTCTTTGTGTGTGGATTGTATTGTACTTGGTCGCCGAACAACCCTTGTAATATTTCAAGTTGTTTGCTTTTAGGACCGGACACCTCCATGGATGCTTCAAGCTTGTCGTTGAAGTCCTTCAGTGGTGAGTTTTCGGGTGGCTTGTAGCCTTCCTGAATGAGACCAAGCGCTACCGCGTCGTCATAGGACACGTCCTCCACGCCCATGCCTGAATTGTAGTCAAAAGGCGGATATGGTTGCCCAAAGCGTGAGATGCGTGTCCAGACGGGATCCTCCTTCAGGGCGATCATTCGCCCAGCGTAGATTTCGCCGCCGGCCGCCGTCCAGCGGGACATCCAGTCGCGAGGTTGATCGCGTTCCTCGATGCGCAGCAGCTCCTGGGCCGGGTACGCCATCCTCGCCCCGAGGGAGTTGGCGAGTTCCGCCTGTACGTAGCCGGCCGCCATGCCGGCATTGGTGTCGATTATGACGTTTGCTCGGGCGTAAGAACCTGGATCCGTGATAGACTGCGTGCCACGGGCGATGCCAGCATCGCGGGCCGCGCGCATGATGTCGGAGACGACGCGGGCCCGAGATGCGAGGGCACCGTCGGCATCGCGACGGTTTTCGAGAAGGTCGGCGATACGGCTGCGGCACGTGTCGAGGAAGCGGACGGCCTCGACGCGCGACGAAAAGAATGCGCGTTCACGGATGGCTGCGGAGGTGAGGTCCCAATCTGCCGAGGACATCTCGCCCTGGGCGACCAGCGACTTGCGGAGGATGTATTCGGATGGTGTCATATCCTATTGTTTGATCGTGGGATTGTGGCGGCGATTTGCCCGGCTGCGGCGCTTGGTCCAGCCGCCCGTGTTAATCTTGCCGCTGCCCCTGGCGCGTATTACCTTGTTGGATGCGGAGGCGGCCTGGTAGGCGTCGTATTGGGCCTTCGTCATGCCGACGGCCACGCCGTTCGTGAATACAACGCGGTAGCACTCCTGGCCGCACGCGGCCTTCGCCGCCGCAAGCTTGGCCGTGATCTCCGCAGTCCGCTTGGCGCGTGCCGCCGCCGTGTCGCGCTCGCGCGCTTCCATGGCCTTGCGCCGATGCTCGGCGCGTTCCTCCGGCGACATGGCCGCAAACTTTGCGCGGCGTGCCTCTATTCGTGCGCGTGCCTCCGGCGGCAGCTTGGAAAGACGCTTCTGGATGCGCGCCTCGCGTTCCTCGGCGTACAGTTTGCCGCCGTCCGCCAACGCAGGGACGATGGCGGCGACGGCGAGAATCAGGACGATTGCGAACTTCATAGCGATACCTCCGTGGCGGAAATTGTGCCGCCGTTTACGTTGATCTGATAGAACTTTGAATCCGTGCCCTTTATAATCAGGATGTCCTTGACGATAACCCTGCCGTGCAGCACGATGTCGATAACATCGGATGTAGCCGCGCCATAGAGCAACTTGAAGAAGCGCCTATCGGCCTTTACGCCGTGCGTGACCGTGACCGTGCCCGAGGTGAAGCCGTTGGCCGTCGATATGTTGGAAACCGTGTAATCGGCGGACGGCAGCCCAAGCCATACGCCATCTTCCAGCTTGTCGCACGCGCAAACGCCGATGTTGGCCGCGCTGAAATTGGCGATGTCGCAGGTGAAGTCGAGCGCCACGGGATTGCCGGACACGCCAGAGCCACAATCTATGCCGGTTATCTGGAAGGTTGTATATGATATGGCCGCGCCGTTCGTGCGCACGTTTACCTCCATCGCATCCTTCATCGAGGCTTGTAGCACAAGGTTCGATGTGGCCCCGACGGACATGGTGAAGCGGTTGTCGTCCGTGAACCTCACGGCCTGGCCGTCCATGCGAACGGGCTTGACGGCCTTGTATTTCGACCAGTCCTCTCCGCGATTTCCGTCGTAGTAATGCAGAAGATATTTGCGGAGGTCGTAGAGGTCGTATCTGCCCAGAGCATCTATTATCGTGAACTTTATTTTTTCGGTATCGTTCACCCATTCAACCTCCCCTTGGCTTCTTGCCGTGACTGTTATTTTGGAGACAACCAAGGACGACCCTCCTCTGAATGCAACTGCCCATCTGAACACGTTGCCGCTGGTTTCTCCTTTCGCGTAGTAGATGCCGGCCGTTGGATCCATTTCAGACGTTCCATTGACCTCTCTTTCAATCTTAACTTCTTCTATCACCACCCCGTCTTTCGCTGTGACCATGATCGCGTTTGTCTGTCCGACTTGCGTGGCCGTGTACGTGCCCGCAGCCACGTTGTAGGTCCATCCGGCACTTGCAGATACTGAATATTCCGACGGTTCGAGTGTGCGAAGCTTGTAGCCGCGCAGCGCGGAACTGTCGGCGACGCGAAGAGGCCCGACTTCTCCTCCGATATACATTTCCGCGTATTTTTCGCCGGAGGACGATTCCATCTCGACATACGTAGTTTCGCCGCGCGAAAGCGGAGCGGCGGAAATCTGGCGGACGGATGCGCGCGGGATCGTGACGGCGCTCGATACGCCAGCCAAGAGGCCGACTATCAGGACGATTGGCAAGATAGGCTTTTTCATGCTTATTCCTCGATGGTTTTAAGTGTGTCGCCGTAGGCTTCGCAGAGCTTCTTCAGGACGGGAAGGGCAGCGGAGAGGGACGGGCCGCCGCCGATGGACGTGTACATGGATGCCATTATCCAGCGGCCATCATGCTTTATGTAGATGCCGCCGGACGAATCGCCACCGTAGATCGGCGGGAAGGCGTGCGCGGTGCCCTGCACCTCCATCGCCGCCTTTCGCTCCAGGAGATCGATGCGCACCGTGTTCTGCGGCCACTGATACCCGGCGCACGTCCACGAGCATGCGCCATAGCCGTCATTCGCCATGTTGCCCAGATACAGGATGCAGGGCGTCATCATGTTCTCGATGGGCAGGCCGCCCGATGTGCGGCCCCGGTTCGTCTGCGTGTAGGCCCAGCCGCCCAGCGTGCCGGCGCCGCCGAAGTGCACCCGCCATGCCGCGATGCTCATTATGTAGGGACAGCAGGCGTCCGGGATAGTGCCGCCGATGATGGGATAGACGGCCACATCGTCAATGTGCATATCGGCAAGCTCGGCGCGTGTAAACCCATTGGTCAACGCCCACATACACAGCGGGAAGCCCCATCCCTGCGGCACGGCCACGAAATCATAAGCCGTTGATCCGGTCGCCAGCCCGCCCGTGTTTGCCGAAACGTTCGTGCCGCCGACCGGATCGCGGAAGGTGAGATAAGATTCGTTGCCGTTGTAGCCGTAGTGGCGCGCGCCAATGAGCAGATGCGGCGACAGCGCGTTCCGCGAACGGTAGCCGACCGTGGTAAAGCCGCTGATCGGACGGCACGGGCACGCGACCGTCCGCCAGACATCGTATGCCGTTCCGTTGGCCTCGCCCGTGCCGGTGCAAACGGACGCCTGCAAATCGGCCAGGAAGGCGTCATTCACGGCCGCGCGCCATCCGATGTCCGCCGCATCCGCGACGTAATACGTGCCGTTCGATGTCACGCTCTGCCGCTGGGTAAGCGGGATGTCGGCATAGCGGACGCCCAGCGTCGAAGACGTGGCCTTGACGCGGTAAAGCCCGGCCTCCGTGGCCGTGAAGCGCGTGCCGCTAATTGTGCCGCCGTTCGTCGCCTCATACGTCACCGTGCCCGGATTGAACTCGCTGGCCGTTTCGTCGATGGATTCGGCGGCCAGATCGGCGGACAGCGACCACATGACGGTCGCCGTAAAGTTGGACGTGATGGCGCCCGTGACCGTGTTGGTGGCAAACTCCGCAGCCGTGATGCTGACCGGATCGGATACCACCGTCGCGGAAACGGCCCAATCGTTAGGCCGCAGCCAGTTTGAATTTTGCTGCTCGGGCGTGACCGGCGAAAGCGACGAAATGCGCACCAGATTCATTTCGGCGGCATACGCGCCGGCCATGAGGCAGGCCAGGAAAATAAAAGCTGACTTCTTCATTGTGCGACCTCCGTGTAAACGTCAACACTTCCGCCCGCGCCGATGCGCAGGCGATAGATCTTGCCGTCGGCTCCGTTGAACCTGATTTCATCGACCGGCGCATTCTGCGGCAAATCATTTTCGCGCGCAAGGCCCAGCACGTTGCGAACCGGCCGCCGCAAGGTAGCCGTGACAATGTATTCGTCCTCTACCTCCGCCCCGGGATCCACGAACTTGAACACAAATTCGGTCGCGTCCGGACCGACGAAAGAAGCTCCGTCGAAATTCATGCCGTTGTATGTCATTACGGCCATCCAGCACTCTTGCGATTCCGAATACTCAGGCGGATAATATAAAACCGCACCTTCCGGCAGGCCGCCATACGTCCATTCGTCCGTCTGGACGGCGTTCGTGACGATGTTGCATACGTCATTCGTCGAGAGGCCGGATGTGGGCGGGTTTTCGGCCTTGGCCCACGCGGGGACGGTGGGATCCTGTTCTTCATGCACCAACTCGGTGGCGGCGATCCAGGCGGCGAAGACGGGGTCGGTTTCCTCGAAGGTGGCCTGTTCCGGCGGCGGGAGGACGTTGGGCGCGAAGCCGGGCGAATGCCTCAGGCGCAGCACCGCCGAGGCGTAGGCGTTGGACGGCGCGCCAAAGAAGAGCGACAGGCGATCGGCGCCCGGATCGGCCTGCGGTGGGAACGTGGCGGAAAGGACGTTGGACGAGACGGACGCCGGGACGCTCCACCACGCGGCGGCCATGCCGTTGGTTTGGTAGTAGAGGCGTGGCGTGACGGCCCCGCTCCCTGAGAATGGCAGCTCGCCGAAGCCGGTGAAGGTGCAGCGGAGCTCCAGCGTCTCGCCGTGGTGCCGGTCGAAGGCGGCGGGCGCTGGGTTGTGCGGCGCGACCTGCCAGGAGAGAGGGACTGAAGCAATGGCCGTCAAGGTGGCCATAAACGTCGCTGCAATGGCTGTGCAATGTGGTTTCATGGTGGTGAAAATTCCTTTCCTTATTATAGACCCGTAACCTTCGGGAACCATCCCATGTTCCAAAGCCGTCTCTCCCATATTGAAAGATCTACCCCAGACACAGTAGCATCTGGAGCCTGTTGTCTGCCGAAATAGAGCGAGTAGCCATTGGTGCTGTCGGTAGTCGCTCGACTGTTGTCGAACCCAACAACCTCTGGCGCGATAAGCACAACATCGCCAGCGTTGATTGTGTTAGAAAGCGGAATCTCAATCTTTAGATGGGCCGCAATGTCGCCTTCAACGACAGGAGAAACACCAATACGTTCAGCAGTTCCCTGCCGGTTCCCGAGCGGCATAAGCGTCCCGTTGCAATCGACACGCCATGAAACATTCTTCGCGCCTTCCGACGTGTAGATGGGAGCAGTACCGGCCATCACAGCCATCGCAAATGCGTTTGTCCCGTCCCATTGGGTCGCCGCGCTGCGCCAGACGACAAATCTCAGGCTAAACTTGTTAACCTTGCCAGAGCTTGTGTCGTTCTCCAGAACCAGCTTCGAGCTGATGCGGCCCGGCGATCGGAGCGCAAGGTATGTGTACTGCAACGTCACCGGATTTGAAACCTTGCCGACCATGGCCACTGAACCAGATCGCCATGCGACAGCGGATTGCACCGAGGACGCCGAGGGCGGCCTGCGATACCATACCGACAGGCCGGGCTGGCACGCCTTGGCGGCAATGTCGGAGTCGGACGGGCTTGTGCTCTGCCGAAGATGCCGAGGGACGGGCCGAAGCACGTCAAGCTCGTCAGCAAGCGCGCAGCATCCTACATAGGCGCTCGCCATGCCGCCTGAATTGTTCTTGGACATCCTCACGAGACGCATCAGCAGTTCCGTGGAGTCCGGCTTTGTCTGATCGTATGTAGCAATGGCCGCAGAGAAGTCTCCCAGCGACGCCGCGATGCCCATTTTGTCGATGTCTGTTCCAAGTTTCAATGTCTCTGCAGCGTCGAACAGGTTGCCGAGCGAGGCGGCGGACGAGCCGTCGTAGTTCCATTGCTGTACCTGCGTCGTGTTCTTCAGCAGTTTGAGCGTATGGGCAGTGGTGCCGTACTTTACTGAGCCGGAGAAATACGTACCGATCGAGAGACTCCACGTCTTGACGTTGCTGGCCGTTGACGGCGTTCCGATCGTCGCCGTTTCGTCAACCCGCGAAGACCCATCCGTCTGCGTGCAGATCCATGCGTCAACGAGGTCGGTCCCCGAGAGATTCAGCGCAACATAATATGGCGTGCCTTCCGAGCCGCCGGAGACCGCAGACCATGTGTCAGAAGTTGACTGACTTGATGCGCTATCGGTGATGGTCATGGAAACGGTGTTTCCGCTTATGCTGGTTACGATTGTCCAGGTCAAACCAGCCATGGCAATGATCTGGCCACCGTCATGGGCTGTTTCCTTCCACGTGGCTGGCGCGCCGTCATCCGTACTAATTACGTAGGACTGGGTTCCACCAGATACCGTAGCCGCCACCTTCGTTACGTTCGTGCCGCTCCAGGTTACGCTGAGGATGCGGTTTTGCCCGTGATTCGCCGTGACGGTGTGCGACACGTTGCCGCCAGAAGACCCACCGATCGAACCCATGGACGATTCTGTCACAAACAACTGTGTTGGCACGCTGGAGCTTGGCACTGCCGGAGCAGACGTTCCAGAGTTGAGCCATACGGGCGGCTGGAGCCACGTTGGCGACTCGCCACCGGCAAGGAGTACGGTTTCCTCGGTCTCGTCTGGCGTCACGCTGGCGGAGAACGTCACGGTGGTGTCCTCGCCAACGATCATCGCGGAGCCCTCGATGGCGTAGAGGCGGGCTTCCTTTTCGCTGTACATCGTCCATGTGGCGGTGTAGTCCTCCACGGTGAGATATATCCACAGGTAGGTCTTCTTCGTGGCGTCCGCGCCCGCGAGATCGAGTTCCAGCGTTCCTGAAGCGTCGAATGCCGCCCTTATGTTCTCGGCGGAGTTTTTCAGGTATTCCATCTCTACTGCCGCCGGTGATGAATCTCCATGAACCACGGCCCAGGACGTGTCGGGCGAGGTTGAATTGGACAGGACGGCGACAACACGCACGCCAGGCAGGAGGAAGCGGTCGCGGACGATGGGCAATGACATCGAGACGAGCGTCTGCGATCCGGACAGGTAGGCGGCCGGCAGCGTGAAGCGGTACGCCGCCATTCCGGCGTAGGCGATCTCGGTGGATGCCGCCGCGTCGTAGTTGCCTGTCATCAGGTAGGCGTCGTATGCGTCGGAGAGGTGCGTAGCCTTGAAGTCGTGCAATGCCAGGCAAGCCTTTTCTGAGACTGGCTTGTCACGCCATTCGCACGACTGAAGCGCAAGCGCATTACGCGCCGCCAACGCCTTGTATGTGGCCTTTGGCTGCGCCGGGGCCGATGATGTCTGCGCGACGAACCGCGCGAATGGTAGTTTGAGCGTAGCTGCCATGTCTATTGCCCTCTCATTCGTTGCAAGGTGTCTGAGATATATCGTTGCCGCCGTCGTCGTCGCCTCCGCCAATGCCGCCGTTGTCATCTGATATGGCGTTGCAATAGCCGGCGTCGTCTTCGGTGGTGGCGTTCCCGTCCAGGTCTATATCCAAGTCGGCCGATGCGAGAAAATCTACCTCGGCGAGTTGACTGGAACCTTTAGAGACGGACAGTTTATGCGTCTCTATCGTATTTTCCGTGGAGGACGAGTCCAGGACGATATTGCCTCCGCTTCCACCGATGTTGATCTTCGCCGCCGTCCCGGTGGTGTCGATCACGACGCTATTGCCGCCGGAGCCAGAGCCGCTGCCGGCGATTGTGGTCTTCTCGACTGTTCCCACGACCTGGCACGCGGAAGAGATCGGCTGCACGCCGTCAAGGTCCTGCGCGTCCTCCACGTCGTCCTCCGCGTCGTTCGGCGTCGGCACGTTCTGGGCGAATCCGCGCTGTCGGAATCCGTTCATCAGGTCGCGCATGTCCTCCGGGCTGAGGTAGGCGGGCCGCCCGAAGTGCAGCTCAGCCGTGAGGTCTTCGCAGTCTATCTCGATCAGCTGAAGGTAGAGCGTCTCCGCACTCGCGCCGTTTCCTTCCACAACCGCGTCGCCGATCTTCGGGAAGACTGCGCCGAGGCGCACGCGCATGTCCTCAGCCGTCAGACTGCCGCCGCGCTGGGCCAGAATAGCCGCCGCAAGACCCTCCGGTAGCGTCTCTGCGGCGATGGACGAGCTGCCCGTCTGTCGCGTGTAGGAGCGCGTCGTGGCGTTCGTAGTGATGACGTCCATCGTCAGGACTACATGCTCCTTCCGTCCGTTCTTCTCGATCGTCATCGGCATCGACATCCGCTCGACTTCGGCGCCCAGTCCAAACCGGCGAAGGTCGCCCACGGGCGTCTCGGTTACGTTGGGATAGGTGCCGCCGCTTCGGCTGAACGGCCCAAAAGCCTTGATCTCCGTGTTGATGTCCACATCCTTGAGAGCCGGATGCTTCTGCTTCCACCACACGAGCGAAGTGAAGGTGGCGTTGGCCTCAACGGTCACGTCCAACGTCTCCCATGTCGTGGACGCGCTTCCGCCCTCAAGCGGGATGAAGACATGCAGCGTGTCCAGGCTGTCCGTGATGCCGGCCGTGTCGTGCGTGGCCGTGCGCAAGGCTTGGTCTAAGCTATCGTCTCCCGTCTGGATGTCGTGGCCGCACGTGGCGATGTCCACGCCGACGATCGGATGAGCGGTGCGCGTGTACGACCGCTGCGTCTTCGGGATTGCGGCGACGTATGCCGCCTGCACGGCGGTCGGCGTCAGCACGTTCAGCGTCGGGTTGGGGGTGGTCGAGTAGTCGAACCTGCAGACGATCTTCGGGAAGAACCGGAGCGTGCGCACGACCGCCGCCGCGCAGGTGATGTTGGTCACCTCCTCGGCGGGCAGGATCTGCGTCCCGGCGGAAACCGTGCCGACGGCAAACGAGCAATCGTCCTTCGCGAAGTTCAGGATGTCCGATATCTGCTGCGACATGTCGATGGCCGCGCCGGCGGGACTCCTGTTGAGAACGAGCCGCGACAGGGAATGTGTCGTCGTGTTGCCGCCCGTTCCTGCGACGGTCCACAGCTGCCGGTACGCCATGCGCGCCATGAGTCCCCACGGGCCCTCCACGGTCACGCTCTCCACGCGGTCGTCGCCCCGGCCACACACGTCCCTCACGGTGGCCACCGTCCCGCGGAACACGACTGTGCCGTTGCCCGTGCCGTCCGGCCGATAGGCGACGGTAACGGAGTCGCCCGCCCTGAGAAGCCCGGGCGGCAGGGAGGCGAGCGAAAGCGTGTCGGTGGCGTTCGCCTCGAACTTGAGGCGCATTCCGGCACCCGGAAAGAACTCCGCGTCGGTCACATTGGCGCGCTTGCGCGTGAAGACGAAACGCCGCCCAGAGCGCGCGCCGGATGCCGAAAGGCCTATGTTATCCTCGGCTGTCACGACTCGTCCTCGTTCCTTCTGGTGCGCTTCGTTGCGGCTTCCACTTCGCGCTCGACCTTCTGGAGGTCGGCGTTGAGCCCCTTGAGCGTCGCCGCTAGCGTGGCCAGCGTGGACAGGAGCCGCGCGCTGCTCTGGTTGGCCTCGGCGGTCTCGCGGCGCACGTCCTCCTCGAGACCCGCGCGCGAGGACTGCACGCCCGTGGCGTTGCGGATCGGATGCGCCCGGTCAAAGCCCTCCAGCGCGCTGCGCGCAAGCTCTGCCTCGGTCTGCTCCTTCGCGTCGGCCTCGATGGCGGAGGACTTCTGCGCCTCGGCGGCGGCGATCTTCCGCCTGATCGCGGCGATGCGCCCGGGGCCGGCCGCGATGATGTCCTCGTCGCGGGCGATCTGTGCCTCCTTCTTCTCGCGGGCCGTGTCGGCGGCGACGACACTCGCCCTGCCCGAGACATCGGCCGTCTGCCGCCGCACGTCGGCCACGTCGATCTGTCCGCCGAGCGCGTTCTTCTTCTCCTCGGCGCGATCCGCCTCCTTGCGCAGGCGCTCCGCCTCCTTGAGCTTCGAGTCCTTCTGTTCCTGAAGCCTCTTGATCTCGGCTTCCAGTTCTTCGGCTTCGGCCTTGGCGACGGCGCGCTTCGCATCGCCCTCGGCGGTACGGTTGTCGGCTTCTCCCAGCCCGAAGAAACCGGCCTTGCCCCAGTTTAGCGTGGCAATGTTCTTGAGATTGTTTCCAAACGAGGCAAACCAGCCTGTCGCGTCCGCGTCGTTCTCGGACACGCTGCGCGTCTGCGCGTCCGACAGGCGGCGTCTCGCCTCGGCGATCACCCTGTCGTCGTTCGCGAGCGAGCCTTCAATGCCGGCGGCGTCCCGGCGCTTCGCGTCGGCCTCGCCCTGGAGACGCTGGCGCTGATAGACAACATCTTCCTTGCCGCGCGAGGCGGCGAGCGCGCCGCGCTTCTGCGCGTACCTGGCCGAGATCTGCGCGCGCGCCTCGTTCGCCGCGAGGTCGTTGCCGTCCACGGCCGCAAGCTCCTTCTGCTCCGCGAGGTCCAGCTGCGCGTCTTCGAGATCGCGAGCGTTTTTGACCGCGATGTCCAGCATCTCGTTCTGGTGCTGCAGGGCTGCCGCCGCGTTCTTCGCCGCCTCGCCAAGCGCCTCGTAGCTCTTGCCGAGCGCATCTACGGCCTCCTTGTGCTCGGCCTTGGACTTGGCCTCGGCAAGCTCGTCCAGTTCCTTCTTAGAAGCGGCAAAGCTTTCCTTGAGCTTCCCGACCGCCGATATGAGTCCGGTTATCGCGCCCACCGCGCCGAAGCCGGACAGCACGCCGCGCACGATCCGCGCGGCGCTGGACACGCCCCCAAGCGCCTTGGACATCGAACCGAACGCGCCGGAGGATTCGCTGGAAGTCTCCTTCGCCTTCTTCTTGAGATGGTCGAGGTACTGGTTTGTCCTCTGTTCCGCCTCGCCCGTCTCGGCGACGACCTTCGTCTTGACTATGACTTCGCCGTCCGCCATGCCTGCCTCAACCGGTTATCGAATAGTTTATTGCCACGGTGCAGCCGACGAGCGCGGCCGTGCGCTGCACGACGACGCTGTTGTGTCCTTCGCCGAATATGTTCGTATTGTCGAACTTGAGCTGGCCTTCTTTCGCCTCGGAGAGGAAATCGCCAGCGAGGTACGCGAGCGCGGTCGCCATGTCCGCATACGTGCGTGTGACGCCGAAAGTCACGCTTCCGGAGTCGCAGCGGACGTGCTCGGGCTCGACCCTGTCCGCGCCCACGTACTCGCGCACGGCCACGCCCGGCGAAAGCTGCATGCGCAGGTTGTTCGGCCCCACCGGATTTCCGGAGGAGTTGCGCGTCTGTCCTGCGCAGAGCGTGGTGCTGCCGAGCGTGATGGTCATCGCTTATTCCGGGTCGGTGTATTCCACGTCGAAGAGCGAGCCGTCTTCCGGATCGATGTTCGCCTCGAAGCCGATCTGGCCCGCGCGAAGCGTAGTGGTTCCCCAGTTGAGGGGGCCGGTGACGATCGACGCGCACTTGAGCGTGACCGCGAGGCCGCCCGTGGCGGAGATAACGAGGTCGTTCGCGCCCGATATCGACGCGCCGCGCCCCTGGAGCGCGGGCAGCGCGCCGAGTATCTGCGCCTCGCTGAGGCCGAGGGGCGTGCACGTGGCGCGCGCGCGGACGCCGCCAAGCGTGTAGTCGATCGTGCCCTGGCTGTCGGTCGTGACCGGCTGGAGGTCCACTTCGATGTTGACTGTCCAGCCGTCCACCGTGTCCGGAATCGAGAGGTCGCCGAAGGTGCCCGTGTAGTGGAAGCCGGTGAGGCCGTCGCGCGGCGGTTCGCCGTCGGCGTAGGTGGCTGCGGCGACGGCGTAGAGGGAGTTGGCGTCCGTCGGGAGCTTGCCGTTGGCGAGCAGGGCGGTGAACTCCGCCTGGCCGAACGCCGTCTTGACGGGCGAGAGCTGAAGATCCGGCACCTTGGTGATCGCGGCGCAGTGGAACGTGACCTTCTGCCCGGCCTTCGAGGAGATGACAAGCGGAGAATCGGTACTGCCGAACACGGAGCGGCCGATCTCCGGGCTCCGCAGCCATTCGGGGAACAGGACGGCGATCAGCGCCTCGGACAGGTTGCCGACGGGCGTCAGCGCGATCTTGCCGGTCTGGTCGGTCTTGATGGTGTCGAGGTCGCCCGCGATGGACGAGGGGACCTGCTGCGTGGCGGAGTCGATCTCGGCGGTGATGCCGGAGGCGTCGTAGAACTTCACGCCGCCGAACGTGACCGTACCGGGTCCGCGGATGATTGATTGCCTTTGTGTTGCCATTGTCTAACCTTACAGCTCTGTCTTCATGGATAGGGTGACGGTGACGGACACGACGCCGTCGCCGAGGGAGTTGGCCTCGCCGATCCTGGGCGAGGTGAGCGCGCCGGCGCCGGGGACGTCCGGGCGCCAGAGCTTGAGCGCCTTCGCGATCGCCTGCGCGGCGGAGAGGAACGTGGGACGTCCCGGCTCGCGCCGGTTCATCTCGGGATCCTCGAACACCGAAACGACGGCCTTCGTCGTGCCGTAGCACGTGGAGGAGTCCGGCGCCTCGTCGTCGAACGAGGCGGTGCCGACGACGACGCAGAACTTCGTCTTGAGGATGTCGTCCTGCAGCGTGTCGATGATGTTGCCCAGCTGCTCCTCGCGGACGGGCAGCCCGTCGAGAAGCGGGATTTCGCGGATCTTCGCCGCGACGGCCTCCTGGAACGCCTGGAGGTCCATCAGATGCCCTCCTCCCCGCGGCGGCCGAGAAGCCGCCGCTTGGGGCGTATGGAGGGACGGGCGAGGGACGCGGCGGGCGCGACGTCCGCCGGGTCCTCGCCGTAGTCCTCCGGCACGATCACGCCCTGCGCGACCTTCTCGAAGAGCGAGCAGGCGCGGTCGTAGGACTTCGTGCGCGACT
>JAEEGL012440048.1_pt1 | contig 15262 bp, 11 predicted proteins | sample 9134231 | NCBI WGS metagenome assembly JAEEGL01 (sample SAMN16246548, study PRJNA631951) | gut metagenome | biome: gut microbiome; feature: rumen; material: fiber-attached | host: Bos | place: Iran: Karaj | collected 2018-10 | reverse complement strand
GGACACGGGCGGATCGATCCGCCAGCCGGCGAGCTTCTGCAACTGCGTGGGCCTCAAGCCCAGCTACGGGCGCGTCTCGCGCTTCGGCGTGACGGCGTTCGCCTCGTCGCTCGACCAGGTGGGGCCGATGACGAAGAGCGTGACGGACGCCGCGCTTCTCCTGCAGGCGCTCGCGGGACATGACGAGATGGACGGCACTACGCCGGACGAGCCGGTGCCGGACTACGCGGCCGCGCTCGCGGGCGCGTCGTTGAAGGGCGTGAAGATCGGCCTCCCGAAGGAGTACTTCATTGACGGCCTTGATCCCGAGGTGAAGCGCCTCACGGACGAGGCGGTGGCGAAGTGCGCGGCGGCGGGCGCGGAGCTCGTGGAGGTGTCCCTCCCGCACACCGAGTACGCTATGGCCGTGTACTACATCGTGGCCCCTGCAGAGGCGAGTGCCAACCTCGCGCGGTTCGACGGTGTTCGCTACGGCCACCGTTCCGAGAAGAGCGACAACGTGTTCAACCTCTACGCGCGCAGCCGCGCGGAGGGATTCGGCCCCGAGGTGAAGAGGCGCATCATCATGGGCACGTACGTGCTTTCGAGCGGCTACTACGACGCCTACTACGGGCGCGCGCTCAAGGTGCGCACCCTCATTCGCCGCGACTTCGAGTCCGCCTTCTCCAAGGTGGACGCGCTCCTCACCCCTGTCGCGCCCACGCCCGCGTTCAAGATCGGTGAGGTGCAGGATCCGCTTACGATGTACCTCAACGACCTCTTCACGATCCCCAGCTCGCTGGCGGGTAACTGCGCCATCAGCGTGCCGGCCGGCTTCACGGCGGATGCGCACTTGCCGGTCGGTGTGCAGTTTATCGGCGACGCCTACTGCGAGGACAAGCTGCTTCGAATTGCAAAGGCCTTCGAGGAGGTCCGATGAAAAGAACGCTCGCGATGACGCTCCTGGCGGTCTGCGTGGCCGTCCGTGCCGAAACGGTCGAGGACGCCTCGTCGTCCGACACGACCACCAACGACGTGGTCGTCATCGACGTGCCTGCCGTGACGAACGATGTGGTTGTCGCGGTGGCCACCAACAGTCTGGTCGTGAAGGATGTCGTAGACATCGCGCCGTGGACAGAGGCGAACAACCGCCGCAGGATATCTACGCGCACTTTCAAGCTGCTCCATGCCTCCGCAGAGGAGGTCGCGGAGCGGTTCAACAACACCTGGGGCGGAGACTTCGGCATCACGTGGAAGATCAAGCAGATCGCGCAGGCGTTCCCGGAGGCAAATTCGGTTATGGTCACTGCGCCCGGCGTCATCCTCGAGGCGTGCGAGAAGGTGATCAAGGACATCGACGTGGAGGCACCGCAGGTCTACATTGAGGCGCGCTTCGTGGAGCTGAACAACTCCGCGCTACACAAGCTAGGCATCGACTGGTCGATGCTCGAGGGGATGAAGGGGACTATGGCGCTCAGCGGCGGCTTCGACGAGCGGCGGTTCAAGAGCGGCATCAGCGAGTACAAGACGGTCACAGGCGGCAGCGCCTACGAGAACACCTCCTATGCCGCCGCCGGAAAGCGCGCCGACATGAGCTACTTCAACGGCACGCTCTCGTTCTCCGACATGAGCCTCGTGATGAGCGCGCTCGAGCGGAACAACGACGTCAAAATCTTTTCCAACCCTAAGATCCTGGTGTCGAACGGGCGGAAGGCGATGGTGGATATGACGACCAAGTACCCGAACGTCACGGTCTCCGCCAAGCGCACGCTGAACGGCAACTCCGAGTCGCTCGACCTCGCGATGAACATGGCGGCGATTCCGGGCGAGGACACGCTGATGTTCGCGAAGGAGGCGTTTTTCAGCTGGGGCATTTCGCTGGAGGTGACGCCGCGCATCGAGACGAACGGCCTGATCAGCGTGTCGATCGTCCCGACCATAAGCAGCCTTGACACAACATACACGCAATCTGGCTTCGTGACGGCGGACGACGGCGACGAGTCTAAGTCATCCTCCAGCACCTATTCAAGCAAGTACCCGATCATCGAGGTGCAGCGTCTCGTAACGGAGTTCGCGATGGCGAACGGCACGACTGCCGTCATCGGCGGACTTTCCAAGACGACGGAGGAGTCGCTCGACTCCGGCATCCCTTGGCTGCGCGACATACCGTGGATCGGCAACAAGTTGTTCGGCGGCAAGTCCCGCCAGAAGGTGCAGAAGGAGATACTCGTGTTCGTGACGGTGGGTATCGCCGACTCGAAGAACATGCCCGAGGACGTGGGACTGCCGAAGAACGCGGTCCTAGGGCGCACCTACACGCAGGGATATCGCCAGGAACCGGGCGACCGTACCGGCGCAGTGGAGGGCCTGCATTCGCTAGACCTGCGTTCGCTCGAGGACCAGGCTAACGACCCGTCCAACACCAACCGGCCGGCGCGGGCCTCCTTCCCCGTCCTGTTCCACAAGAAGTGAGGCGGGGTGGCGATGCAGAGGAAGCGAAACTCTTGCGGCAAGATTGCAGACCGTCTCGCTCGCTTCATCCAGGAGACATCGAGCTCTCTGCCCGACGACGCCGAGCAGGCGCTCAGAAAGGCGTTGCGGCGCGAGACGAAGGGATCGTCCGCGCGTATGGTGCTGGAGACGATCCTGCGCAACGTGGAGTTGGCGCGCGCCGCCGGCACGCCTGTCTGCCAGGATACAGGCACGCTGACTTTCTTCGTCTCGGAGCGGTTGCGTCGCAGCGTGACGCCGGACGTCATCGGCGAGGCAGTTGCGCGCGCCACGGCGAACGGCTGGCTGCGCCGCAACACGATCGACTCCGTGACGGGCCGTTCGATCGACACGAACGTCTGCCCGGGCGCGCCTGTCGTCCACTACGTGGTGAGGAACGGGGAACGGGGAACGGGGCACCGGGATGTCTCGCTTTTGATGAAGGGGGGCGGGTCGGAGAATATGAGCCGTCAGTTCTCGCTGCCGGACGCTTCCATTGGCGCGGGGCGCGATCTGGAGGGCGTGCGCCGCGCGGTCCTGACCGCCGTTCAGCAGGCGCAGGGCTACGGGTGCGCGCCGGGTATCCTCGGCGTATGCATCGGCGGCGACCGCGCGAGCGGATACGAGGAGGCGAAGCTTCAGCTGCTCCGGAACCTCGCGGACGTTAACCCTGATCCCGCGCTCGCGCGCCTGGAGCGACGCATTCTGCGCGAGGCCAACACTCTCGGCATAGGTCCGATGGGCCTCGGCGGCAAGACCACGCTCCTCGCAGTGAAGATCGGCGCGCGTCCGCGCGTGCCGGCCAGCTTCTTCGTCACCGTCGCCTACCTCTGCTGGGCGGCCCGCCGCAGGAGCGTAACGCTATGACGACATTGACATATCCTTTCCGTGAAGCGGACGTCCGCAACCTGCGCGCAGGCGACACCGTAAGCGTCAACGGCACGATCTGGACCGGACGCGACCGCTTCCACAAGCATTTCGCCGACGGCGGACGCCTGCCCGTCGACTTCCGAGACGGCGCGCTCTACCATTGCGGGCCCGTGGTGGTGAGGGGGGAACGGGGAACGGGGAACGGGGAACGGGGAATGGGGAACGGGGAAGGGTGGAAGGTGGTGGCAGGAGGACCTACCACTAGTGTGCGAGAAAACGCGTACGAGCCCGAATTCATCGCCAAGACCGGCGTGCGTCTCATCATAGGCAAGGGGGGGATGGACGAACGAACGCTCGAGGCTTGTCGGAAGCACGGGGCTGTGTACCTGCAGGCCGTCGGCGGTGCGGCCGCAGTCACGGCGCACGCGATAGAGCGCGTTGCGAACGTCTATTTCCTCGACGAGTTCGGTGCGGCGGAGGCGTGCTGGGAGTTTGTCGTGAGGGATTTCCGCTGCGTGGTGGCGATGGACAGCCACGGTGCCTCGCTCTTCGCGCGCGTCGCCACGGAATCGCGCAAGAGGCTGTCCAAACTTTTTTCGATTTGACGTTGACAGCGCGGAAAAGAGTGTGGTAGACTAATCGCGACATGAGCACAATAGCGTCCATGAACATGAAGTGGTGGTGGCCTTGCGGATTCGGTTTCGCAGGGCGCGAGGTGTTTTGGTAAAAACCACTGACATTCAAGACGCGAGCAGGCGGGCCGAATCCGAAAGGAAATCGGCCCGCTTTCGTTTTACGAAAAAATCAATCAACCAAAGAGAGAGAACAAACCATGCTAAAGCAACTGACAGAGGAAGAATTCAGGAGACGCGCGGAGAACTCCGACCGCGTGGCGGTGTTCAAAGAGTTCCTCGCCGATCGCGAGACACCCGTCGCAGCCCTCTCGCGCCTCGGCGAGGACGAGGAGGCGTTCCTGCTCGAAAGCGTCGCCGGCGGCGAGACGAGGGGGCGCTACTCCTACCTCGGCATCGAGCCTTCAGGAAGGGTGGAGGGCGCCGGCGCGCTCAAGAACCTGAGGGCGCGCTTCGCTGCGGCGCGCTATGCTGCGGCGGAAGAGTTGCCGGAATTCCAGGGCGGGGCCGTCGGCTACGTCGCATACGATGCCGTGAGCCTGTTCGAGCCGCGCGTGGGACTGGCGCGGGAGGAAGGGACGCCGCAGATGGCGTTTCTCATGTGCGACAAGTTTCTCATCTTCGACAACGTGCGCGGGACAGTGACTATCGTCGTTGTGGCGGAAACGTCTGCACCTGGCGCGTACGCCGAGTCAATGGCGCAAATTGAGCGGATATACGGCAAGATGCTGAGCGCCGAGTCCATCGCGCGGCTGATGCAGAGTTCGGCGGCCGCGCGGGACGCGCGGCCCTACCAGACGGAAGCCTTCCATTCCGAAATGACGAAGGAGGAGTTCTGCGAGATGGTGGCGAAGTGCAAGGCGGCCATACGGGCCGGCGAGGTGATCCAGATCGTGCCATCGCAGAAGTTCACTGCGAGATCCAATGTCTCCGGCCTCGCGCTCTACCGTGCGCTCAGGACGATCAACCCGTCGCCGTACAACTTCTTCATGCGCATCGGAGGCAAGACGCTGATCGGCTCGTCGCCGGAGGAGCTGGTGAAGCTTTCCGGGCGTACGGCGTCGACCGCGCCTATCGCCGGGACGCGTCCGCGCGGCACGACGGCGGCGAAGGATGCCGAGCTTGAGCGCGAGCTGAAGGGCGACGAGAAGGAGAACGCGGAGCACGTGATGCTCGTAGACCTCGGGCGCAACGACCTCGGACGCGTCTGCGAGACGGGCAGCGTTAAGGTGTCCGGCTTCGCGCACGTTGAGCGCTACTCGCACGTGATGCACCTCGTGAGCAACGTGACGGGCACGCTTGCGAAGGACTACGACGGCTTCGACCTCCTGAAGGCCACGTTCCCCGCAGGGACGCTCTCTGGCGCGCCCAAGGTGCGCGCGATGGAGCTCATTGCGGAATACGAGAAATCGCCGCGCGGCGTGTACGGCGGCGCGGCCGGGTACTTCTCGCTGACGGGCGACATGGACTTCGCCATCGTCATTCGCACGCTCGTGAAGGAAGGCGACGTCGTCACGATGCGCGCCGGCGCGGGCATCGTCGCAGACTCCGATCCCGAAAAGGAATACGAGGAGACGATCAACAAGTCCAAGGCCGTGTTCGAGGCCGTGAGGTTTGCAGAGACAATTTGACAGGATTCGCAGGATTGACAGGATTAGAGGAATCGATCTTTTAGGTTCTGGAGAAAAAGGAATTAATGCTATGATCTTGATGATAGACAACTACGACTCGTTCACCTACAACCTCGTGCAGATGATGCGCGCGCTGGGCGCGGAGGTGAAGGTGGTCCGCAACGACGAGATAGACGTGGCGGGGATCGCCGCGCTGAAGCCGGAGGCGATAGTGTTCTCGCCAGGTCCGGGCAATCCCGACTCGGCGGGCGTGACGCTCGCGGCGGTGAAGGCGTTCGCGGGAAAGATGCCGCTCCTCGGCATCTGCCTCGGGCACCAGTCCATCGCGCAGGCGTTCGGCGGGCGGATCGTTCCCGCGAAGCGTCTCATGCACGGCAAGACGAGCCGAATCAGGCATGACGGGAAGGGGCTGTTCGAGGGGCTGGAGCAGGGTTTTGCGGCGATGCGCTACCATTCGCTCGCGGTGGAGCGCGCGACGCTTCCCGACTGCTTCGAGGTTTCCGCCGAAAGCGAGGATGGCGAGATCATGGGCCTTCGCCACAAGACGCTGCCAATCGAGTCGCTGCAGTACCACCCCGAGTCGATCGGCACGCCGCAGGGCGTCCGTCAGCTGACGAACTTCCTCGGAACGGTCTCTGGGAAGCGTGCTCGAAAGACGCTGACGCAGTCGGTGCGCAAGGCCGTCATCTCTCGCGCGCTGGACGGCGCTAGCCCGAGCGAAGAGGAGGCGGAAGGGTTCTTCGCGTCCATCCTCTCCGGCGAGGTGAGCGAGCCGGAGCTTGCCGCATTCCTCACGGCGCTCGCGAAGATTCCGGTGACGACGGGCGAGCTGGCCGGCGCGGCGCGAGCGATGTCTGACGCCGCCGTGAAGGTGGACCTGGGCGGACTAGACCCCGTAGACATCGTGGGCACGGGCGGAGACGGCTCCAACTCCTTCAACGTATCCACGACGGCGGCGTTCATCGCGGCTGGCGCGGGCGTGACAATTGCCAAGCACGGCAACATCGCGTCCACATCGCTGTGCGGTTCTGCGGACGTGCTTAGGGAACTTGGACTCAACCTCTCGGCCGGTCCCGAACAGATGGCAGAGTGTGTGAAGCGCGTGGGGGTGGGATTCCTATTCTGCCGCAACCTGCATCCGGCGATGAGGTTCGCGGCGGCGGTGCGGCGGACGCTCGGCTTCCGTACGGTCTTCAACCTGCTCGGCCCGCTCACCAATCCGGCGGGAGCGAAGCGCCATGTGATAGGAGTGCCGCAGGAGAAGCTGTCGATGGTGCTCGCGGAGGCTCTTGCGCGGCTCGGTTCGACGCGGGCGATGGTAGTCTCCGGCGCGGGCGGGCTTGACGAGATCAGTCCGAACGGATTCACGTTCGTATCGAACCTCTCCGGCGGGGCGGTGAAGAACACGCTCCTCGACGCCGGGGCGGAATACGGCGACCGCTTCCCTGTCTCGGCCATCAAAGGCGGCGACGCCGCGATGAACGCGAAGCTACTCCTGTCCGTCCTGAAGGGCGAGGATCATGGTGCGTACCGCGCGGCGGCGGTAGAGAACGCGGCGGCGGCGATCATGGTTGGCGACAAGGCGTCCAGCTACGCGGAGGCGTTGTCCGTCGCGAGGGACTCAATCGACTCCGGCCGCGCGCTCGCAAAGCTCAACGCCATGCTGGAGGCCATGAGATGAGCGACATTTTGGAAGAGCTGACCGCCGCGCGCCGTCGCGATGCGGAGTTGCGCGAGGCGGAGGTGCCGTTCGCGGAAATGATGCGTCGCGCGGAGAAGGTGCCCGAGCCACGTGCGTTTATTGAAAATGGAATCATCGCGGAACTGAAGCGGGCGTCGCCGTCCGAGGGGATGATCCGCGAGGATTTCCGCCCGGTGGAACTCGCCAAGGAGCTGGAGGCTGCGGACGCGGCGGCGTTGTCCGTCCTCTGCGAGCCGCACAGGTTCCTAGGAAGCGAGGACTACCTGAAGGCTGTCCGCGCGGTTGTAGACGTGCCGATCCTTTACAAGGACTTCCTCTCTACTCGCTATCAGGTCGCCGCCGCGCGCGCCGCCGGTGCGGACGCGGTGCTGCTCATCGCGGCCGTGCTGGATGACGCCATGCTGAAGGACCTGCTGGGCTTCGCGCACGGACTCGGCCTTTCGGCGCTCGTCGAGACGCACGACGAGGATGAGATCGCGCGGGCTGTCCATGCTGGTGCGCGGATCGTCGGCGTCAACTGCCGGAACCTGCGAAACTTCTCGACGGACGTCTCGCTTCTCGAGTCGCTCGTCGGGCGCATTCCGCGCCCGTGCGTGCGCGTCGCCGAGTCGGGCATGCACACGGCGGAGGCGATCCGCCGGGCGAAGTCCGCCGGTGCCGACGGCTTCCTCGTCGGCACCGCGCTAATGCGGGCGGAGCGACCCGGCGAGAAGCTGAAAGAACTCTTAACTAACCACTAACCACTAGCAACTAACCACCAACCATGAAAACACACTACGGAATCTACGGCGGACAATATGTGGCGGAAACGCTCATGGCTCCGCTAACGGAACTGGAAGCCGCCTACGAGGCGGCGAAGAAGGATCCTGCGTTCGCGCAGGAGTTCAACGACATCCTGCGCGACTACGTCGGGCGGGAGAGTCCGATCACGTACGCCAAGCGGCTCTCAGAGCATCTTGGCGGCGCGAGGATCCTGCTCAAGCGCGAGGACCTGAACCACACGGGCGCGCACAAGGTGAACAACACGATCGGTCAGGCGCTGCTCGCGCGGCGCATGGGCAAGAAGCGGCTAATCGCCGAGACGGGCGCTGGGATGCACGGCGTCGCCACCGCGACGGTCGCGGCGCTCTTCGGGATGCCTTGCACGGTATACATGGGCGCTATCGACGTAGACCGGCAGGCACCGAACGTGGAGCGCATGAAGATGCTTGGCGCGACGGTCAAGGCCGTGAGCGAAGGCAGCGCCACGCTGAAGGACGCCATGAACGAGGCGCTTCGCGACTGGGTGGCGAACTGCGACGACACGTTCTACGTGATCGGCACGGTTGCCGGCCCAGCGCCGTACCCCGAGATGGTGCGAGACTTCCAGAGCGTCATCGGAATCGAAGCGCGGCGGCAGTGCTTGGAGAAATACGGACGGCTTCCGGACGAGGCGATCGCTTGCGTCGGCGGCGGCTCGAACGCGATGGGGCTATTTGCAGGCTTCATGGACGACGCGAGCGTGAAGCTCGTCGGCGTGGAGGCGGGCGGCAAGGGGATCGCGAGCGGTGAGCACGCCGCGTCCATCAACGGTGGCCGCCTCGGCGTCTTGCACGGCGCGAAGACGATGCTGCTCGAGACAAAGGATGGCAACATCCTCGACACCTACTCCGTCTCCGCTGGGCTGGACTATCCCGGCGTCGGACCGGAGCACTGTTACCTCCACGACACTGGCCGCGCAGAGTACACCGTCATTGACGACGACGAGGCGATTGCGGCGTTCGACGCGCTCTGCCGCTTCGAGGGAATCATTCCCGCGCTCGAATCGAGCCACGCCCTCGCCGAGGCGATCAAGCGTGCGCCGAAGCTCGGAAAGGACAAGATTCTTCTCGTTAACCTTTCCGGCCGCGGCGACAAGGACATGGAAAACATCATGAGGTACAAAAATGAACACAAGAATCACTAACGCATTTGCAAAGGCCAAGGCCGAAGGGCGCGGCGCGTTCGTCGCCTATCTCACCATGGGTTTCCCGTCCATCGCGGCAAGCGAGCAGGCCGTGGACGACGTCATCGCCGGCGGCGCGGACATCGTCGAGTTCGGCGTCCCGTTCTCCGACCCGTTCGCGGACGGCGGCGTGATCCGTTCCGCCGCCTACGAGGCGCTCAAGCAGGGCGTGACGCTGGACGACATCATCGCGCTCGCGAAGCGCCTTCGCGCAAAGCATCCCGAGACGGGCTTCGTGCTCTTCTCGTACTACAACCTCATCTTCTCGAAGGGGCTTGAAACCTTCGCGGACGCGGTGGCGGACGCGGGTATCGACGCAGTCCTTTCAGTGGACCTGCCGCTGGAGGAACGCGACGAGCTGCTCAAGGTGCTTGCGCCGCGCGGCGTGAGTTACGTTCCGCTGATCGCGCCCAACACGCCGATCGAGCGCGTGAAGGCGAGCGAGGAGGGGCTTGAGAACTCGTTCCTCTACGTCATCACCGTGAAGGGCACGACTGGCGCGCGGACGGAATTGCCACCAGACCTGACGTCTCGTCTTGACGCGATCCGCGCGGTGTCGCACCTGCCCGTCGCGGCGGGATTCGGCATCTCCACCAAGGCTCAGGCGGAAGAGGTCAGCCGGCATGCTGACGGCTTCATCGTCGGTTCCGCACTGGTGAAGTGCCTCGCGGAAGGAAAGAAGCCGTGCCTCAGCTGAAAATCTGCGGCATCACTGACGCCGCGTTCGCCGTAGAGGCGGCGCGGCGCGGCGTCGACTACCTTGGCCTCATCTTCGCCGAACGCTCGCCTCGCCGCGTGACAGTCGAGCAGGCGCGCCAGATCGTTGCCGCCGTGCGGGGGGATCCTTTGGTAGGGCGCGGCGTCCTCGACGCGCCGCGATTCGTCGGCGTGTTCGTCAGCCATTCTGCCGAAGATATCGTCAAGATCGCCACAAGCCTCGCGCTTGACGTGATCCAGCTCCACGGCGACTACGGTGCGGAGAAAGTCGCGGCGCTGAAGGCAGAGGGGTTCGAGGTGTGGAGGCTGTTCGTCGAGCAGGAGTGCGACGCTCCCGATGCCGTGTTGCTTGACGGGCGCAAGGGGACACAATGCGGCGGAACCGGGATGCGCGCCGACTGGTCGCTCGTGGAGCCGCTGAAGCGCGTCGGTCGGCGTGTCATCCTCGCGGGCGGGATATCGGCAGCCAACATCGCCGACGCGACCGCGACGGGCGCGGACATCCTCGACATAAACAGCTCCATCGAGACGTCGCCTGGCGTAAAGTCGCTCGCGCTCCTTGACGAACTGCTTCGCGCGGCGGTTGACGGCGGACCGGGAAAGGTTTAAAATGCACACATGACAACGAGAAAGAAGATTGCGATGACGATAACCGCCGGATGTTCTCTTGTGTGCGGCATGACTGGTGGCGAACTGGTGCCGTTGACGCCTGGCGCGTCGCTCCACGGCTTTACGGTTAGGTCTGTGACGCAGTTGCCGGAGGTGAAGGGACGGCTCGTGCGGATGACCTACGAGAAGAACGGCGCGGACCTCGCGTGGCTCGACCGCGACGACGACAACAAGACGTTTGCGATCGTCTTTCGCACGATACCAGAGGACGATACGGGCATAGCGCACATCATGGAGCATTCGGTGCTGTGCGGATCGGAGAAGTATCCCGTCAAGGAGCCGTTCGTTGAGTTGCTGAAGAGTTCGTTCTCCACGTTCCTCAACGCCTTCACGTCGTCGGACTGGACGGCGTATCCCGTCTGTTCCCGCAACGACGCGGACTTCCTGAACCTCATGGACGTGTATCTCGACGCGGTGTTCCACCCGCTCAGCGTGAAGGGGCCGCTTCCGTTCCGTCAGGAGGGATGGCACTACGAGCTGAAGGACGGCGAGCTGACGCGCAACGGCGTTGTGTTGAGCGAGATGAAGGGGGCGTTCGGGACTCCAGAGAGGCTCGCGTATCACGAGTTGCGCAGGCTGATGTTCCCAGACAACTGCTACGGGTTTGTCTCGGGCGGCGATCCGTCGAGCATCCACAAGCTGACGTTCGAGCAGTACAAGGACTTCTATCGCCGTCACTACCATCCGTCGAACGCGCGCATCTTCCTCGACGGCCGCGTGGACCTGCCGGCGACGCTTGCGAAGCTGGATTCTTACCTTTCCGCATACCAGCGCACGGAAGTGAATACCGCGGTGCCGCTGCAGAAGCCGGTGCAGACGGAGAAGACGATCCAATACGAGATCGGAGCGGACGACTCCGCGACCGACAAGACGTTTCTTCTTGAAGGCTGGGTTATCGGCACGTTCCGGGACCGGGAGGCTCGCCTCGCGTTCGACGTGCTTTCCGACGTGCTGGCCGGCTCGAACGAGGATCCGCTCACCAAGGCGTTGCTCGCGAACGGACTCTGCGAGGAAGTGCGCCTCGGCATCGGCGGCGCGGAGCAGCTTACGGCGACCCTGCAGATCAAGAACGCCAAGGACGGCAAGGCTGGCGAGATACGCAGGATCGTACGAGAGACGTTCGAGCGACTGGCCAAGGACGGACTGGACCGCGCGCGCCTGAACGCCGTCCTCGACCGGCACGAGTTCAACGACCGGGAGAAGGATTCCGGCGGCTTCCCGCGCGGACTGCTGTTCTTCGAGGACTCGCTCGACCAGTGGCTCTACGGCGGCGATCCTGCGGAGGCGTTCCGCTTTGAACATCTCTACAAGTCCTTGCGCGCGAAGGTCGGGCAGGGATGGTTCGAGAAGTTCCTGCGCCGGACGCTCATCGACAATCCGCACCACGTGAAGCTCACGATGACAGCGTCCAAGACGCTTGCCGAGGAGCGTCGCAAGGCGGAGAAGGCGGAGCTGGCCGCGATCCAGGCGAAGTGGACTCCGACGGAGCGCGAGAAGGTGCTGGCCGAGTGCAAGGCGCTGGAGGCGTTCCAGAAGAAGGTGGACTCGCCAGAGGACCTTGCCAAGCTGCCGATGCTGTCGCTGAAGGACATACCAGAGAAGGGACCGGTGCCAGAGTCGACGATGGAGCATGTGGGAGGCGTGAAGGTTATCCGCGCGAAAACCGCTGCGAACGGGATTGCCTATCTTGAGTTGTACTTCGAGTTGTCGGGATTCTCATGCGAGGATATTTCCGACGCATCGATCTTGGCGGGCGTGCTGGAGGAGCTGCCGACCGAGAAGCGGAGCGTGTTGGAGCTGAAGAACGCTCTCGACGCGGGGCTGGGACGCTTCGAGACGTCCGTGGCGGCCTACTCCAAGCCGGGCGACCCGACACGCGCGAAGGCGTATTTCGTGGTGCGGGTCTCGGCGTTGGAGTCTAAGCTGGACGAGATCGTGCGGCTTGTGCCGGAGGTGCTGCTGGAGACGTCGTTCGCCGACACGAAGCTGATGGGCGATCTCGTCAAGCAGCGCCGTCGTGCGATTGAGCGCGGCACGATGGGCATCAGCGGACGCAACTACGCGGCGCGGCGCGCGATGGCGTCGCAGTCCGTGCGCGGGATGATGGAGGAGCAGTTTTCGGGTCTTGCGCACCTGCGTCGAGTGCAAGACATCGACGACTCGTTCGGGACGAATGGCGCGGCGTTCTGCGGACGGCTTGCGGCATTGTCGAAGCGCGTATTCACGCGCCGAGCGCTTACGGCGTGCCTTTCGGACAACGTGACGACTGGCTGGCTGAATGGGTTGTTCTCGAAGTTCCCGCAGGGCAGGACGGCGGATGGCGTGGCATTGGCACCTCTGTCTGCGCGGCGCGAGGGCTTCCGTACGGCGGGGCGGATAGGGTCGGCGGCGAAGGCGTCGTTCCCGAACGCGTACACCGGATCGGGGCGGGTGGCTACGAAGATGCTGTCGCTTGACTACCTGTGGAACGAGATCCGCGTGCTGGGCGGCGCGTACGGCGGCGGCTTCAGCATAAGACCGGAAGGGGATGCGCGATACCTTTCGTGGAACGACCCGAAACCGGCGCGGTCGCTCGGCGTATACGACAAGTCGGGAGACGCGCTGCGAAAAATGGTGAAGGACACTCCGTCCATCGACAAGTATATCATCAGCACGATCTCGGACACGGAGCCGTACCAGACGCCGAGCGTGGAGACTACGCGCGCGGCAGAACTGGTTCTGGGTGGACGCACCCCCGACGACCTCCAGAAGCTCCGCCACGAGATGCTGCACACGACGAAGGACGACCTCCTGCGCTTTGCCGACACGCTCGACACGCTCACGAACTCGACGGCGATCTGCGTCATCGGTGGAGCGGCGCAGCTGGAGGGTTGCACGAATATTCTCGATTCCGTAGAGTCCATAACCCGATAACCTCTAATATTGCACTAGCCACTAACTACTAACCACCATGTACACCGATATTCCACTGTGGTTGTCAATCATCTTCCTCGTTGGTGGACTGTATCTTGTTGCGAAGAGCGCAGACGTGTTCATCGACAGCGCCGGTACGGTGGCGACGGCGCTGGGCGTGAACCCTTTCATCATCGGAATGGTGGTTATCGGCTTCGGCACTTCCGCGCCTGAGTTGTGCGTGTCCGCGCTCTCAGGGCTTTCTGGGCACTCGGACGTGTCGCTCGGCAACGCCTACGGGTCGTGCAGCTTCAACATCGCGCTGATACTTGGCGTGGCGGTGATGATCCGGCCGATTACGGTCAAAAAGCCATCCAAGGTGATCATAGCCTCGGCGGTGCTGGTCCTTATTACCCTCTTCTCGTGCCTGCTTGTAGGCTGCGGAGAAGGCTTCTCCCGCATGGACGGAGTTCTCGAGCTGGCTGTTTTCTTCGTGCTGCTGCCGCTATACTGCTGGTACGACCAGAGCATGAAGAGGGAAGAGGGAAGTGCGAAGTGCGACGAGAAGAGGATAAAGGGGAAAAAAGTCGACGGGATGGGAAGGGCATGCGTGCTTCTTGCGGTGGGGTTGGTGGGATTGGTCGGGTCGTCGCATGTTCTCGTGTGGGGAGCCGTGGACGCGGCGCGGGCATTGGGCGTCAGCGAGCTGCTGATCGGGCTTACGATCATCGCGGTGGGAACGTCGTTGCCTGAGCTGGCGAGCGCTGTGGTGTCCGCTCGGAAGGGCGAGCACGAGTTCGTGCTGGGGAACATCATCGGTTCCAACATCTTCAACACATTGGGGGTGGTGGGCCTTGCGGGGACGATCTCGCCGTTCAAGAACGTGTCGCCATACCTTCTTACGCGCGACCTGCCGATCCTCGTGCTGCTTTCGCTATCCATCGGGATTTTCGGAATCAACTTCAAGGAGTGGCGCCAGCCGGGGCGGATCGGGCGTTGGAAGGGCCTGCTCTGGATAATGGCTTTCGCGGCCTATCTTGGCGTCATGCTTTGGCAGGAACTGTAAGCTTCAACGAAAAGGAATTAAGATGAAAAAGGCAATTGCATCCTTCGGATGCGTCGCGTTCATGGCCGCCTTTGCGGAGACGATCCTCTGGCCGTCGGACCAGACTGTGATGCGCGCGCAGAGCGATTCGAGCATCACCGCGTTGCCTGATGGCGCGATGGGCGTTACCACCGGCGTGAATGCCAGCTGGCCCGGCGTACGCATGGACTTCGTGAAGGGCGAGGCCGACCTCTCGCGCTTCGGCCGCTTCGTCGTGACGGTGAGCAACACGACGCACGAGACGCGCACCGTGCACCTCAGCGTGAAGGGCAGGGGCGTGCAGGGACAGGGACCCGGCGGCGCCGTGATTCTGAAGCCGCATGCCGTCGGCGAGATCGTGGCGAGCGTGCGTGGCCTCCCGTGGACGCTCGACGAGCCGTTGAAGCTCGAGGGCATGAACGGACGCCCCGCCGCGCTCGACGACGCCGGCGGCGGCTTCAACATCCGCCACACGACCTCCTTCCACATCTTCTTCTGCCAGGACGGTGTGGCGAGCGGCTTCAGCGTGCTGCGCGTGACGGGCGACGGCGTGGGCGTGCCGTCCCCGAAGGTGTTGTCCGCGAAGACGTTCCTGCCGTTCGTGGACCGCTT
>JAEEGL012042798.1_pt1 | contig 15262 bp, 15 predicted proteins | sample 9134231 | NCBI WGS metagenome assembly JAEEGL01 (sample SAMN16246548, study PRJNA631951) | gut metagenome | biome: gut microbiome; feature: rumen; material: fiber-attached | host: Bos | place: Iran: Karaj | collected 2018-10 | reverse complement strand
TATCGTTAGTAAAGAATACTAGATTGATATTAAAAATAAAATATGGACTAAGTAATACCTGGTTACATATTTTTATTATTTACTATTTATCTTCTTTTATAGTGCCAGTGTTTAACAAAGTATCATCATCTTTTTGACTATTAAGTGCTATTCCTACCACAAATATATATGATAAGAAATATATCCAGATAAGTAATACTATTATACTAGCAATACCACCATATAAAGCATTATAATTTGCATAATTAGTTACATAACTAGAATATAATTTTGTACCAAGTATCCAAGCAATAGTAGTAAACCATGCACCATAATTTATTACTCCTTTATGCTTTTTATCTGGTGCTATTGTATATATAATTTTTATAAATACAAACATAATAATCCATGATATTGGTCCTTCAAGTAATTCAAATATATTTAGTATTTGTTTAGTAATAGCACTATTTAAATTAACTTCTTTAATAAAATTAGTTATTGTATTACCAAATACTGGTACTATTAACATAAATATAAGTAATAATACTAATAGAAATGTTATACCAATAGCTTTTACTCTTCTAATTAACCATGGGGAGTTAGTGTTATTATATATAGCATTACTAGTAGTAATAATAGAATCTGCTCCATTAGATGCTATATATAAACCAAATAATAATGTAATAATAAAGTATATACCAACATTACTACTTAAGTTAACTCCTAAGATAATATCTGCTATATCAGTACTAAATGATTTTGCTAAAAAGTTATATAAAACATCAGTAGATAAATTTAATATATTGGCACCATATGAAATAAATCCAAAAGCAGGAACAATAGCAAGAGCAAAAAAGAATGCTAGATTACCAGGAAGAACAATCATATCATTTCTTCTTAATACTTTTATAAAATTCTTAAAGAAATCTTTTACACTATTCTTAGCTTTTCCAATTCTTTTTTTCATTCTCTAACTTGCCTTTTTACTTCTCATATCATTAGTTGCTTCATTTAAAGCATCTTCTATAGTCTTTAAATTATTCTCTATTGTACTATATCCAAATTCTGCTCCAAAATTATATGGAAGCTTCTTTAATTCTTTATTTAACTTGTGTAAATAATTAATTATTTGTTTTTGATTATACCCTACTGCATAGATTACAAATTCATTACCATCACTACGCATTAGATCACTATTATCTAATTGAGTTTTAATAAGTGCATTAGCAGCAGCCTGTATTTGTTTATCTCCTTCAGTTACTCCATACTTATCATTTATTTCTTTTAAATTATTTAAATCTACTACAATAACTGTTTGAGGATATATAGTATTATTATTCCAAGTTTTAATAAAATCACTTAAATAAGCTCTATTCTTAAGACAAGTTAAATCATCAATAAATCTTACTTTATCATCTTTTCTTATTCTTTTAGCAATTCTTATTCTTTTACCCTTTTTATATACTACAAATCCTACCATTATTAGTCCAGCTAAACTAATAATAAAATATTTAGCAATACTATTTAATATTTTACCTTTATATACAGTATCAGTATGACTGTTAATACCTTTAACTATCATTTCACTATTATCTAAATAACTAATATATTTATCTAATAAAGTTAACAATGTAGTATGATCACTTTTTACTTTAAATCTATATTTATCATTAATAAATGTATTATATTTACTAACATAGTTATTTAATTTAGTATCTTTATAATAATCAAATATATAAGTATCCATTACTATAATTGTATCTTTTTTATTTAATTTAAATAATTCTTTTATATTATTATAAGTTTTTATATCTATATTACCAATAGTCTTTAAATAATTATGTAAAATACTATTTTCTTCAACATATACTGTTTCTCCTAGAAGACCATATATAGAATCGATCATCTTATCACTATTATGAGTAGTAATAATACTTAAACTACTAGTAATTCCACTTTTAGTATCAGTAAAACCTTCTATTCCATTTAAATTAAATGCAAAATATAAATCTACTTTATTATTGTTAATAGCTTTAACTAATTTATTAACATTATTATATTTCTTAATATCAAAATATACTCCAGAGAATTCACTAAATTCTTGTAGATATTCTGCTATTATTCCACCATAATCTCCACTCATAATAACTTCATATGGACTATTGTTAACAAATCCATAATTATAATCTATACTTAATAATTTATCTATTTCTGTATCACTTATATTAAGTGAAGAAGTAAATATTTTAAATTCTTCTTCTTTTATATACTTATTCTTTTTTTCACTCCAAGTATTAAAATACTTTCTAAGTATACTATTAAAAGTTTCTTCATTATTATTTAAAATATAATAATTATTAATATCACTTAAATGATATATTATTTCTAGATTATTCTTTAATATCTTATCTAAATATCTCATTCTTGGAATAATTAAATATCTAACACTACTAGTAGCTTTAAATAATTCTTCTTCATTATTATATGTATTAAAAGTTACAGTAGCATCTTTTAAATAACTAGAAACATAATCTTTATCACTACTAAGTATTCCAATTGTTTTACCAGATAAATCATCATGAGAATTAATTTCTTCATAATTAGTGCTTACTAAAACATAATGATCTTTATAAAATATTGAATCATTTTCATTAACTGTATGAGTAACATCTAAAATACTACCAGTTTTAGCAGTAGTTTCATCTAAATTAATAGGGTTTACTTTTAAACCATATTCATTACTAAAATCATCTAAAAATGTATAAAAAACACCTTTTCCATCTTTGCTAAATACATTTTCATCTTTAACTACTAGTATATTTAAAACACTACTAATATTTTCATTAATCCATGTTCTTTCTTCACTAGTTAGTTTATTCTTATCATTTAATATATTATAGGTTACTATTCCAATAAAGATTCCAATAATGGCAGTAACAGCTATAATAATCCATCCATTTCTTTTCATTAAGCTTTACTATCCTTCTTAGTTTCCTTCTTCTCTTCTTTTACTTCTTCTTCAACATTATAGTTATTCCATACAATTACTCCGCTTCCAGAAGAATTTCTAGCACCCATAAGAGTAAATCCTTTTTCAGAATCATTTTCTAAAGAAAACTCTAAATCATAAACTTTCAATTCATCTTCATTAAATAACTCTACTAAAGAATCTGCTACTTTTTTAGCATCATCTAATTTAGTATCATCTTTAAATTTAATACTTATGTATACTATTAAACCTCTTAAATCTACATTAGCTTCTTTTACAGCTTCACTCTTTTCGGCTTCATCCTTTATATCCTTTAATAATTTATCACTCAATGGTACATCTTTAGTAGCATCTAATCTATTTCCATAAACATTATTATTAGATCCATAAAAATATGTCATACCAACAATTATTACTACTACAAAACATACTAGAAGTATTATTGCTAGCACTAATAAAACTTTATTTTCTTCCCAAATTTTTTTTATTTTTTTCAAAATATTCACCTCTTTGGTTACTTTATTATACTATAATATTAGCTTATTCGCAAACTGTAACCCACACTGTAAATAATTGTAAATTTACAAAAAGAAGCATATTTTATGCTTCTTTTATATAGTCTCCATCTAAGCTAAAACTTTTAGCATCAGTTATCTTAACACTAACTATTTTACCTATTAATTCTTTACCACCATTTATATTAACTAGTTTCATAGTGTCAGTATATCCATATACTTTATTCTTGTCTTTTTCAGATTCTCCTAAAACTAATACTGGTACTACTTTATTAAGTAACTTTTGATTATTTTTATTAGAATAATAATTTACTACTTCATTTAATCTTTGTAATCTACTTTCTTTTTCTTCTAAAGAAGTATTATCTACCATCTTAGCTGCAGGAGTTCCTTCTCTTGGTGAAAATATAAATGTATATGCTCCATCATATTCACACTTCTTAACTATATCTAAAGTTTCTTCGAAATCACTCTCTGTTTCTCCTGGAAATCCTACTATTATATCTGTTGTAATAGCAACATTAGGAATAGTTTTTTTCATCTTATTAAATAATTCTAAATATTCTTCTTTAGTATATCTTCTATTCATCTTTTTTAGTATTCTATTACTACCAGATTGAATAGGTAAATGAATATAAGGCATTATATTATCATACTTAGCTATTATATTAATCATTTCATCAGTAAAATTCCATGGATGAGATGTAACAAATCTAATTCTTTCTATACCTGTTTTAGCAACACACTCTAGTAAATTACTAAAAGTTTCACCAATATCATGACCATAAGCATTAACATTTTGACCTAGTAAAGTAACTTCTTTATATCCATTATCTTTTAAATGCTTTACTTCACTAACTATACTGTCTAATTTTCTACTTCTTTCTCTACCTCTTGTATATGGCACTATACAATAAGTACAGAATTTATCACAACCATACATGATATTAACCCAAGCAGTTACTTTAGAATCTCTTTCATAATTCATTCCTTCAATTATTTCATCACTATTTGAGTATACTTCAACTACTTGTTTATTAAAACTTTCTAATAATAATTTAGGTAGATCTTGTATATTATGAGTACCAATTAATATATCTACATATTTATGTTTTTTCATAATAATATCTACAAAATCAGGTTGTTCTGTCATACATCCTGCTAAAACTATTTTAAAATCATCATGATTCTTTTTTAAATATTTACATTTTCCTAAGAATCCTATTACTTTATCTCTAGCATTTTCTCTAATAGCACAAGTATTTAATACTACTACATTAGCTTCTTCTATATTGGATGTACTAATAAAACCCAAAGCTTCTAAATATGCCCTAATAGCTTCACTATCATGAACATTCATTTGACAACCATAAGTTCTAAGAAAATACTTTTTACCAAAAAAAGCTTTCTTATAGTCTTCTTTTAAATCAATATAAATATTATTTTTGCTACTTCTATCTTTAGCAATGTTTAAATCAGGTAAATGCATATAAATCACTTCCAGAAAGTATTTTATCATAAACAAATAATTATTGAAAGCGGATTTTTGAGTGTTTGGGTTAGTTAGGGATAGTAAAAATTATTTTAAAGTTTTTAAATGAAATAGATAAATAAATTGAATATTTTTCAACCAAAACCCGCTTTCAAGAACGTATATTAAAGTATTAAAAAACGAGTTTCAATACTTTCGACAAACATTGTCAAAACTTATCAAAACTCGACTTATTTTTTAAGTAATAATTTAATATCACCTAGAGTGTGTATATCTTCATCAAAAGCTTCAGAAGCTTGATCTTTTAAATCATAAATTACTTCATCTGGATGTGTTAATAAATACATGTCTGTACGCATATCCATATTGATATGAACCCTATAATCCTTAGGAATTCCTCTAATAATAGATTCATATACAGTTTGCATAATCATTCTAATATTACTATTAAATTCATCCCTATTACTTAACCAACTATAACGTAGTGTATCAATTATTTTAAAAATATTGCCATCATATATAATGTTTTTTCCAACTACATCATAAGTTTCTATCCCTAATTTAGATAACTCTCTTACATTATTTACTAATACTTTTAAATCACTTACTAACTTATCTATTTTTACTTCATTAATAATATTATCAAATAAACTTTCACCCCTAGCATATTCCATAAAATACGCTTTTACATATCCATCTATCATGCATACATTTTTCGGAAATACAAATGATGGATTATCAATATTCTTAAATCTTAATACATATTCTTTTACATACTCATCATACAATTTTTTTATTACAATATCATTAGGTAGTAAAAAGCAAGCCCCCTCTCTACCAGCTCCTAGGGCTTTAACATAATTTACCTTAATATAATCATCTAATTCAAATTGATTCTTAAAACTCATATCTTGCATATTATCCCTCATTTAAAGTAATATATATACTACTATATAAGGAATAAATTGTAAATAGTTAGTAATAGGTAGTTATTGTATGATGAACATTACTTTTATTATCTATTTTTTTATCCATAAGCCATATTAAATTATCTAATTCAACTGAATTAATTGTTATCCCCTTTTTAGCAGAACTTTTTTTTGTGTTAATTCATCACTTATTTTCTTTATTGTATCATCAATAGTGTTCTTTTTAATCAAAAGTCAAACAATTATTAATAAAAAAATAAAAAAGTTAAAGAATTTTCTTTAACTCTAATATTTTTTCATTATAATTATCACTCATACATACAAATGAACCACTTATAATTCTATCTATATTATATTCTTTTAATAAATGTATAGTTTTATCATTTATTCCACCATCTATACCTATTAACACATTTTTATCATATAAATATGGTATTTTATCTAATACTCTAGGAATAAACTCTTGTCCTCCTCTACCAGGATATACACTCATAATAAGTACATAATCTATATCATTTATATAATTATCTATTATAGTAATATCATCATCTGGATTAATAGCAATACCTACTTTTATATCATAGTCTTTTATAAGAAATATAGTATCTATAACATTTTCAGTAGAATCTAAATGAATTGTTATAGTATCTGGTTTTAATTTAGCTAGTTCATCTATATATTCATAAGGATTAATTACCATTAAGTGAATATCTAGGGGTTTACTAACATTTTTTAAGTCATTTATTACGTCACTTATAGTAAAATTTCTTTCCGCCACATACTTGCCATCCATTAAATCAACATGTAAAAAATCACAAATACTTTCATCTATTTTCTTTAATGTTTCACTTTTACTATATTTACTTTTTAAATAACTTACTGAAATCATTTAATTTCTCCTACAAACTTTAAATAATTCTCATATCTACTTTTTAAAATACTTTTATTATCTTTAACATTACAACCTATTTCATTAATATGATTGCAATCTTTAAATTTACATTCTATATTTCTAAACTCTATAAAACTATTTTTAATATCTTCTTTTGTATAATTACTAATATCTATAGATGAAAATCCTGGAGTATCTACAACATAAAATTTTTTTATTTCATAAAGTGATACTAATCTAGTTGTATGTACTCCTCTACCTAAAGCATCACTAATTTCATTAGTTTCTAGATTTAATCTTTTATCAAATTTATTAATTAATGTACTTTTACCTGCTCCTGTTTGTCCACAAACAGTAACTATTTTTCCTTTAACATATTTCTTTATCTTGTTAACTTTTTTATTAGTAAATGTTTTAATACCTATCTTATTATAATAATTCATTAATTTTTTTAAAGTATTCTTATCTTCTTTGCTAGCTAAATCTATTTTAGTAAACACTATTACTGGTTCTATATTATTCATTATTACAATACTAATTAGTTTATCTAACAAATTTAAACTAAGATTAGGTTTTACTAAACTAGTTACAATTAAAGCAATATCTATATTAGCAACAGGAGGTCTATCTAGATAGTTTTTTCTATCTAGTAGACTCTCTATTACTAAATCATTTGTATTAACTAATACTTTATCTCCAACTAGAGGATTTATTTTATCTTTTCTAAATTTTCCTCTACTTTTACAATCTAATATCTCATTATTATCTAATTTAACAGTAAATAAATCACTATTAATTTTAATTATTAAACCGTTACTTAACAATTTCCTAAAGCCTCATCTTCTGCTGAACAACCACCTGTTTCAGCTTCATGTTCTTCTACAGCTTTATAAACGTAAATTCTAAATGTTGCTCCATTTTTAACTGGTGAACCAGCTTCTCTACTTTGGGCATAAATTGTACCAGCAGGATTAGAATCACTTTCTTTATATTCAACTGTACAATCTAGTTTATTATCTTCACAGAACTCTTCAACATCAGATACATTATATGTACCATTAGTAAAGTCTGGATAAGGAAGACCTAAAATAGCTCTTTTTAAAGTAATATTTTGTTTAGCAAGTAAACTTTCTCCTGGTTCAACTGATTGATAAGTAATTTCATCTTCTTTATATGTACTATCTTCATCTAATATATCAGTTTCTTCAATTACTACTAATCCTCTAGCTTCTAAAGCTCCTTTAACTTCATAGAAATTCTTACCAAGATAATCTTCAATTAAGATAGTAGCATCTCCTGTAGATACATAGATTTTAATTGTTGATCCTTTCTTTCTTTTAGTTCCTGCTAAAGGTGAAGTTTTAACTACATCTCCTAGAGGAACTTCTTTAGATGAAATGCCTTCTTGTTCATCTGTTACAGCAAATCCAGCATCTTGCAATGTATTAATTGCTTCACTTAAACTTTTACCAGCAACATTAGGAACTTTAATTGTTTTTGTTTTACTTGTAGCCATAATAAGCACAAATACTAATGTTACAACTATTACTAATCCAGTAAATACTGACGCAAGTCTAATTAATGTATTATTTTGTTTTTTCAAATCATCACCTGTAATTCTTTTAGCAATTACTTCTTCACTTTCCTTATTAATTTCTTTTTTACTTTCTTTCTTAACTTCATTAATCTTTTTATCATCTTTAACTTGTTTTAATACTTTAGTATCATCAGATACTTCTTGATATTTTAATTTAATCTTTTCTTCATTAACTCTTGATGCATCTAAACATGTTTTTAAATCTTCATGCATTTCTCTAGCATCATTATATCTATTCTTAGGATTCTTAGCAGTAGCTTTAATAATAATGTTTTCAACACTTTGAGGAATATTTGGAACATCATCTCTAATACTAGGAAGGGGTTCTTTTAAATGTTTAAGTGCTATTTCTACTGCATTCTCTCCTTTAAATGGTAAATGTCCAGTTAATAATTCATAGAATAGTATTCCAATTGAATAAATATCACTTTGAAGAGTAGCTCCCTTACCACTAGCTTGTTCTGGAGGAAGATAGTGAACACTTCCCATAACAGAATTAGTTTGAGTAAGTTGAGTTGAATTCATAGCCATTGCAATACCAAAATCTGTTATTTTAACTAAACCATTTTCTAAAATCATTATATTTTGTGGTTTAATATCTCTATGAATAATATAAGAATCATGCGCTACAGACATACCATCAGTTATTTGCAGTACTATATCAACTGCTTCAGCTACTGTAAGCTTTCCTCTTTTCTTTAATAATTGTTTTAAATGCTTTCCTTCTATATATTCCATTACTATATAATATTCGCCATTATCTTCACCAACATCATATACTTCAACTATATTGGGATTAGAAAGACTTGATGCTGCTAAAGCTTCTCTTTGAAAACGTCTAACAAACTTTTCATCATTTGCTAAATCACCTCTTAATACTTTAATAGCAACATTTCTGTCTAGAATAGTATCATACGCTAAAAATACATTTGCCATACCGCCTTCACCAATACTTTTAATTATTTGATAGCGGTCACTAATCTTTTGCCCTTTCATTATCATTTTATCTAATCACCAAACCTTTTTAAATACGCAATAGAAATATTATCATTTCCACCACGAGCATTACATTTTCTTATTAATTTTTCTACTTTTTCTTCAGCTTCTAATTCATCATCAATTAATACTTTCTCTATTTGTTCACTAGTTAACATATTAGTAAGTCCATCACTACATAGCATGATAGCATCAAAATCCATATCAACTATATCAAATACATCTAATTCACATTTTTCAGCAGCTCCTAAAGCTTTCATTAAAACATTCTTTTTTGGATGTGTTTTAGCTTCATCTTCAGTTAAATTACCAGCTTCAACAAGTAAATTAACTAAAGTATGATCATGAGTTACTTTATGTAACTTTTTATTTTTAACAACAAATCCAGAAGAATCACCAATATTACCAAATATTAAATATGTTTTAGTAAGAAGTGCTACTACTACTGTAGTACCTAATCCTTTAGAATCAATATTCTTTTCACCATACTCTAATATTTCGGCATTTATTTCATTAATATTATCATTTAACCAATTAACAGCATCTAACTTAGTACCAATACTAGGTGATTCATTAAATCTCTTACCTAAGTGTGATACTACCATACTAGATGCTACTTCACCTTTTCTGTGTCCACCCATTCCATCAGCAACAACAAGTAAGAACTCATCAGATGCATTCTTTAGAATAGTAACACTATCTTCATTATGACTTCTAACCCTACCTGAATCAGTCATATAACATGCTTTCATATTACACCTCTTTACTTCTAAGTTGACCACAAGCAGCACTAATATTACCACCAAATTCTCTTCTTACAGTAACATTAATACCCTCTTTTAATAATGTGTTTTTAAATTCTTCAATATTCTTTGATTTCTTAAAATCAATATTATTGGTTTCATTATATGGTATCAGATTGACATAAACATTCATGCCTTTCAAAAGACGAGCAAGTTTAATTGCATCCTCTTTTTTATCATTTACCATATTAAGCATAACATATTCAATAGTTAATCGTCTATTAGTTTTATCAATATATTCTTTAATTGCCTTCATAACTTTACTAATATTATACACTTTATTAATAGGCATTATTTTATTTCTTATTTCATCTGTTGGAGCATGCAAAGAAAGAGCTAGATTAACTTGTAAATCTAAATTACTAAATTCTTCTATTTTAGGTACTATTCCACAAGTAGACACTGTTATATGTCTAGCTCCTATTCCAAGTCCCTTAGGATGATTAATAATCTTTATAAAATTAATAACATTATCATAATTATCAAATGGTTCACCAATACCCATAATAACAACACTATCAACTTTATCTTTAATATCATCTTCTATTAATATTATTTGTTCTACCATTTCATAAGTAGAAAGATTTCTTACTTTTTTTAATCTTCCTGATTCACAAAACTTACAACCCATATTACAGCCAACTTGGCTAGATACACATACACTTTTTCCATAATCATGTTCCATTAATACAGCTTCAATATGATTACCATCAACTAGTTCAAATAAATACTTTTTAACTAAGTTACCTACTTCAACTTTTTTAATACTTATACTATCTAAATTAAAATCACTTTTTAATTTATCTCTTAACTCTTTTTTTATGTTAGAAAAATTATCAATATTTCTTTCTTTATGAATATATAACCATTCAAAAATTTGGACAGCTTTATACTTTTTCTCTCCAATACTTTCTAAATAGTTTTCTAAATCTAAAATATTTAAATCTAACAAATTTCTCATAATATATATTTTACTATAAAATTACTAATTTATCTATATTTATACTCTATAAAAAAGAAAAGAGGGCTTTAAAAGCCCTGGCATTTTTTTCAGACATACGACATAATGCCTGAATGTGGTATGTTTTTGTGTCTTTTCATCTGACAAATAAAGTATAGCATAGCCAACATTTAAAATCAAGCAAAATGTCCGAATATCTACACATTTTCTAATTTAGAAATTTTTAACATTTATAATAACGCTAGAAATGAGGTAAAAAATGAGTGTATTTCGGGATATGAGAGAAAATTCAGATCTAACACAAGAGGAAGTAGCTACTGCTATTGGACTTAAACGCTCGACTTATACATCATATGAAATTGGAAGAGATAATATTCCTCTAATCCGTTTAAATAGTTTATGTAATTATTTTAATATTTCTATGGATTATGCTTTAGGACTTACTAAAGTTAAAAGATATCCTAATTCAAGGAAAGAAATAGATAGAGAAAAACTAAAAGAAAGAATTAAAATGGTAAGAAAAGCTAACCATTTAACTCAAAAAGAAATGGCTAGTATTCTTAATACTTCTCGTTCAACTTGGACTGGGTATGAATATGGTAAATATTTAATGCCTACACTTATCCTATATGAAATAGCTAAAAAGTTTAATTGTAAGATGGATTATTTAATTGGAAAGATAGATTAATAAGTTTTTCTAACACCAAAATAGTATTTTAAACATAAAATACTATGAAATGGGAAAGGTGAAAAATGACTAAAGGAATACTTACAGATAGAGAGCAAGAAGTATTTGAACTTCTAGTACTTAATAAAAGTACTAAAGAAATAGCAGAGTTTCTTGGAATAAGTGAAAAAACTGTTAGAAATCATATATCTAATACAATGCAAAAGTTAGAAGTTAAATCTAGAGCTCAAGCTGTCGTTGAACTAATTAAATTAGGTGAATTATCAATTTAAAGCCATTAAGGCTTTTTTTGTACTTAAAAATATTCATCTTAATATAATTATTATAGGTGATTAATATTGATTAAAAGAATAGCTATTAAAAAAATAATAATTATTTCTTTATCATTTTTATTTCTTCTCATAATATATTTATTTCCTAAAAATGATATATATCATATTAACACTACTCTAACTTATATTACTCCTGCTACTATGTCTATATACTTACCAGATAATAATAATTTTGTATCGAGAATTGAAGTATTAAAAAATAGTAATAATACACTAGATTTAATTGAAGAAATAATAAGTAATTTAACAATAGAAAGTAATAACACTATACCAAAAGATTTTAAGAAGATAATACCTAAAGGTACTAAAATAATTAGTAAAGACTTAAAAAATGGCATATTAAAAATAAATTTTAATAAGAGTATTTTAAATATAGATAAAAATAATGAAGAAAAGATGTTAGAAGCTATAATATACTCTTTAACTGAGATTAAAGATATTAAAAAGATAATGATCTTTGTAAATGGAGAAAATCTTAAATATTTACCAAATAGTAAGAAAACACTACCTTTAGTATTAGATAGAAGTTATGGAATAAATAAAGTATATGAAATAGAAAGTTTAAAAGAAGTATCTAGAATAACTACTTATTATGTTAATAATACAGATAGTAGAATATACTACACTCCAGTTACATTAATAACTAATAACAAAAAAGAAAAAATAGAAGTTATAATTGAAAATTTAAAATCATCCCCTACTTATCAAACTAATTTAATTAGTTATTTAAGGGCATCAGCTATATTACAAAAATATGAAATACTTGAAAACTCAATTAATCTTAGTTTTAATAATGAAGTATTGAGTTTAGAAGAAGATAAAATAATTGAAGAAGTTAAATATTCAATTGGATTATCTATAAGAGATACTTATGATATAAATGAAACCATATTTTATATAGATAATAGATTAATAGATGTATTCTTTATTTAATTGCGATTGCTCTTTTTTCTTGAATTTTTTCCCTCTTTGTTATATAATCTATATACGAGTTGGCTCCGTAGCTCAGCTGGATAGAGCAATCGCCTTCTAAGCGATCGGTCAAGTGTTCGAATCACTTCGGAGTCACCATTGTATGTAAAGAAGAACCTTATGGTTCTTTTTTTATTCATATAGTGGTGTTATAATTAAAATATGAAAAAGATAAGATTAAAAAAGAAAATAAAAAGATTACTTATACTTGCTTTAGTAATTATTTTAATAGGTGTTTTTGGTATTAATAAAGCTATTAAGTCTTTTAAACAAAAGCAATATGAAAAGACATATGAATATAAGCTTATTAATAATGGTTATAATAAAAATGATGCTATTAAAATAATTAAAGAATATAAAGATAAAGAAATAGAATATATTCTAGAAAGACATAATGAAAGTGTTTATTTAGATTTATTAAATGAAAAATACTTTATATATGATAATTTTTATAGATATATAGATTATTATCATAATGGTAAGAATATTAATTTAACTAATGCAATAGCTATTGTAAATACTAATAGAGATAGAGATTACTATACTGAACCATTAGATGCAGACACTAGTAAAAATGAACTTGTATTAGTTAATAAATATTACAAATTAAAAAGTGATTATGTTCCTAAAGATTTAGTATCTATTCCCCTAACCTATTCATATGGAGAAAGTGGATCAAAGCAAGTAACTAAAGATACTTATGAAGCATTTATAAAGATGTGGAATGCATCTCATGAAAATGGATTTTATTTAATGGTATCTTCAGCTTATAGGAGTTATGAAAGTCAAGAAGAAACATTTAATACATATAAAAAACAAAAAGGTGAAGAATATGCTTTAGAAATAGCGGCACTACCTGGATATTCTGAACATCAAACTGGATATGCTTTAGATATATTTGAAAAAGGTGTTGTTAAAGATGAATTTGAAAATACAGAGTCATATAAATGGTTACAAGAAAATGCTTATTTATATGGTTTTATAGAAAGATATCCAAAAAATAGTGAAAATATAACGGGCTATACTTTTGAATCTTGGCATTACAGATATGTTGGTGAAAAAGTAGCCAAATACATTCATGATAATAACATTACTTTTGATGAATATTATGCTTACTTTATTAAGTAAGCATTTTTATTTATTTTTCTATTTATTTAAATCTGTTTTTTTGATATAATTATAAAGGTGAAATATGTGAATTATCCAAATGGGAAAAACAATAAATATCATAAAACAATTGATTATGCTAATAGAGGTATGGATTTAGAAGGTATTATTAATGATACTAATAAATATCTATTAGAAAATGATATAGCACTTATTTATAAGAAACCTACCCCAATTGGAATAGTTGATGTTAGTTATCAAAATAATAAGCAAGTTATTACTAAAGCATATTTTGCTAGTCCATCTACTCTAGATTATAATGGACTATATAAAGGAAAATATATAGAGTTTGATGCTAAAAGTACAAATTCTAAAACAGCTTTTTCTTTAGCAAATATTCATCCACATCAACTTCTGCATATTAAAAATATTTTGAAGCATGGTGGAATTACTTTTTTAATTATATCAATGAATAGTAATTATTATTTATTAGAAGGAAATGTTTTATTAGATTTTATTAAAAATAATACTAGAAAAAGTATTCCTTATAGTTTTATAGATGAATTTGCATATAAATTAGATTATAATTATATTAAAGGATTAAATTATATAAAATATGTTGATAGAATAATTGGAGGATTAGAAAATGAAGATGTTTAAGTTAAAAAATAGAAATAATGAATTAGTAGAAGCTATGCCTAAAAGTAAAAAAAGCATTTGGAAAACAATTCTAAATATATTCTTAGTTGGAGCTATTCTTGGAGTAACAATGCTTTTAGTGCTTGCCCTTTATATAGTTATTACTTCTCCTGATTTTGAGAAAAAAGAACTTTTACAAACTGAGCCAACTATTCTTTATGATAAGAATGGCGATGAACTGGCAAGAGTTGGATCTGAAGATAGTTCTATTATTACTTATGATGAATTTCCTAATGTTTTAATAGATTCTTTAATAGCAACAGAAGACTCTAGATTCTTTGAACATAATGGAATAGATTTGCTTAGATTTA
>JAEEGL011994076.1_pt1 | contig 15262 bp, 13 predicted proteins | sample 9134231 | NCBI WGS metagenome assembly JAEEGL01 (sample SAMN16246548, study PRJNA631951) | gut metagenome | biome: gut microbiome; feature: rumen; material: fiber-attached | host: Bos | place: Iran: Karaj | collected 2018-10 | reverse complement strand
CGTCGGAATACCCTGCTATATACCCAATGCTTCACAGGGTGAAGACAATGTACAGGACTTCCTGGGCATGAACGGTTTCCCGATCGTTACCACACCGTTCTTCCCTGACAAAGCAAAGACTTTAATGCTCACCGCATCATCAGCATACGATCCCGATATAGTCGATAAGCTTAAAGACTTTGTCGCAGCGGGCGGTAAAGCGATAGTTACAAGCGGTTTTGTGGTAGAAACTCTTGAAAGAGGTCTTAAAGACATTACTTCGATCCGTTTAAGAAACCGTCACGTATCTACCAAAGACTTTGTGATGGAACACTTCAATAAATGGACTACCGTAACTGCGTCCGAAGAGATCTCATTCCCTGTCATGGAATTCCGCAACAACTCCACCTGGGGAGCGCTCTGCAAGGGACTTAAGAATGAAGAAAGCTTTACGATCCTCTCCCGCGATACCTACGGTGACGGGCAGATGATGATGTTGACCATACCGGACAATTTCTCGACGATAAGAAATCTTCCCAAGGAACTGCTCTCAAGACTTCGAAAAGAGTTTGAGATCGACGGCATTACAATGGAAGGTGATGCAAACATAAGTCTGTTCCCTTACGACAACGATACGTTTGTGCTGTACAACTACGTGACTTCATGGGCCAATGATTCGCTTATCACATTAAGGATCAAAGGTGCCTCAAAGCTCGTACCCTTTAAGAAAATGCCATGGGGGCCCGGCGAAATCGAGCCCTATGCGCGCGAAGGCGAATATTCGGTATTTAAACTGCCCGCAGGAGTAGGTAAATTCGACGGATACAAGATAGAACGTTAAACCAAAAGCCATAATTCATACGCAAAACCCGTGACTAAGGCCCACCCGTAAGTCACGGGTTTTGTGCGCTTATAAAAAGTGTTTTATCGTTTGAAAGCAACCATAGTTAAATTCCGGCAGATATGATATCATAGAAATGATCCATATCGGATCGGATATCTTAAGGCAACCATATACGATCGGTTTTAAAAAACGGAGGAGCATATGGAAACAACAGACAACAATCAAAACGGAAACGAATTTTTTGATAAAGAAGCACCCAAGTACCCTGAATGTGCGGCCGATCCGAACGGCATCCCCGCTGAAGCTTCAGGGGTTTACGCAGGACCGAATCCTAACGGCATGGCTTATGCAGGACCGAATCCTAACGGCATGGCTTATGCAGGACCGAATCCTGCCGGCATGCTGATGGCTTATGCCGGCCCAAAGATCCCACAACCCTCCATGGCTCAGATGATGGCAGTTTATGCAGGTCCCACTGTTCCGCCCGCTCAAAGCATGATGATGGTTTATGCAGGTCCCGCGCAGATGTCGGGCGTTCCGATTGGGAGGATGGCGGTAACCGGAACCGATAACGCGGGCAGCAAAAAAGAATTCAAGTTCTGTATGGAATGCGGAGCTAAGAATAAACGCGCAAACAAATTCTGCACGGACTGCGGAACACCGTTCCCGCCGGAAGTACAAAAAGTATGAACTACAGACTGAACCAATGCGTGTGGGAGATTACTCTCGCATGTTGCTTTTCATGTAAATACTGCGGTTCGCGCGCCGGGAAAGCGAGAGAGAACGAGCTTTCCGTCGAAGAAGCCTTAAGCGTAGCTGATGAATTAAAAGACCTCGGATGCCGGAGGGTTTCACTTATCGGCGGTGAAGTCTTTTTAAAGCGCGGTTGGCAGGATATCGTATCAAGACTTACCGGCAACGGCATAAACGTAAATATCATTACGAACGGTTTTCTTTTTACCGATGAGATAATTAACGATCTTAAGAATTCGAATATTGAATCGGTTTCTCTGTCGCTTGACGGCCCGCGTGATATCCATGACAAATACCGTCAGGCCGGCAGTTACGACCGTATAATGACGGCACTTAAAGTTCTTACCGATAATAAGATCCCAACAAGCATAATAACTACGCTCAACGGCGAAAACGTGAAATATCTTAAAGATATGCTTACGGTGATCTCGGATTTTCCCATATACGCGTGGCAGCTTCAGGCATGCTCGCCCATGGGAAATGCAGCAAAAAGCGGGATAGATTTCAGATTTGATTTTAATGAAGTGATCGGTTTCGTTGAAAGACATTCGTTGACCGCACCTTTCGCCATCGGCATCGCCGACAATATAGGTTACTTTACAAAGTCCGAAGGAAGACTCCGCGGCAACTTAAGCGGAAAATCGTATTTCCGCGGCTGCAGTGCGGGGCTTTCAGCCATCGGGATCGACAGCGTCGGAAACGTAAGGGGCTGCGAATCACTGTATGATGAGAGCTTCAACGAAGGAAATTTAAGGGAAAGGTCCTTACGAAGCATCTGGGAGGATCCCGATGCGTTTGCATACAACCGTAAATTTACAAAAGAGCTGCTGACGGGCAAATGTGCGACATGCGAAGTCGGTGAATACTGCGGAGGCGGATGCAGATCCTACAATCATTTTGTGCACGATAAGCTCTACGAATCACCCTTCTGTGCAAGAAATAAAGGACTCACCGCCGACATCGGTGATGAACCCGGGAGGGCGCCGGAAACGATCGGCAGTGAAACACACGTTGAGCTAAGTGTACTTGAAAACCCGATCGATCTTCGCGGCATTATCGATAAACACGGGCTTTCGGGATGGGCTCCCGTAAATACAAGACTTGCCGGTGATGGAAATGTTTATATACTCCTCAACCGAAAAGTCCCCGAACGAATAGACGGAATGTTTGTAAATACCGTTTCCGACAGTGAATTTTCGGTACTCGTGATCGGTATCGATGCTTCCACCGGGCAGATGATCCGTGATGAGCGCTTTGACCTCGGTATCCTTAAGATGAATTATCACTTCATCTATCCGTGGCACGATGATTTTTTACTTGTCGGTTCAAGATGTCTTAAAGACCGCAAAAAAGGACCCGAACAGAATGCGGCTGTCATAGACCGGAGCGGTAATCTTATCCGTGAATTCTACTTAGGCGACGGCATCAACGATATCATCGTAAACAGTGACAAGATCATCGTAAGTTACTTTGACGAAGGAATATTCGGTAACTATGGATGGGATGAGCCGATCGGCAGTGCCGGCCTTGTCGTATTTAATGAAAATGTGGAAAAGATATGGGAATCAGAAGATCAGATCTATGACTGCTATGCCATAAACCTCGACGATGAGGGGAATCTCTGGTATTACTACTACGACGAATTTGATCTTGTAAAAACGGACTTTAGGACCGTTACTCATTACACTACCGGTATAAGCGGTGCCGATTGTTTCGGTATTTTTGCGGGCGGTTCAAAAGTTATGATAAACGGCGGATACGATCATGAGAATGAGTATATGGTCGCCGATCTAAAAGACGGTGCGCTTACGGCCCCCGAAAAGATAACCTTTACATCGGGCGGCACCCCGGTGCCGGTCAGTTTCATAGCATTTGCAGGCTCAAAAGCGCTTATATTTGATAAAGACGGAAATATCTATTTAAAAAAACTCGGGTGATCCCGAGTTTTTTGATCATGAAAATGTGGCATTCTTAAGGGTACAATATATGTAATTGCCTTCCATATATGTTTCAAATACACCCGTTACACATACCTCTTCACCGATTTCAGGATAATCATCGGGATAAACATAGTCTCCGGCAAGTTCAAATTCTATTCCCTGAGCGCAGCAGGCCGTCGCGTCCTGTATGATGCATGCAAAATATTCTTTTCCGGTGCTTTCGTCGCAAAGATATGAAAACTGCCCGCTCATCTTAACAGTCTTTCCTTCATAATCATCGGGCGAGACCATCATATTGTATACTTCCGCATATACAAGCGTACTCGAAAGTACCGTCAGATCCACATCGATATCGCCGTTCGCACTTACTGCCGCCCCCTCTTTCACTGTCTCTTCAGACATGCCGTTTTTCGGCTCTGTATCGTCAGATGTCACGGGCACGTTTTCTTTTTCAACCGTGTCAGTGGTCGCGTCGCCTGCCACCATGGATGTTTCGCTCTTTTCACCCTGCGCTTTGATCCCTGCTTCGAGCACATCATTTACAGTGGTCGGCGCCGTGGAAGTTCGGTTCTGAGCCTTAGCGATCGACACCGGGGAAGTTCGGTCCTGAGCCTTGGCACTCGCGTCGGTTGAAGCAGGTGCGCAGCACGGGCACGACAGAGTACATCCCGAAACACATATCACGAGCATGATCGCCGCCAGGCAGGTCACTATTTTCTTCATTCCTATCCCCTCACTTTCCCTGCCACCAGGCAGATACCAAACATCAACGCATCCATCGCAACAATCGTCGATCCTACGGGAGTTCCCGCAACCAAAGATATTATCATTCCCAGGAATGCGCATATTACCGATAAAACAACCGAGCATACTGTCACGCTCTTAAAACTTTTGAAAACCCGCATTGCGGACAGTGCCGGAAATATAACAAGTGCCGATATCAAAAGCGATCCCACCAGATTCATGGCAAGGACGATTATGACCGCCGTCACGATCGCTATCACAAGGTTATAAAATTTTACATTGGTCCCCGTTGCCGAGGCAAAACTTTCGTCAAACGTCACCGAAAATATTTTATTGTAGCAAAGAACAAATACAGCCAAAACCACTATCGAAAGCACGATACACAATATAACTTCCTCTTTTGTGAGCGTAAGTATCGAAAGCGATCCGAAAAGCGTACTGCACACATCCCCTGTAAGGTTTGATGATGTCGGAAAGATATTCATAATAAGATATCCGAATGCAAGCGCCCCTACGGAAAGCATGGCTATTGCCGCATCTCCTTTTATCTTTGTGGAGGTTCCGGTCCTTAACAGCAATACCGCACATACAACAGTAAGCGGCAATACGAGTACCATTTTATTGGTAAGATTAAGGACCGTCGCTATCGCCATGGTACCGAATGCCACATGTGACAGTCCGTCTCCTATAAAAGAAAACCTTTTAAGAACGAGCGGCACTCCCAGAAGAGATGAACAAAGAGCTATAAGAATCCCTACAATAAGGGCATATCTCACAAAAGGATAATATTGAATATAGTTAATGAGTTTATCGATCACCCGGGTTCACCTCCTTTTGCTGCAAAAGAAACATTCTGCCGATATCGGAGGCGCTATACTCTTCCCGTGTACCGAAAAAGATCTTATCCCCTATATGAAGTATATGTTTGGCATACTTAAGTGCCGCAGAAATATCATGACTTATCATGATAATGGCGATACCCTCGAGGTTAATGTTTTTTATCAGCTCATACATTGAAACGGTAACCTTTGGATCCAGGCCCGAAACAGGCTCATCCATCAGCAGTATTTTATGCGTGGCACAAAGAGCCCGAGCCAGAAGCACTCTCTGCTGCTGGCCTCCGGACAACTCTCTGTAACAACGTTTTGAAAGATCTCCGATCCCCATGCGTTCCATGTTACGATCGGCCAGTTCCCTGTCCGCTTTTGTATAAAAAGGCTTAAATCCGCCGTTTCCTCCGCATCCTGACAAAACGACTTCTTTTACCGAAGCCGGAAAATCTCTCTGGGCGGCGGATTGCTGGGGAAGATAACCTATCTCATTGCGCTTTAATGAATCTCCGATGACGATCTGCCCGCTTATGGGCTCCTGCAAAGACAGCATTGTCCTCATAAGAGTTGATTTACCTGACCCGTTTTCACCCACAATGCACAGGTAATCACCTTCTTCCACGGAAAAATCAAGACCGCTCACTATCACTTTTGACTCATATCCAAGTGCTAAGTCTCGCACGGTGATCAATGACATAATACTCTCCTAATTTAATGCTTTCTTTAAAACTTCAAGGTTATTTTCCATGACCGAAAGATATGTTGTTCCGGCTTCAACATCCCCCGATGTAACGGATTGCATGGAATCAAGTGTCAGTATATCAATGCTGTTTGACGAAGCACTTGATATTACGGTTTTTGCAAGCTTATGGTCTGCCCCTTCAATAGTGAAAACCGATTTCAGTCCCAGCTCATCAACTTTATTCGAAAGAAACGATATCGTTTCAAAACTTGCTTCAGTCTCTGCCGAACATCCGACAAAAGCCGCATAATAATCCAGACCGTAATCGTCTGTCATATATCTGAAAGGAAAACGATCCGCAAAAAGAAGCGTTTTGACCGACGCGGAACTCACTGCTTTCTCGTACTCGGCGTCAAGAGCATTTATTTTGGCAACATAATCATCGGTGTTGTTTTTGTATGTTGCCGCATTGTCGGGATCTATCGACTGAAGAGCCTTTGATATGCCATCCACCAGAACAGCGCTGTTCTTTAAAGACAGCCATACATGCTCATCGTATTCAACCTCACCCTCTTCGTGGTCGTGCTCGTGTTCTTCCTGCATGCCTTCCACTACTTCTTCCTCTTTGACCATATCGCCGAGTGTTTCCAAAAGATTGATAACGACCATATCCTTGTTTACGGATTCTTTTAACGCATCTTCAACCCACTCATCCGATTCTCCGCCGACATATATAAAGAGATCGCATTCGGAAATCTTCACGATATCGTCTGCCGTGGGCTGATAGCTGTGAAGATCCACACCACTGTCAAGAAGCATTGTCAGTTCAACATTGTTAGCCCTGTCTCCAAGGATGCTTCTTACCCAGTCATATTCCGGAAAGATGGTTGTTACAATCTTTATCATATCGTCTGCCGAGGCTCCCTGACCCGCGGCGTTTCCGGCAGCTCTGTTTGCGGTGTTTCCGGCACCGCACGCAACAAGACACGCAGACATAAAAATGGCTGCGACAAATACAATTATTCTGTTTTTCATACAAATATCTCCTTTATTCAAATCTCAATACTTTAATCTGCCGGAAAACATACAATAATTTCCCGACTAAATAAGGAAGCGGCGTAAAGCCCCTTCATGAAATGAAAATGATTATTGGAGATACTCAATTATTCATGCGGATCTTTTGAGAGATTAAAGAATGCCGAGTAAGCATCGGCACAGAGATCGTTATTGAAAGAAATACGATCAGTGCAGGCAAAAGAACAGTTGCCAGAACCGTAATAAGACTGCCCACCTGATCAAGAGTTCTTGCGCAGATCTGGATCGTGGCGCAGACGGGACAGTCTTCGCCTTCACAATCATGGTCTGCCTCAGCAGCTATAAATGTGGTTGAAAGCAACACAAATACGAGTATCATAAAAGCCATGATACCCGCAAAGAAACGTCTTAAATTATTATTGCATAGTTCCTTCATTGTCTGTGTCTGCCATTACCGAAAAAACTGTTAAAAATCTTTCGGAGTACATATTACTCCCTTATACCACTTTCCGTCAACCGCTGTTTGTTTAAGAAAAGCATCGGCCTCCGATACAACTTCCTCGACGATATCCGTATCAATATTGTGGCCGCAGTTTGAATATATCACGAGTTTGCAGTGCTTAAGGCACTGAGCCGTACGCATCATAAGTTCCGGTGTACTGATGGGATCGTCGATACCTCCGATAATAAGCGTCGGTGTTTCAATTGACTTAAGGGCCTCACAAAGCTTTTCCTCGCTTCCCATTGCCATAAGGGGGCGTCCGTAATCAACAGCCCTCTCTCTGGGATCGGCCTCGGGAAGTGCACCGAGCCAGTCCTCACGTTCTTTACGACGCGCGGTCCTTGCCTGATCTCTATCTATCGGCGGATCAAACGGCGGAGGGGCATCTATTATACCCTGCATCAGCATCTGACGGTACGACATCACGCCTTCTTTTAAACTGTGAGGGCCCGGTACTACAGCAACAAATGCCGATACCCTTTCGGGATGCCTAAGTACCAGATGCCAGCCGACTCCTGCCCCGTGCGACGCACCCATATAGTTAAACTTGTCTGCACCGATGTGATCGGCAAGTGCTATAACATCGTCTGCAAACATGTCATACCATTTGTCACCGTAATCCTCGGTCACATACGATGACGGCGCAAAGCCCCGAAGAGTAAGACAGTATACGTGATATCCCATATCCGCAAGTGCCTGCTGCATACCCTTGGGATAAAAACCGACCTGGGCGGAAATGATAACATTTCCGCCCTCGCCGTATTCTTCGTAATATAATTTCAAATTATCTTTGGTTGTTACAAAACCCGTTTTCTTTTCCATCTTTATCCCTTTACCGAACCGCTGGTTATTCCGTCTACATAGTACCTCTGGAAGAACATGAAGAGTAATGTTACGGGGATGGCAACGAGAACACCGCCCGCACAGAACATCGTATACCTAGTGGCTATCATGTCTTTTGAAAGCCAGGAGTTAAGTCCGACCGCAACGTTCATGCCGACTGAGGTGTTAAAAGAAATGTATTTGGCAAATACGAAATCGCCCCAGGGACCCATAAATCCGCATAACAGCGTATAGATTACTATTGACTTGGAAAGCGGCGCGATCATCGTGATAAGTACCTGTAATCTGTTGGCGCCGTCAACTCTGGCCGCTTCATCGAGCGAGATCGGGATCGTATCGAAAAATCCCTTCGAGATATAATATCCCATACCCGAGGATGCGACATATACGAGTATAAGTCCGGGTACGGCATTTTCCATCGTAAGTCCCATATCCTTAAGTACTCTGTACAGGATGATCATTGTAAGCATTCCGGGGAAGAGACCCAGGATAAGCATGAATTTCATGAGGGGCTTACGCATGCGGAAACGGAATCTTGAAAGCGTATAACTCATACATAATACGATGATGGTCTGGATCAGCGCTACCACGAGAGCCATTATAAAAGTATTTGAATACCATCTTACGAAATCCGTATTGAGTATTGCCTTATAGTTATCAAGTCCCCACTGTTTGGGCATTACGTATCCTACCTGCCAGGTGGACTCTACTCTGAACGACTGAAGCACTATACATACAAAAGGTGTAAGCCATATGATGCTCATCAGGATGAGGATTATGTATATCGCGGTATCCGCGATCCTTCTTTTGGCTGACATGCCAAGACGAGATTCTTTGATCTGATTACTCATTGCATATCCTCCTCATTCTTGATGGACGGTAATACATTATATACCGTAAGGGTTATTATCGATACCACAATAAAGATCACGATACCGAGAACGGAAGCCATGTAGTACTGTGACTCTGCGCCCGTTGTGATCTTAAAGAGCCATGTTACCAGAAGGTCGGTATAACCTACGCTTCCGGCCGCTGAACTTGCAGCCGAGTTTGTGGGGCCGCCGCCCGATAACAGGTATATTACGTTAAAGTTGTTCATGTTTCCGGTAAAGCTCGTAAGCAGATAAGGACCAGTTACAAACAGCATGTAAGGCATCGTGATATGTCTGAACTGCTGAACCGGATTGGCGCCGTCGATCTTGGCCGCCTCGTAAAGATCCTGAGGAATATTCATAAGAATACCTGTCGCGATCAGCATAAGATAAGGAATACCGATCCAGATATTTATGAGTATTACAAGCAGTCTTGCCGAGAAAGGATGTCCCCAGAAATCATAAGCCTGGGTGATCCATCCCATTTTAAGCAGGAATCCGTTCACAAGTCCCGATTTATCAAACATCTTGGAAACATACATAAGTGAGATGAACTGGGGTATCGCGATCGTAAGTACGAAGATCGTACGCCACAGTTTCTTGAGCTTAATGGACTTTTTGTTGATCATGAGCGCAACGAGTATTCCCAGGAAGTAGTTTGAAAACGTTGCAAAGAAAGCCCAGATGACGGTCCAGCCCAGTATCCCTAAGAAGATCCGGCCGTACGAACTGCTTCCGCCAAAAGAAAACAGGGCTTTAAAGTTCTGCCATCCGACCCAGGTGAAAAGATTCGTAACATATCCGTCATGAGTACCATCATAGTTGGTAAATGCCACAAGTATCATGAAGAAAAGGGGCAGTACCATGAACACAATGATACCTGTTAACGGAAGGGCAAGAAGTGTTTTGTAAAAGCCTTCGTCTATAAGAGATCTTACGTCATCTTTAAATTTATTGATCTTTCTGCCTTCTTTTTGGAGTCTTTCAACTTCAGCTGCCTGCTTGATGTTGAGTCTCCACGTAAAGATAAAGGCAACTATCAGAAAGATCGTTAATATTCCGTATAAAAGTATACGGAATGAATTGTCGCCGTATCTGTAAACATACTGATCGAATAAGGGATCGTATTTTTCACCGGGCCCTTCAAGTCCGAGTGAAGGGAGCATCGAGATCCAGTATAATCCGCTGCTGCCGCCAAGTCCCGCGAATAAATAAAGAAAGAAAAGAACTTCAAATGCCAGAAATGCAAGGCCTCTTGCAATCTGTCCGTTAAACAGATTGCCCGATCCCATGATCACATAGGACAGTTTTGTCTTCCAGTTTCCCTTGGCAAATGTGGTGAAGAAATCCGACACTTCCGATTTAAGTGCCTTAAAGAATTTGTTCTTCATTTGCAAACCCCCGAATGAAATGACTGAAACAATTATCAAATTCGGGTTGGAACCGGTGAAGGTCCCAACCCAATCTGATTTTGATTATATCACAAAATATTATTCAAGTGTGATGGTTCCCGTAGCGGAATCAAATACTACGGTGTAAGAACCGTCTGCATCAACAACATAGTTGTCTGTTCCGTTACCATAACTTACATCCCAGTTGTGACCCTGACGAACCTTGAACTCGGTACCTGCGGTCATGTCAAACTTGTCAACAGACTTAAATGTAGTACCGTCTGCCTGGATCTCCATCTCGAAATCGGCATCCCAGTTGGTTCCGGATACTGTACCGATAACGGTCCATCCGGTTACGTAACTGTTCTTTTCAAGAGTAACAGTGCCTTCGGTATAGTCAGCGTTTGTAACGAGTTTTACAAAGTAGAATCCGTCTTCTGCTACTACAGCATTTCCGTCGGGATCGCCGCTGTTGGGATCACCGAAGTTAACATCCCATGAAGCACCCTGTCTGCACTTGAAGGTTTCACCTGCGTGAAGTTCAAGAGCCTCTGAATAGAAAGTAGGATCTCCGGGTTCTGTTGTTCTGGTCATAGGGAAGTCTGTATCCCAGCTTGTGCCACAGATGCCACCGATAACAGAGAACGCTTCTTTTTCATCGGTTGACATGTTGAAGAGTGCCGAAATGGTATCCTGATATTTCTGTAAAGCGTCCTTGAGCTGTGCATCGGAACCGTCAGTTTCTCCAACGTCCGTACCGATAACCTTGGCGATATCCCACCATGAACCGTGGATCTGTCCCTGAGGAACGGAGTAAGGGAACTGCTTGTTTAATGCTACAAGTCCGGGGTTAGCCTGAACCTTATCTGAAGCCTGAGCGTTTGTGTTTGCGGGACCCCATGCAAGTGCATCGAATCTTTCAAGCTGAGCGCTCTCGCTTACGAGATACTGTGCGAGCTGGTTAAGAGCTGCGCTTCTGGCTGCATCTGTCTGAGGCTTAACACCGAGAAGCTTACAACCGTTGAATGAACCCATGTGATACTTGGTGCCGTCTACTTCGAAAGAAGGAAGCTCTGCAACACCCATGTTGTCACCTAAGATGTTCTCAACATTTACGTAATCCCAGATACCTGAAACTACAACTGCTGCGGGAACAGCGGCATCAAATTCGGTACCCTGTGAAGAACTTACGTGAGCCTTTGAAGTCTGTAATTTGTAAAGACCCTTTGCTGCAATAAGACCTTTATCGGAATTGAAAGTATCATTAACCGATGAAAGATCGGGTGCCCATTCGGATACACAACCGGTTCCGAAGAAGAAAGCTGCGATATACCATGCGGATGTATCGGTTTCCATACAGAATGTTCTTCCTGCCTTTTCGCAGTCGGCGATAAGAGCTTCAAGAGAAGTTACATCTGCTTCGGGAATGACTGATTTGTCGTAATACATGAAGTATCCGTTATCAGCGGTAAGAGGATATGCATACATATCATCTCCGAGCTTACAAGCTGCAACAACGCCCGATGCGTTTGCAGAACTTATGGATTCTGCTGCGCCCTGTCCGAGTTTCTGAAGTGCACCCGACTGGATAAGTCTGGTTGACTGGTCCTGAGCGAAGAAGAAAATGTCTGCGCCGGACTCAACGTCTGTGATCATTGTGGTAGCCGAATCAGCTTCGGAAACTGCCTCGATCGTAGCGTTGAATGTAATTCCGTATTCATTGCTTGAATTGAAATCAGCGATCTGTTTCTTGGTAAGATCAACCGCAAGTTCGGGAACCCATACGGTAATGTCATAAGTTCCGCCGATCTCGCTTGTGGCACCGCCATTGTCTCCACCCTGTGAAGTCTGACCGCCATCCTTGCCTTTACCACAACCTGCTACGGTTGCAACTATCATGGCAAGTGCGAGAACCAATGCTAAAAGTTTCTTTTTCATACACTTTTCCTCCCATAGTTGATGTGTTTGAAATTTGCGAAAAATTACGAAAAACTGACTTTTTAAAAATTAGCCCTCACCTCGAAAAGTGAGGGTCTAAAATCAATCGCTGTAGTTTTTCAAATAACCTTCTGCTCTTTGAGAATACCACGAATCAGGAAATAATTCAACAATTTTATTATATGTTTCCTTGGCCTTGTCATCCTTCTCGGAAACTCTGTATGCCGTAGCCAGAAGATATATAGCATCGGCATCCGTGGGATCGAAAAATACCGCAGCCGTTAAGTAAGCGATTGCATCGTCGAACTGCTTGGCGCTGTAGGCATTGTTACCTTCAACATAATATGCATCGCATACACGCTCTCCGATAGCTGCCTTGAGTGAGAAATAGAGGTTTTTATAATTCTCGGATGTATCATCCGTGAACGCTTCTTCATCAACACTTGTGATATAATCGGCAACTTCAAGGTAATTCTCGGGATCCTCAAGATAAATGGCGGCTGCCTTTAAAAGACTTTCCATCGATGCAAGAGTTCCCTCGGTGCCCGCATAGGCATTTAAACTCTCGGTCAGCATCCTGATCTTATCTTCCTGATCACTGTTCTTTTTCTCAAGTTCGGTGATGGTAAGATTTGTGGCCGCAAGCTGTGTGCCGTAATCTTTGATCTCTGCCTGTGCTGCTTCCTGGGCATGCTGGATACGGGCCGGAAGCACCAAAAAGAACGCGATCGCAAATCCTATAGCTATACCGAGCACAATGTTAAGTACAGTGCCCGATCCACGCCTTTCACGCGTTCTTACGGGTTGGATAACATACTCGTTGCCGTCAACATAGCTTTGTGCCTGAGGTCCTTCATCATTGTTGCCGCCGGTGATGAGGTTCTTGATGGTAGGCTTTTTGCCTGCATTTGCCGCCTCGATCATATGCTCGGCTTCCTGCATATATTTAAGCGTAAGGGTAGAGTTTACGTCTATTTCCTTGGCTTTTCTCAAAACATCGAGCGCAAGCGCCGGACGGTTGTTGGAAAGATAAACAAGACCCAGCATCTGATATGCCCTTACGAGCTTGGGGTTCATGGCGATGACTTTACGAAGCTGTATGATCGCCATATCCTTGCCGTCGGGCTGAAGACAATACTGATAGGCCTGATTGTATTTCTTGAGGCTCTGGTTCAACTGGTCCATTTTGGTGGCGTTGGACTGAAGCCTTTCTATATAATCGGCCGCAACATTTTTCTTGTTACGCAGGTTTGTACTGATGACCCACTCGCTTAAAGCGGCCACCACTTCACCCATCTCATAGTAAACAAGGCCCAGGAGATTGCGGGCTTTTATGTTGCTTTTATTGAATTTAAGACTCTGCCGTAAGCATACCACAGCACCTGAAAGATCACGAACTTTTGCTTTTTCAAGACCTTCGTTGTAGAAAGTATTGGATATCCGCATGATCCGCTTATACAGGCCGACATCCACACCGCAGTTGGTGCAGAAGTTATGCTCGGAAAGCTCGGCTCCGCAGTTATAACACCTCATGCGATCAATCTCCCCGGTTATCCTTTATCATCTTTACGAATATGTCCGCAACATCAGTAAGGTCCTGATTGTATATGGTATCTTCCAGGTCTTCGACTTCAAGACTCGGACTGAATTTCTTGATCTCTTCTTCAAAATTAATCATTGTTTTGATCCTCACTTTGCAGGGCCGCTTTGATCTCTCCCACGAGATACAATGACCCGGCAACATACCCCTTTTCACCCGGCTTAAGCGCGCTCTTCATATATAAATACGCATCATAAGCACTGTCAAAACATAAAACATCGGTGCCCGCACTTATAAAACACTCTTTGAGGCGATCTATCGAAGATGCCCTTGAACTCATAAGCGGAGCTGTATAAATATGGTCGAAAAGACCGGATCCTGTGATCATTCCGGTGATCTTTTCAACCTGTTTGTCGGAAACAGCTGAAAAAACAAGGTGTCTTGATACCGCGTCGTCAGTGCCCACACTCTTTAAAAAAGCGCGGATACCGTCTTCGTTGTGCGCACCGTCAAGTATTATATCTCTCTCCGCTTCTTCCATCCTGCCGGGCCATTCCATGTTTTCAAAGCCCTTGGTGATATCCGAAAGCGAAAGATCGAATACTTTTCTTTGTACCAGTACTTCAAGTGCCGTAAATGCGATCAGTGCATTTTCGGACTGATACAAAGCCCTTGTCTTTACCGATAAGTGAACATTTCTATAATAATTTGATTCTATATAAAAATCAATCCCTTTTGGAAGTGCCTTCAAAGATTTTATCGAATCCCTGCGGACCGGAAAGGCTTTCGAGCCAAGCTCGCAGGCTCTGTTTTTTATGACCTCACCCGATATTTCACCGTCTATGTATACAACCGGCACCCCGGAAACCAATATACCCGCTTTTTCGAAAGCAATACTTTCTATCGTATTGCCAAGATATTCCATATGGTCAAAGCCTATCTCGGTGATGATGCAAAGTGCCGGACTTTCTATCGACGATGTAGCATCAAGTCTTCCGCCGAGTCCCGTTTCAAGTATTACCGCATCGGGCTTTATGCGGGCAAACCAGACGTTTGCCATAAAGAACAGAAACTCAAAAAAGGAAGGATGAAAGCCCTTGAACTCATCACTCGCAAGCTTATCCGTGACCGCATTAAAACAGTCAAGGAATTCTTCTTCGGAGATCATCTTTCTTCCTATCATAAAGCGCTCGCGTATCGAAACAAGATGAGGGGAGGTGAAAGTGGCTACCGAATAACCGCCTGTTGTAAGGGCATCACGCAAAAGAGCACAAACGGAACCTTTTCCGTTTGTGCCTGCTACATGTACAGTAGGTACCTGTTTTGAAATATCACCTATGCATTCAAGAAACCTTCGTGTCATCTCAGG
>JAEEGL011180775.1_pt1 | contig 15262 bp, 16 predicted proteins | sample 9134231 | NCBI WGS metagenome assembly JAEEGL01 (sample SAMN16246548, study PRJNA631951) | gut metagenome | biome: gut microbiome; feature: rumen; material: fiber-attached | host: Bos | place: Iran: Karaj | collected 2018-10 | reverse complement strand
GAAACATTATCACACCACTAAATGTAGTATAGCGATAATTATATGGATATTTTAGACGGAAGTAAAAGAACTTAGTTATAGACAGATGAAACACGAACTAAAATACGTATGTTATTCTAAACGCAGTACAAACTGAAGAATTATATGCAGCAAAGTGTAAGGTACAAGATAGGTGTTGTGTTCTATCTGTATTTTTTTGCGTCAAAAAAGGAACGCACAAAAAGTACACTAACATAACCATAAAATGAATCATTTTACATCATACATCATAGAACTTATTACCAGTTATATTTATTACGAATAAATTGAAGTTTTGGGGGAATACGAAATGTCAAATTTAAATGAAGCGGAAGATTACAAAATACTAAGTTTTGAAACAAATGTGAAATTACCTGAAGAAACAAATGAAAATGATATCATTAAGTTTAATGAAACTCAAACAATTAATGAAACAACAGAAACAAAACATAAACTTGGTGCATATCACTACTTTAAAAGAGGATTAGATATTGCAATATCATCAGTAGCATTAGTATTACTTTCACCAGTATTTCTAGCAACAAGTATTGCAATAAAACTAGATTCTAAAGGACCAGTTATTTACAAACAACAAAGAATTGGTAAGGACGGAAAATTATTTGAAATCTACAAATTTAGAAGTATGGCTGCAGATAATGATGCATCAGACTTATCTACACCAGATAAACATACTAAAGTTGGAGATTTCATTAGAAAAACAAGTATAGATGAATTGCCACAACTTGTTAACATCCTTAAAGGAGATATGGCAATTATTGGACCAAGACCTTGGACTCCAGTATATTACCAAGATATGACTGAAGAACAAAAACATAGATATGATGTTTTACCAGGTATCACTGGTTTAGCACAAGCAAGTGGTAGAAACTGTACTAATGTTATAGACAGAATAAACTATGATCTTGAATATGTAGAAAACTACAACTTAAAAAGTGATATTGATATTGTTTTCAAAACACTTAAAGTTTTAGTTTGCAAAGAAGATGGTGCTGATGGCGGTAAAGATACAGTACAAAACGATTTAGCTTTACTAAGAAATCAACACCTAAATTTAGATAATAACGTTAGTTTAGAAAACAAAACAACAAATACTTATACGGAGGTTTAAACATGGCAAAAGTATTAATTGTTGCTCCAAAGACAAGTAATTTAATTAACTTCAGAGGAGATTTAATCAAAGACATAAGAAAAAAAGGATACGAAGTTACAGCTATCGTTCCTGAAAAAGAATCAGAAGAATATTTTGAAAAAATAGGTGTAAAACTTAGATTTATTGAATTAGATAAAAACTCTTTTTCATTATTCAAAACATATGAATATTATAAAGAATTAGTTAGAATAATGAAAGAAGAAAAACCAGATAAAGTATTCTCTTATACAATCAAACCGGTTGTATTTGGATCTTTAGCTGCAAGTAAAGCAAAAGTAAAAGAAATATATTCTTTAGTATGTGGACTAGGATATTTGTTCTCAGTAAACACATTAAAGGTTAAATTAATAAGAACATTCTGTGGATTAGGATATAAATGGGCTTTAAGCAAAAACAATAAAGTTGTATTCCAAAATCAAGATGATATAGATGAATTTACAAGACGTGGATATATTAAAAAAGAAAAATGTGAATTAGTAAATGGTTCTGGTGTTAATCTTGAAAAATTTACTAGAAACGATGTTCCAACAGATAGAGTATCATTTATCATGGTTTCAAGAGTTCTAAAAGAAAAAGGTGTTTTAGAATATTTTGAAGCAGCAAAAAGAGTAAGAGAAAAACATCCAGAAGCTAAATTTACATATATAGGAGCTATAGATAAAAATGTTAATGCTTTAGGTCTAGATACACTTCAACCATATATAGATAATGGTGATGTTGAATATATTCCTGAAACAACAACAGTTGAGAAATATTTGGCAGAAGCATCAGTATTTGTTTTACCTTCATATTATAGAGAAGGTATTCCACGTAGCATTATTGAAGGTACAGCAATGGGAAGACCAATAATCACTACAGATACACCAGGATGTAGAGAAACAGTTACAGTGGGTATAAATGGTTTCTTTGTAGAACCTAAAAATGTAGATGATCTAGCTGAAAAAATGACATGGATGATTGAAAACAAGGATAAATTACAAGATATGGGTAACAAATCATATGAGTTATGTCTAAGTAAGTTCACTATAGACATTATAAACAACAATATGATGAATATAATGGAGATTAAATAATGAACAAATTAATTAGAGCGTTTAAATGCTTGGTTATAAATAATATAAGATTTATATTTATAAAAATATTTCATTTAAGTAGTTTTAAGTTTAGTTTTAAAAATCTAATTTTACCATCAACTGTTATTAATATTCAAGGAAAAGGAAAACTTAAATTAGGTAAAATGGTAAGGACTAAAAATAATTGCTCAATTGAAGTTCGAGACCAAGGAATAATTGAAATAGGCGATAATGTTTTCCTAAACAATAATGTTCAAATAACAGCTCACGAAAAATTAACAATCAAAGATAATACATATATTGGACCTAATGTTGTGATTGTAGATCATGATCATAAGTTTTCAAAAGATGGAATTAAACCAAAAGAGTTTAATTGTAAAGAAGTAAACATAGGAAAAAATGTATGGATAGGTGCTAATTGCATAATTTTAAAAGGTGTATCAATAGGAGATAATGCAATAATATCTGCTGGTTGCATTATAACAAAATCTATTCCAAATAATAGCACTATAATTCAAAAAAGAAATAATGATATTATAATGAGAGGATAACTATGAGAGGAAGAGATAAATTTTTAAAATATAAAAAAATAATAACAATATTTTGTAAACTTTATTCTATTTTTTCTGATAAAACAAAAGAAAAATTATTAATTAAGCATAGAAATACAACAGGAAATTTGGGCTTCTTAATTAGATATTGTTTGTTATACAATTTAGCTGATTATATTGGAAATAATGTTTCAATACATCCAGGAGTTTACATTTTTAATCCTAAAAAATTGAAAATTGGAGATAATGTAAGCATTCATCCAATGTGTTATATCGAGGCATATGGAGGCATAGTAATCGGTAATGATGTTTCAATTGCTCATTCTGTAACAATTATGTCTGTTAGTCATGGTTTTAGTGATTTAAAAACAAACATAAAAGATCAAGAGTTAATAGCACAACCTATCACAATAAATAATGATATTTGGATTGGAGCTAAAGCAACTATATTAGGAAATGTAATTGTCGAAAGTGGTAGTATAATTGGAGCGTCTGCACTTGTAAATAAAAATGTAGAAGATAATACAATAGTTGCAGGCGTTCCAGCAAAAGTAATAAAAAAAAGGGGAAATTAAAATGAAAAAAATAGCAATATTGACAGCTACATATAATCATCCAAATGAGTTATTTTGTTTATTTAAATCATTAGAAGAACAAAAAAACAAAAATTTTACTTGGATAATTGTAAATGATGGAAGTAAAGAAGAAACATCTTTACTTTTAAAGAATATAGAGAAAGAAGCTACAATAGATTTAAAAGTTATCAATCAAGAAAATTCAGGGAAGAGTTCTGCTATCAATAATGGACTTGATAATTTGGATAATTATGTAAAATTTATAGTAATAGTGGACGATGATGAAAAACTATATCCAAATGCTTCAGAATTAATTGAAGAATATTATAATAAATATAAGAATACAGAATGTGGAGTTATACATTTTAATAGAAAAAATGAAAAGAACGAGATAATTGCTTCGCCAATTATTGATAAAGATTTTTATAAAAGCTATCAAGACTTTAAAGCGGAAAAAAGACACGCTGATGGATATATTGCCTATTTTGTAGATAAGTTAGGAGACAATAGATTTGTTATTACTCCTGGAGAAAAATATGTATCACCATCAACATTATTTATGAAGGTTACTAAAACGTCAAAATTACTATGGGCGAAAGCTGTATTAGGACAAACTGAATATTTGGAAAGTGGAATAACAAAGCAAGGAAGAAAACTTAGAATAAAAAATCCAAAAGGAATGATTGAATATTGTGGATTAATGTATGAAGGCTCACATAGTTTTAAACAAAAATTATTAATATCTACAATGGGATATGCATACATAGAACTTTGTAATAAAAAATGTAATTACAATAAATATAACTTTAATATTATTGGAAAAGTACCAGGTGTTATACTAGCAAAGATATGGAGAAATAAGTATAGGTAATATTATGGATAATAAAATTTTAAACTTTAAAAGAATAAAAATGGTATTAGCATTAATATTAGGATTATTAATTCTAATTTATGCTCAAACACCGAAAGTACAATTAATTACTTATTGGACCATTGTATTATATGCTTGTTATTTGGTAAAATTTGATATAACACATCCGTATTGTTGGTTCTCTGTAACTTTTGCACTATATAATACAGCATATATTATATTATACGCATTAGGCTATGATGTTAGTGCAGGATTCTCTTTATCAAATGCAATATATTCTTATATAGGCATGTCAGTAACATTATTAATATTATCTCCAGAAAAAAGAATAAATGATAAAGTAGATTTTGAAAATAAAATTAATTATAAAGCAAATAGAATTTTTTTTGTTATAACAGCATTTCTATCAATATCATTTGCTTTAATATTAAAATCTCGTGGATATGAAGGAAAAACTCAAATGCAAGGTGCAGGAGATAAATTTTATATAATAGGAGTACATTTAGTTAGATGGATGATGGTAATGATGTTAATTCAAATGGGTAGCTACAAATGTGCTAGTACAAAGAAAAACATATTTTATTGCGTAATTGCTTTGACGTCAGCCTTGTGTATGGGATTATGTACAGGAGAGAGAGATATAATATTTAGAGCATTCTTATTAGTCATTATTACTTTATTCTACTTTAATAGAATAAAAATGAGACATCTTTTATTATTAGTTCCGATAGTATTTTTTGGAATGATAGCATCGGTATATTTAAAATATTATTTTTTACGTGGAGTGGGTAATACTACACACATGGAATCAGGAAATTTAATATATCAATTCCTAATGACGGATTTTTATGGAGCAGGCAGAAACAATCAATTTCTATTAAATAAAGATTGGACAAAGGGATATTTTGGAATAAAATTGTTAATTAATGAAATATTTAGAGGTATTATTCCAGGAATTGATTTCATAAATCCATCGTATTGGTATAATTATGAGGTATATCCAGGAGGATTTAAGGGACAAGCATTTACTATGGTAGGCTTTGGATATGTAATTGATGGGTTATGGAGTATTATTTTAGTCTTCACACTAATAGGCTTATTTATTAAGTATACATATGAAAATAGAAACAAAGGATTATACAATTTAGTGTTTTATTTGTTTTCAATTTCTATAGTTATGGGTAGTTTTAGACAAACAATTAACACTATTATTAACATTTCAATAAAAGCAGCATTGGTTGTAATATTATTATCAAAAATGTTTTCAATAAAAAAAAGAATAAGTAGGAGGAATACGATTAAAATAGTAAAAAAATAATTATGAAAGTAATTGAATTATGTGGAAATCCTGGTTGTGGAAAAACAACTATAGGAAAAGAGGTTTTAAATTGTTTACGTAAGCAAGGCTATAATGCTTATGATTATAACGAAATTAAAGAAAAGAAATCTTTAAAAAATATTAGATATTTATATGGAGTAAATTCATGGATTTTATTATCTAGATTGATAAAGTTTGGATTAAAAAATGGATTAAATAAAAAATTATTAATATATAGTATAAAAATAACATTACTTATTAATTACATAAAGGATAATCTAAATAATAAAAAAATTGATTACTTGTTATTTGATGAAGGAATTATACAATATATTACTACGCTATCTCATAACAGGACTATAGGTGAAGAGATAAATCCATTATCTAAAATGATTCGTGATAATTATAATAACAATGATTATTATGTGTTTAGTTGTATACTAGACATTGAAGAAAATGTAAAAAGAATAAACACTAGAAATAGACAGGGTGATCGTTTTGTTGTCGATAACATAATGAAACAGAAAGAATTATTAATCAAAAAAAACAATAATATTAATTTTGTATTAACAAAAATAAAACCCAAAAAAATGTATTGTTTAAATAGTAATGACTTATATAATGCTAAAAACTATATTATAGAAGTGATAAGTAAGGATGGTGAAAATGAAAAAATTTATAAAAAATGAGTATGTGTTTTCAATAATTAGCAGATTTATTTCTGTGTTTGTTGGGCTTGTTCAGTCAATTTTAGTTGCCAGATTTTTGGGTGCTGAACTACAAGGTGTTAATTCATATATATCTTCAAGTGTAGGAATAGGAGCGATTATTATTACTTTTGGTATGCATCAAGCATACCCATACTATAGAAAAAAAGAGGGAAAAGAAGCAATATATAATAATTACTTGTCATTAATTATTCTTATTTATATTTTCTTTTTAATTATTTCATGTTTATCATTATTCTTAAAGATTTCGTACGAATATAAAGTAATAGCAATTTTGATTCCTTTGTTTGGCTATGCTAAAATAATGGAATACATTTGTTTGGTTGAAAAACCAAATTTAAGAAATTTATTTGTTAATATTGCAGGAATTCTTGAAGTAGTTTTTGTTTTAATTTTATTTTTAATTGCAAAACGTAGCATTTTTTGGGCAATATCAATTTTAGCTTTTGTTGAAGTAATTAAAGCTATTATTTTCACTATAACATTAAAACCCAAAATAGTAATTAATAAAGAATTAATAAAATTAAATATTAAACTAGTAAATTATGGTTTTTTTCCTATGATTGCGTTATTAATGACAACATTAAATTACAGAATTGATGTGTTAATGTTAAAACACTATCCATATATTACTAATTCGATGATAGGTGTATATGCTTTAGGTATTCAAATGGCTGAACGCATAATAATGATTCCAGATACTTTAAAAGGAGTTTTAGTTTCAAAGTTAGCAAAAGGATGCGATAATAACGAAGTCGCTTTTGTTTGTAGAATTTCTTTCTTTAGTTCACTTATTATGTGTATACTATTTATAATTTTAGGTCCATTTGTTATTGACGTTCTATATGGAAATGATTACAAAGATGCATATTTACCATTGCTAATTAGTTCATTTGGAACGATAGCAATTAGTTATTTTAAACTAATCGCACAGTATAATATTGTTAACAAAAAACAAAAATTAAATGTATATATGTTAAGTATTGCAATTATTGTAGACGTTGTTTTTAACTTGATTTTAATTCCTATAATGGGAATAAATGGCGCTGCATTAGCAACAGGACTTGGAAACTTAGTTTGCGGTATAGTATTTGTATTATGGTATAAAAAAGAAACAAATATTCCTTTAAAATTAATGATAATTCCTCAATCTAGTGATATAAGTAAAATCAAAAAAATATTTAATAAAGAAAAAATAGAGTAAAAAATAATTAAATAGCATAGAAAAATGTAAGAAAGGAGGAATATAGATGAATAAAATTAACTTAGAAAACAAAAATATATTTATAACAGGAACATCAGGTTTTATAGGATATTATCTAGCAAAAAGAGTATTAACAGAAGTTGAAGGTGTTAAAGTAATTGGTCTAGATAATATGAATGATTACTATGATGTAAGATTAAAAGAAGCAAGATTAAAAGATTTAGAACAATATTCAAACTATACATTTATTAAAGGGGATCTTGCAGATAGAGAATTAATAAACAAAATATTTGAAGAATATAAACCAAGTGTTGTAGTTAACTTAGCTGCACAAGCTGGTGTTAGATATAGTATTACTAACCCAGATGCATATATTAATTCTAACATTATTGGTTTCTATAATATACTAGAAGCATGTAGATATAATCCAGTTGAACATCTAGTTTATGCATCAAGCAGTTCTGTATATGGTGGAAATACTAAAGTTCCATTTTCAACTGAGGATAAAGTGGACAACCCTGTGTCACTTTATGCAGCAACTAAGAAAAGTAATGAACTATTAGCACATAGTTATTCTAAACTATATAATATTCCATCAACTGGTCTAAGATTCTTTACAGTATATGGACCAGCAGGAAGACCAGATATGGCATACTTTGGATTTACAAACAAACTAATTAAAGGTGAAACAATTAAAATATTTAACTATGGTAATTGTAAAAGAGATTTCACATATGTAGATGATATTGTAGAAGGAATACTAAGAGTAATGCAAGGAGCACCAGAAAAGAAAAATGGTGAAGATGGATTACCAATACCACCTTATGCAGTATATAACATAGGAAATAGTAACCCAGAAAACTTACTAGACTTCGTGACAATATTACAAGAAGAATTAGTAAGAGCTGGAGTATTACCTGAAGATTATGATTTTGAAGCACATAAAGAATTAGTACCAATGCAACCAGGAGATGTACCTGTAACTTACGCAGATACAACACCGCTTGAAAATGATTATGGATTTAAACCAAACACATCATTAAGAGAAGGTCTAAGAAAATTTGCAAAGTGGTATAAAGAATTCTATTTATAAAATGGGAGATTAAAATGGAAAAAAATAGAATTAATTATGTTGATATAGCGAGAGGGTTGGCAATTATTTTAATTGTTATTGGACATGCTCTTGGATATTCCAAGCATTGTGAAATTGTAAAAAGGATAATATATAGCTTTCACGTAGTATTATTTTTTATGTTATCAGGATATACATTAAAATTCAAAAAGGATGAAAAATTTATTTGTTATTTTTGGAAAAAATTTAAAAGAATTGTAATACCATATTTTATATGGGCTACTATATTTCTTATACCATATATAATAATTGGGCCAAAAATATCTTCTGATTTAGATAAAAATAATAGTTTTGAATTATTGGAAGCATTAAAGAATATACTTTATGGAAATGGAAATAATAATGCACTTAAGCAAAATACACCTTTATGGTTTTTACCAGCTTTATTCTCTATGGAAATCATATATTATTTCATTATAAAATTTGTAAATAATAAACCAAAATATTTTAAAGCTATTATATGTATACCAATATTACTAATAGCATATATTACAAATCGTTATTTAACATTAGTACTACCTTTTGGAATTAACACAGCATTAGTACTTGGAATATACTTATATTTTGGATATTTGGCAAAAGAGATAAAATTGTTTGAAAAAGAAAAATTGTTTAAACTACCTATAATTTTATTATTATTTATTGTGGGAATTATTTCTAGCATATCAAATAGTACAGTGATACCAGCTAATTATACATATGGTTATTTAACTTTAGCTTTGATTTCTGGCTTTTGTTTATCTATATTTGTAATTTATATAGCATACCTAATAAACAAAAACACAGTATTTGAATTATTAGGAAGAAAATCAATAACAATTTTAATTTTTCATAAAATTATTTTGATAGTTTTTCAAACAAAAATGGGAATTATTACTAGAGTACTAAAAAATAGTAATATTTTCATTGAGTTGATAATTGGTATTTTAATTACATCTTTAGCAATTGTAATATGTTTAATTATTGATAAAATTTTAGAATTTTTATCAAATCTATATAAAGAAAGAAGGAGAAATATAAAATGAAAATAGCAGTAGCAGGAACAGGTTATGTTGGATTATCTTTAGCAACTTTATTAAGTCAAAAAAATGAAGTTTACGCTATAGATATTATTCCAGAAAAGGTTGATATGATAAACAAAAGGGTTTCTCCAATAAGAGATGAATACATAGAAAAATATTTTGCAGAAAAAGAATTAAACTTAACTGCAACTCTAGATTACAAAGAAGCAATTAAAGATGCTGAATATGTTGTAATTAGTACACCAACAAACTATGATACAGAAACAAATTATTTTGATACATCTTCAGTAGAAGATATTATTAAAAAATGTATGGAAGTAAATCCTAATACAACAATGGTAGTTAAATCTACTATTCCAGTTGGATTTATCAAAGGTGTTAAAGAAAAATATAACATAGACAATATTTTATTCTCACCAGAATTCTTAAGAGAAGGAAAAGCCCTTTATGATAACTTATATCCTTCAAGAATTATAGTTGGAGAAAAAAGTGAAAGAGCAACTATATTTGCAAACTTACTTAAAGAATGTGCTTTAAAAGAAGATATAGATGTATTATTCATGAATAGCACAGAAGCAGAAGCTGTTAAATTATTTGCAAACACTTATCTAGCATTAAGAGTTGCATACTTTAATGAATTAGATACATATGCAGAAATTAACGGATTAAACACAAAAGATATCATTGATGGTGTATGTCTAGACCCAAGAATTGGAACTCACTATAACAACCCATCATTTGGATATGGCGGATACTGTTTACCAAAAGATACAAAACAATTACTTGCAAACTACAACAATGTTCCACAAAACTTAATTAGAGCAATTGTTAGATCTAACAAAACAAGAAAGAACCATATTACAGAAATGATAATGAGAAAAAATCCAGATGTAGTTGGAATCTACAGATTAACAATGAAATCTGAGTCAGATAACTTTAGATCAAGTGCAATACAAGGTATTATTAAAAGATTAAAAGATGAAGATGTTGAAGTAGTAATTTATGAACCAACATTAAAAGATGATACTTTTGCAGATTGTAGAGTAATAAAAGACTTTAAAGAATTTTCTAATGAATCAGATGTAATTATTGCAAACAGATTTGAACAAACATTAGAACCAGTAAAAGATAAAATTTATACTAGAGATATATTCTTTAGAGATTAATAATAAAAAAAAGAAAGTAGTTATATACTTTCTTTTTTTATTGTTAATTTATATTTTTTATTATTAAATTTTTTCTTGCTTATTCTTTATCCACATTATCAACTTACCAAGTCCAAATGCGCCACCAACTATAAGTATAAACCAAACTATGCTCATATACACTGGTTGTTTATATACCATAAGGAATGGATATGGTCCTTCATATACTTTAAGAATATTTAAAGTTATAAATACTGCAGCATATATTAGTGTAAAATATATTGCTCTAAAATTATCTTTTAATCCTTTAATATTATGGCTTTCAAAGAAAGTGAAAGATATAAAAGTTAAAATAGGACAAAGTGTATGATAAAACAAGTTAGAACCCCAGAAGAATATCCAAATAATTATATCTTTTCCATAGTATGGTGTAAGTATAAATACAACTACTAAAAAAGTAACAAGTAAAGATAGTGTAGAAGTATATTTTAAAATACTAACCCATTTTGGTATTTCTTTGCTTTTATCTTTTATATTTCGTATTAAAAATACTACATATATTGCAGCACTAATTAATGCAAAATAATTACTAAGTTGTGTATAGTATTCCCAAGCAGGATATCCTAATCCTGTAATTGTACGTATAAATCCAATTATTCCAAGTACTACTAAAACAACATTTAATGCTAAAGCAGTACTATTCTTATCTGTTTTAGTTTTATTCATAGTGTTTTCACCTCAATAATTAGTATACTTTAATAATACAATAAAAAGTGTAAAAATTAAAGATTAATTGAATCAATTATTTTATATTATAATTAAATAATAATTTATGAATATACTAATAATAAGGAGGAAAATATATTTATATGAACATAGACTTAAAAAAGATAGGAAAGATAGCACTTGCTATTGCAATTCCTTTAATAGTTGGTGGATTATCTGCATTAATAACCATGAATCAAATGGAATTATTTGAGACAGTAGCTAAACCACCTCTAGCACCGCCAAGATGGCTTTTTCCGGTAGCTTGGACTATTCTATATATACTTATGGGTATAGCAAGTTATTTCTTGTATATAGCTGATTCTGAAGAAAGTAAAGAAGCATTAACGTTATATGGAGTACAACTATTTTTTAACTTTTTTTGGAGTATAATTTTCTTTAATCTTGAAGCGTATTGGTTTGCTGCAATTTGGTTGTTCATAATGTGGATAATTATACTAATATTACTAATTAAAAGTTATAAAATAGATAAAAGAGCATTCTGGTTATTACTACCATATTTCTTATGGACAACATTTGCTTTCTATCTAAATGTAGGTATAGCTATTTTAAATTAAAAAAGAGAATCAAGAGAGTATCTTGATTCTTTCTTTATTTATTCTAATCCTTGTTTTAGCATATCTACAATGTAGTCTTTCTCAACAACACCGCTATTTCTTGTAATTTCCTCACCATCTTTAAATACAATAATAGTTGGAATGTATTGTATGCTATATCTTTCTGAAATATTAAATGCAGTATCAACATTTACTTTGTAAAAATAATACTTATCACTATATTTTTTATCTTGTGCTAGTTCTTCAATAGTTGGTGAAAGTACTCTACAAGGTCCACACCAATCTGCATAGAAGTCTACAAGTACAGGTTTATCCGCATTAAGTACAAACTCTTCAAATTGATCTTCTTCAATTGCTTTTATATTTTCTGTTTTTGTGTTGTTACTATTATTTGTTCCATTATTTAGTATCATAGATATTATTACTAGTCCAGCAATAAATGCAATAATAGCTGAAATTAATACAACTTGTTTTTTATTCATATATTTCTCCTTTATTCTTTTTGTTATTTAAACATTACATATATACCCATTATTACTAGTATTAAACCACATATTTTCTTAACTATATTATAATGCTTTTTAATGAATGAAAAAGTGTCTTTTAGTTTTTCTGCAAGTATAGCAGAAATAATAAATGGTAAGCCTAAACCTAATGAGTAGATAAGTATTAAAGCAACACCACGTAATATATTTGTTTGGTTAGATATTAACATTAAAGCACTACTTAAGAATGGCCCAACGCAAGGAATCCATGTAACAGATAATACTATACCAAAAAGAATAGATGTTGCAAAATTTAAAAAGCTAAATTTTTGCACATTAAAATGTAGTTTATCTAAAACTTTAAGGTGTACTGGTATTAGACCCATATAGCTTATACCAAGTATTATAATTAATATTCCAAGTATTACTGATGCAAGTTTTGTATTAAGACTTAGAAGATTTCCAAGTAAACTTGCAAGTATAGAAAGTATAACAAAAGTAATAGTAAAACCAATAACAAAACCAATAGCATTAGTAAGTCCAACATCTTTTTGTTTTGTTTCTTTTGTTTTAATATTTACACTAATATTATTATCTAATTTTTCTGTAGTAATTTTTTCAACTTCTTTATCATCTACTTTTTTCTTACCAGATCCCATTAAATATGAAAGATAAATTGGAAGCATTGGTAAAATACAAGGAGATATAAAGCTTGCAACTCCTTCTAAAAAAGTAAAAATGTAATCCATATTTTTTACCTCACTTAAATATACTAATATTATACCATAATCTAACATTTTTTAAATACACATATTTTGTATAAAAAATAGATAGAGCATTAATTTACTCTATCTAATGTATTACTCTTGTTTAAGTAGTATTTAAAATTATTAACTATTTATTCTATAGTAAAGTGTCTAATGCATCTTCAACATTTTCCATTTTCTTTACTTTAGGATTTGGTATTAATCTACCTCTTGTAATTACCATATCTACATGTCTTAATGCTTTAATATCTTCTAGAGGGTTATCTTCAGTTACAATCATATCTGCACAGAAACCTTCTGCAATTGTACCGATTTCTTCTTCTAAACCAATTATTTTAGCGTTTACTTGAGTTGCTGTATGAAGTGCAAAAGCGTTTGAAACATGGCAGTATTTAGTGAAGTAGTAAATCTCTCTCCACATATCATAATGTGTAATATATGGACAACCAGTGTCTGTTCCAAGACCTACTGTAACACCTTCTTTTAAGCATTCGTTTGCACAATCTACTATTCCTTTAAAAACTACATTACCATTAAATTGGTCATCTTCTTTAAAGTTAGTAACTTCAAGTGGAAGCAAAGCATAAGGCATAACAGCACTAAGTGTTGCTACATGGTATGCACCTCTATCTTTAAATAATTGTATAATTTCTTCAGTTGTTTTTGCTCCATGTTCAATAGTATCAACACCATTTTCAAGAGCAACTTTAACTCCTTCGGTAGACTCAACATGTGCTGCTACTTTTAAACCATTTGCATGAGCAACGTCACATGCAGCCTTAACCATCTCTGGAGCCATCTTTAATACACCTGGTTCACCTCTAACTTCGGCATCTAATACTCCACCTGTAATCATAAGTTTAAGTAAATCTGGTTTTGTCTCTATTATTTTTTTAGCATATTTAATAGCATCTTCAACACTTGTTGCCTCATATGCAAGAGAACCAGCCATATGTCCACCAGGTACAGAGATTGCCTCGTTTGCAACTAACATTCTAGGTCCAAGTATTTTTCCTGCATTTATTTTATCTCTAATTTTAGATTCACTATTTTTAATTCCACCAACAGCACGTAGTGTTGTAACACCACTCATAAGTTCCATCTGTGCATTTTTCTTAACCACCATTGGAACAGCAGCATAAGAAATTGGGTTAGATGTAATGAGTTTTACAAGTTTTCTAAAATCTTGTTGTTTTTTCTTAGGTTTACCACCTGCAGGCATATGAACATGCAAATTAATAAGTCCAGGCATGATGTATTTACCTTTTAAATCTACTATTTCATATCCTTTAAGTTTAGCGCCCTTTTTATCCTCAATTCTAGATATTTTTTCTCCATCTACAAAGATAACTTTTCCTTTATGTGGAACCATATTTTCCGAACCATCTAGAATTATTCCGTTAATATATACTTTATTCATATATATCTTCCTCCTTTGTTACTACGTCTAAAATTTATGGTTGTATTATATCACAAAGAAAATGAGGTGGAAGAATTAGAAAAAAATATTCTCGTTTTAGCATAAAATATAATGTTTTAATAACAAAAATGAAATATAATTTTGCATTATTGCATAAAAAAATAGAGTAAGAATAATCTTACCCTATAATCTTACTATTTTAAAATACATTTTGGCTACTAAATCCAATGTACATTATATCTATATAGAAAAATATAGCAAACATAATAGCATATACTATCATATGTTTTTTAGATACTTTAAATCTATGGAATATAATGCTAAGTATGAATCCTGCAATTCCAGAGATAGCTGCTATTATTATTAAAGATAAAAATAGGCTACCAGTAAAGTTTTGTAAAGAAGATGCTTCATTAATATATCTTCCATTAAATCCTTT
>JAEEGL010608437.1_pt1 | contig 15262 bp, 10 predicted proteins | sample 9134231 | NCBI WGS metagenome assembly JAEEGL01 (sample SAMN16246548, study PRJNA631951) | gut metagenome | biome: gut microbiome; feature: rumen; material: fiber-attached | host: Bos | place: Iran: Karaj | collected 2018-10 | reverse complement strand
CTTTTGTATTACCGTTAACAGATACACTATATGACAACGAAAGAGTGCACTCAGTCTGCGGAGTCAAAACATCTTCAACTACAGTTGCCGATGAAGCAGGAATCATAGCAACACCAATCACCGATGCAGCAGCATAGATAGAAACACTAGAACTCTGGAACACATAATCAGAATAAGTTTGTGTATCATCACTTGCGGAGACCGATGAAGCCGTGGTTCCTTTGGCAAATGTGTACACTGATGATGAAGGTGCATTAATCTTGAGCGAATTCAAATTGAATTCAACGATTCCTTCCAAAGATTCAGCATAAGCTTCATCATACTTGACATTGACCTTAACCTGTGCCAACAGGTGCTCGAACTTGAGCTCGACACTACCAGATGAGGCAGAGGCAGATGCTGCCATAATGTCGAAATTTCCACGTTCAGTATCTTTTAAGCTGATATTCATAGTTTGCGAATTTTCGCTCAAATTCAAAGTACATGGTTCCTGCGTAACATTGCCGGAATAGTATGCATAGAAATCGACACCAGTGCCCTCATCCATATCATCTGGCCAATAATACAACGAATTATCTGCGGCACTACATACGCCTCCTTCACCTGCGAAGAATTTCTGTGAACCAAAAAGCGTTGTATACACTTCAGACTTCGTATACTTTGCAGTCACAAAGAAACCGCTTCCTGCTGTACCAAGGCTGTCGATGACTGCCTGGGCTGCATCGAAACGGGTCGCACCTGCCGCATAGGCCGAAATCTCGATAGCCTTCTTCCCGTTCTCTGGCAAAGCTGACACTTCAGAAATCTCTTCGTTTGAGCAGCTGCTGCCCAACACTACGGCTGCGCTTGCAGCCAAAACGAAATACTTTTTCATTGTTTTTTAAATTAAGTGGTTAATATTGATATTAAAAGTTCACATCTATGTTATTGATCTTGGTCCATCCCTCGACACTCACCGTAGTCTTGCCTACGTTATCCGTGTTATGAAAGATGAGTGTGCCTTGTTCGGTTTCGCCATCTACAGTCAAATCAGAAGAGCCTCCTGTATCAGTAGAACTGCCTACGACAAAGATAGCCTCGTCCTTATCCTCTTTAACAAAATTCTGAAAAATGAATTCAGTCATATCCAGCACTTTGGCGATATGCGTGCCATCATTCAATTCAAAATCCATCAAAAGCATACATTTTCCATCTTCTGCGGTTCCTGGAGCGGGGGAATCCTCTCCATCGCCCTCATCGAGTGCTCCACGGGTAAAAGGATCATTTTCCAGCTCCGGCAAGACAAATGGTCCGAATGTTCCGAACGTACACGACACCTTGCCAGGCTTCGTCTTGTCGGTAGGCAACGTCATCGTCCACATCTCCGGTTCGATCTCCTGGTCCATCGCCCTGCCTATCGGCTTCAAGCTCCGCATCGACAAGGCTCCGGCGAGATTCGTCAACGTTCCTCTCACCTTCACTGTCTCATTCAATCCGAAGGCATTGACCTCCAGCGACAATCCCTTCACTACGTTTTGAGGTTGTATTGCGCCCTTTCTATTATGTCCGCGCGTAAATTTGGAATCTGTCAAGACAGAATTCAATGAGCCGATAGCCAATGAACCTGGACTCAAAGCGCCCTTTCTATTATGTCCGCGCGTCGATCCAGTGCCATATCTCACGTTGGCCTTGGTGGAAGTTCCATCTTCACGCACCGTTACGGATGCCTTGTTGAACGTACTGAGATCAAAAGTGAATGCTGCGAACTCCTCTTCCGACTGGTTCATACAGACGATGGAATAATCCCCCATGGGCACAGAAAGGGTCACATGATCCACCGTATTGAAATGATAGACATGTCCTTCGGTTTCGGCTTCGGGGTCGGTCTCATCGATGGGATACAGAGCCAATGTCATGCCCGTAGGCGGGGTGTCCAACTCACTCCAATCGACATCAAGATCCAGCACCAACTTGTCGATGGTGTTGTATTCTTCTTCCGAAATGATATTGCGGAAGTGGCAGGAGCTCAAAAGCACCGTGCACAAGATGAATATGGAAGTTCTCTTTATCATCAGTAAATTGTTGTAGTATGACATCATGGTCTCACGATTTATGGAGTTATCGCTTGTCCTGCCAACATTGGCTGAAAAGCCAAACAACACTCACTTCAAGCTTTGTCGGCCCGACATAGTTGTATTTGCCCTTATAGTGGCCATAGAGGTACTTATCGTCCAGGACGTGATAGTGCTCATACTGGGTTGTCATGTAGCCCACGCCGGCCGACAGATCCAGACGCCACCACTTGTCAATGAAGACACTATAGCCAATGACACCGCCCACAGCCGCGAACCAGTCGCCCTGGCTGCCTTTCTTGTTGCGGCAGATGTCGTAGATGCCGCCACTGGCGTGCATGCCGATGAAAGGGCCGTTGAGGACCCGTATGCTCGTCGTCCACGAACGCCAGTAGTATCGCGCCTCCAGCGAGCCTGCAAGAGCCTCGGTCGTACGCGAGTTGTCCCACTTGTTCCACCATGGGAAGAAGAGGTCGCAGGTCAAGCCCCACTTGTTACTTACATTGGTCTCAAAGCCAAGGTTTACAAATGCATTGGCATCATAGAGAATATTGGTCCTCACTCCCCAACGTGTCTCGTCGTCGGCAAGATAAAGGTCAGCGTTCTTCTTCTTCTGTGCTCCACCGTTGTTGGCGTTCGCTGCATCACCCGTTGCAGAAATTGCGTTACGCTGTGAGACTGACGAACCGTCTGCCGCAGGCTGGGCAGAAATAGTGGTCACAATAGATAGGATCAAGGCTGTTATTAGGGTACAATGTCTCGGGTTCATTGTGGCAAAAGTACAAAGAAAAAAGGTATTGGCCAAGAAAAATCTCAAAAAACTGCCATTTTCGTCGAAAAAATCAAGGGAAAACGTTCATTTCACCGTCGTGTACAGAAAAATGCAGCTCCTTTCCACCGAAATTCATGCCGTAAATACGCGTGTCATCCCGTTGATATTGAGGTCGGGGGTCCTGGGCCAACACCTGCCGCAGGGTCTCCAGTTTTTCCGGTGGGAAGAGGCGCTCGACATCGGCCGAAAAATGGACTACCAGGTCGGGACTGAGGCTGGTCTGGCGGGCAAAACCACTGCGCGCCTCGGGATGGCTATCGGTCAAGGGGAGATAAGGCTTGATGTCGTAAATCGGAGTGCCGTTCATGAGGTCGGCACCGCGCACGTAGATGACAGGTCCATTGGCCGAAAAAAGCTCTATCCGGCTGATTTCCACGCATGAAAGGCCAATCGGATTGGGCCGGAACGGCGAACGTGTGGCGAAGACTCCCATGCGTGTATTGCCGCCCAGACGTGGCGGGCGAACGGTCGGGCTCCACTCCGCGCGGTGGGCTTCGCTGAAATCCCAGATGAGCCACAGATGGGAGAATCCATCGAGTCCGCGCAAGGCATCGGCCACACGGAATTCCGGCTCAAAAATGATGCAACCCTCCAGGGCAGGAACGAGTCCGCTCTGGCGAGGAATTCCGAACTTGCTGTCAAAATCCGTGTGTATATGTGCGATGGGTATCATAGTCGGACAAGGAACATTGGCCATAAATCAAAGTGTGCTCATGCCGTAGGCCCTGCTGACCTCGTTGTAGCGGCGGATGAGCTGGCGTGCGTTGCGGCAATCGGGACTCTGGAAACGCTTGTAGAGGATGGTGCGGATGGCCGATGCGATGCTGCTGTCCCGCCGTTCGGTGTCGTTGTCGAAGGCCTTGTTGTAGTAGGGCAAAGCGGCCTCGTACATCGGGACGACGGTCGTGTAGATGGCATCGAACTGGCGCGACTCGACGAGCTTCTCTTCGGCCTCGAGGGCGCGGTTGAAATAGATGCGACCCATAGACGAGTAGCTGACTATCAAAGTCGTATCGATGGTAATGGCCTGCATGAACGACGTGATGGCGCCATCGAGGTCTCCCGCCTCATCCTGCAACTGGCCCTTCAGTTCGAGCGGCTTGGCATTGTCGGGATTGGAGGCGATGACGCGGTCGATGATGGCCAATGCCTGCTTGTGGTCATTGCGCGCCAACGAAAGGTTGAGCAGATTTTCGGCGTACCAAGGTTCATTGGGCAAAAGGTTCGCACCGTCACGCAAAGCCCGTTCGTAGCCGACAGTATCCTTCAAAATCAGGTATTCCTTGCACAGCTGCTGACGGATGCGGTTCGGCTCAATGCCGCAATATTTCGCCCGTTCGAGTTCTTTTACGGCCAATGCATGGTCCTGCATCTGCACCGCAGTCACGGCGCAGGAATAATACAGCCGCTGACGGATGGAATCGGAACGGAACTTCTCAAAATCGGCCTTCACTTCTGGCTGCGTGCGGGCATAATCGGCCAAAATCTCGCAATCCATCGCCTGCAACGCCATCGTGTAATATTCGTGGGCCGATGCCCAATCCTTCTGCTTGGCATAGTAGCCCGCCGTGGCACGGAATCCCTGCGTGCAGCGATACAGTTCGTAGGCATTGCTCTGCATCTGGAGATAAACCTTGGCCCCAGGCGAAGCAATCACCTTGCCGGCCGATGGATGCCGATAGAGCCTGTACGCCTCGCAATAGTAACGGAAACCGGCCACCGTCGATGCGTAAATCACCTTTTCGTCCATCCTTCCGCCCGTAGCCGGCCTGTTGCGTTCCGTCTTGAAACACTGGAACTCGGTATTGGCCGCCTGAAGGACGACCTCGGCATTATCCTTGCCGTAAGGATTCTTGAACGCATGTTCCAAGGAGGCACGGGCAGCGTTGAAATTCGGATTGGACTTGTCGTTGGTGTTCAGACGGGCATCGCGCAAGTCTCGCTTCAGAGAGTCCCGCAGGGCTTTCTGTTCCTTTTGTCTGGCTTTTGTGGCCAATGCCTGCGGTCCGGCAGACACACCCGCCCCCTGCACGCCGACGGCGCACGTCATAAAAATGGAGAGAAGAATCAGAATCTTTTTCATACCAAAAAAAGGGAGCACAGCCACACAGCCGAAACCGTGCACACTGTGCTCTCATGGGGTTGAAAATCATCGGCCAACATAAAGCCGACGCTTGTCAATTATTCCTCGAAGCCGTAAGCCTTGCTGACCTCGTCACGCTTGGCCTTCAACTCCTTGCCGGCAGCCGATGAGGAACCCAGCTTGGAAATCTGACGGCCGTACAGCATACGCAGGGCGATGGCGATGCCCTTGTCCTTGCGCTCGGTGTCGAACGAATAGGCAGCCTCGTAATAAGGCAGAGCCTTCTCGTACATCGGGAGAGCCTGACGGTCGGCCTCATCGAACTTCTTCTTGCTGTAATACTGCTCCTCAATGTTCTGAGCGCGGTTGTAATAGTAGCGGCCCAGGGCGGAATTGACGGTAGCGGAAGCCGGGTCGATGGCCAATGCCTTTTCGTAATAGGTCAAGGCCTCCTCAATCTTCTCCTGCTGTTCGAGCAGTTGACCCTTGGTGCTGATGAGCGTTGCATTCGATGGATCGGCCTCGATAGCCTTGTCAAGGAAGACGCCGGCAGCGGTAAGATCATTGCGGCCAATGTAGAGGTTGATCAGGTTGGTGATGTACCAAGGCTCGTTCGGAACGCGGTCGATACCCTCCTTCAAAGTAGCCTCGAACTTCACGGTATCGTCCATGGCATAGTAGTCAAGGGCCAATGCCTGGAAGACCTGGTTGGTCGTGGTCGGATCGGTGACATGCTCCTTCAGGTAGAGGAGCTCCTTGATGGCCTCGGTGGTGTCGTTGAGCATATACTGCGCAACCGAGAAGCTGTTGAGGCTCAAGTTGTTGATTGTCGAATCGGCAGCAAACTTTTCAATCGAAAGTTCAGCAATCGGGTTCGAGCGCTGGCTGGCGATAACTGGCGTGTTGAACGCAGTCTTGGCGATACGGAAAGCCTTCAGGCACTTCTCATATTCCTTGGTCTGATAATAGACGTTGCCAATCATGGACAGGCCCGAAGTCTGCGTGTAGATGTCAAGTGCGCCCTTCTGTGCCGGGGCAACGAACTTGGACAACTTCTTGTCATTGACAGACACATCGTAGGCCTTGCTGAAATAGTTGAAACCGGCCTCAGCTGCTGCGGCATAGCCTGGATAATCGGAAGCCTGGGCAGACTCGATGAAGGCGAGGCTTTCAATCTGGCCGGCCAACAGATAGAACTCGGCGTTACCTTCGGCCAATGACATGGCTTCGGCCTTCTTGATGGCCTCGCGGGCAACTGGCAGATTCGGCTTGACGCCGGTTGTGGGATCTGATTGCGAGTTTTTCTTGGCAGTCTTCATGTAGCCGTCGAACTCCTTTTTAAGAGCCTTCTGGGCAGCGGCCTCGGCCTTGAGCTGCTCTTTGGTCTTCTGCTGAGCATTGGCCGAAATACAGCCAGCACCTACCAAAATCAGTGCGAGGGCTGAAAGAACAATCTTCTTCATAGCAAATTGTTGTATTGGGTTAGATATTTGAGTGAATTGTTACTCGTTATTGTTTGACGATTCAGACGTTTCGAGGTTTAATCCCTCGTCTGACGGCAACGTCTCCTCGGCCGCCTCGACGCCCTCCTCTTCCTTCTCGCTGATGACGCGGCAGACGCTGGCGATGGCATCATTCTTCTTGGTCAGGTCGATAAGCTTGACGCCCTGGGCAGCACGACCCATGATGCGCAGACCCTGACCCGTCTCCGAATCATACTGGCAATGCAGGCGGATGGTGATGCCCGACTTGTTGATGATCATCAAGTCATCGTCGTCATTGACCTTCTTCAAGGCGATGACAGGGCCCGTCTTTTCACTGATATTCAATGTCTTTACGCCCTTACCGCCACGACGCGTAATGCGATAGTCGGTGATGTAGCTGCGCTTGCCATAACCATTTTCGCTGACGACGAGCACGGAATCATGCAATGGGTTATCGAGGTCATCTTCGGCGTTGTTTTCTTGGCCAATGGTATCCGTCTGCTCCTCAGTTTCAGGAATCTCGGCATCGAAGAGATTTTCGAGCGAAACTTCGGGGTCATTCTCGTTTTCGACCTCGTTGTCATTGTCTGACTCCTCGGTGAGCGGTGCGCCCGGATAAGGCAGGGCCACCATGCCGACAATCTTGTCCAATCCGTCGTCGTCGAGACGCATACCGCGCACACCGGTTGCCACACGACCCATCGTACGGACGTTCGTCTCGGGGAAGGTGATGGCGCGGCCGTTGCGGTTGACAAGGACGATGTGCTGCTTGCCATCGGTCATAACAACACGAACTACGCGGTCGCCCTCCTGCAGGTTGATGGCGTTGATACCATTGGCACGCGGACGGCTGTAGGCTGCGAGCTTGGTCTTCTTGACGAGACCGCGCTCGGTAACGAAGACGAGATAGTGGCTGTCGTTGAACTCGGCATCGGCAAACGACTCGACCTTGAGGAATGCGGTGACCTTGTTCGTCTCGCTCGTGTTGAGCATATTCTGAATGGCGCGACCTTTCTGGTTCTTGGCAAACTCCGGGATGTCGTAAACCTTCATCCAGAATGCCTGGCCCTGCTCGGTGAAGAACATGAGCCAGTTGTGGTTCTTGGCCGCATACATATATTCAATGAAGTCGCTGTCACGGGTGCCTGCGCCCTTCGAGCCGACACCGCCACGGGCCTGCGCCTTGAAGTCGGACAACTTCGTGCGCTTGATGTAGCCCATGTGGCTGATGGTGATGACGACATCGTCGTTCGGGATGAAGTCCTCGGCATTGAGCTGGGCGCCGCTGAAGTCGATCTCGGTGCGACGCTCGTCGCCATACTTCTCCTTGATTTCAATCAGCTCGTCCTTGACGACCTTCATACAGAGGGTGTCATCGGCCAAAATCTGCTTGTAATAGTCGATGAGTTTCATCAGGTCTTCGTACTGCTGCTTCAACTCCTCGATGCGGAGTCCGGTCAATTGGCCAAGACGCATATCGACGATGGCTTTCGACTGGAGTTCGTCGATGTTGAAACGCTGTTCGAGAGCGGTCTGGGCATCGGCTGGAGTGCGGCTGGCGCGGATGATGCGGACTACCTCATCGACGTTGTCGCAGGCGATAATCAAACCCTCCAGAATGTGGGCCTTCTTTTCGGCTTCGGCCAAATCGAACTTCGTGCGACGGATGACGACATTGTGGCGGTGATCGACGAAGTAGCGGACCAAATCCTTCAGGTTCAGCAGTTTTGGCATACCGAGCGCATTGGGAGCCTCTGGAATCGGTACGAGTGCGATGTTGTTGACGCTGAAGTTGCTCTGCAATTCGGTCATCTTGTAGAGTTTGTTCAAGATGACATTGGCATTCACATCACGCTTCAATTCGATGACGATGCGCATACCCTGACGGTCGGACTCGTCATTGGCATTGGCTATACCCTCGATTTTCTTTTCATCGGCCAATGTCGCAATATGCTTGATCAGTTCGGCCTTATTGACGCCGTAAGGAATCTCGGTGACAATGATGTTGCAGTGCTGGCCCTCGGACTCGATTTCAGCCTTGGCACGCACAACGATGCGGCCGCGACCAGTCTCGTAGGCATCCTTAACGCCGTCATAGCCGTAGATGATACCACCCGTCGGAAAATCAGGCGCCTTGATGTACTGCATCAGACCCTCGACAGTGATTTCCGGATTGTCGATGTAGGCACAGATGCCGTCAATACACTCAGAGAGGTTGTGCGTAGGCATATTGGTCGCCATACCGACAGCGATGCCGCTCGCACCGTTGACGAGCAGGGTCGGGATACGCGTAGGCAGAACTTTGGGCTCCTTCAATGTGGCATCGAAATTGTCCATCATATCAACGGTATCCTTCTCGATGTCGCGCAGCATCTCTTCCGAGATCTTGCTCAGACGGGCCTCAGTGTAACGCATGGCAGCCGGGTTGTCGCCATCGACCGAACCGAAGTTGCCTTGGCCATCCACCTGAAGATAACGCAAGTTCCAGGGCTGTGCCATACGGGCCAATGCGCCATAGACGGAACTGTCGCCGTGCGGGTGGTACTTACCGAGCACCTCACCCACGATACGTGCACACTTCTTGGTCGGCTTGTCGTACGTGTTGCCAATCTGATCCATACCGTAGAGCACTCGGCGATGCACAGGCTTGAATCCATCGCGCACATCGGGCAAGGCACGAGCTACGATTACTGACATCGAATAGTCAATATAGGACTTTCGCATTTCTTGCTCAATGTTCACATTGATGATGCGATCATTGTTCTGAATGTTTTCTTCCATTCTCGTATTTTAGAGTTTAAAAAATTCTTTAAATATGCGCGCAAATATACACATTTTATTTCAATCGGCCAAAGAAAAAGCCCAAAAACTTCGTTTTGGGCTCTGTTTTTCGGGCTATTTATATCGGATTCGTTGTCCGATGCGCAATGTCTTGGTGGAGCGCATGCCGTTCAACCGGCAGAGACGTTCAACCGACGTGTGATATTTACGCGCAATAGCGCCCAACGTATCACCTTTCCGCACGCGATGATAGGCAGCTTCACCATCGCCGGCAAGTCCCTCCTGGACGAGTTCGGCATGTTTACGGCGGAAAAGATAATGTGTCTGTTTCGGCTCGAACGTATTGAAATCTATCAATTCGGCCGGATCGAGCGCGATGCCCATAAAGCGGAACTCCAAGTGTAGGTGCGGACCCGAACTACGTCCCGTATTTCCACCCAAACCGATGACCTGACCGGCCTTTACGGAGTCGTTTTTGTTGACCAATTGCTTGGACAAGTGTCCATATACCGTCTCCAAGCCGTTAGGATGGCGAACCACAAGATATAGGCCATACCCCTTTCGGCGACCCTGATTCTTGCGAATTCTCACACAGCCGTCCCACGCAGCGCGGACGGAATCGCCCGTGACCAGTTTCAGGTCCACGCCCTTGTGCATACGCACGCGACGCCAGCCATAAGGCGAATTGACCTTACCACGGATAGGCATCACATAGCCACGGAAACTGATCATCTGCGAGTCAGGAATCACCCAGCCGGTCTTGCCGCGCAAAGGATCGACGGACACGTCATCCCAGTCGGCATAGACATCGAGATTGGCATAGAGGTCTTCCTCGTCGGGCAGGACTTCGTCCTTATGTGCGAGGGAGTCGGCCAATGCCTGGATGGCAACAGCATCTGGCTGCATGGTCATGAGCCGCTGATGGCGACGGCGATGGACATCGGCCACACTATCGGCCAACACTACCGATGGAACAAAAGCAAGGAGAAATAGGGTTATTTTAGTAGATTGGAGAAGCATTTCGCAAAAAATTTGCCGCGAAGTTAGTAATTTCCCGTGAAAATTCCAAACATTTTCCACTTTTTTAATATATTTGCGGCCAAAATTGCGGACTGGGAAACGCCACCGGCAACGAGCCCCGCGCCGCACCGAATTTCAAACCGAACAATTCTTATGAGACAAATCGACTATCTCACCCAAGGAACCTGCTCAAGGATGATCCACGTGGAGCTGGACGACGATGACGTAATCCGCGAGGTCGCCTTTGTGGGCGGCTGTAACGGCAACACAAAGGGCGTCAGCGCTCTGGTCAAGGGCCAGAAGGCGCAAGACGTCATCGGACGCGTGCGCGGCATCCGCTGCGGAAACCGACCCACATCGTGCCCCGACCAGTTGTCATTGGCCATAGAACAATGCCTCAACCAGCCGCGCTGATTCTTCATCCAGACGCCATTGGTCAAAAAAAGAAAGTGAGCAAGTTTTTTCTTGCCCACTTTTTTGATTGTCTTATTGGCCAATGCCTCAATCCGGGATGGTGATGTCGATGTTCATCCAACCGGGGATGTGGTATTTTGTGCCCGACTGCATACCCTTCATAAAGAGCTGCGACTTCTCGGGATAGGCCTTCTTGTAGGCCTGAATCATCGAGTTGATTTCTGCCGCACGTGATGGCTCGGCTGCCTTACCCTTCTGAAGTTCCTCGACAGCAGCCATGTAGCAGGTCGAACGCACGATGGCATCATCGCTCGGGAAGACGATTTCGCCTGACTGGCGGTACATGTCGGCCACGAAGATGTATGGATCGGCATTGGTCTTGTCGAGGGTAATGCTCTGACGACACAGCTCACGGCCCTTCGAGAAGTTCTTCTTGTACTTGTAATAGACATTGGCCTCAAGCAACAGGATCTCGGCCTTGTCTTCAGGCTGGAAGGCGAAAGTGAGAGCCTCTTCCAGATACTTGATGGAATTGTCCCAGTCCTGATTTTTCATTGAGAGCTGGGCCATACCCTTGGCCGATGCCAACGAAGGAGCGAGCGCATAGGAATATTCTGAAACCTTGAAATAGAGGTCCGTCTCCTTGCCAGCCTTGTTGCGGCCCAACAGCTTTGACACATTATTCAGGAACACAGCATCATCCTTCTTGCCCTCGACCTGCGGAGTGAAGACCTCGACGAGAGTCTCGACATCGGCCGCACCCGAAGAAGCAAAGTTGCCGGTCAAGGCCACCTTCTGATCCTTGATGAACTTGATGTAAGACAAGCAAATTGCCGTATCTTTGGCAATCTTCGGATCATTTGGATTGGCCTCAAGAGCCTTTCTGTCATTTTCAAGACGCTTGTAGTAGTTGTCCAATGAACCATCGATATACTCCGAACCCTTCATGTAGTTGGAGATGTAGTCAGACTTGAAAGATGGGTCTTTCGCATATTTTTTCAGCGAGACATTGACCCACTGGACAAGTGCCTTGGCATCAGCATCCTCTTTCAGAGCCGTCACACTCGTAGAAAGCCAAGTGTAGGCAGTATCAAGATTGAGTTCCTTACCCTTATAGAAATTCAGATAATAATTGGCCTTATTACCCAAAATCTTTGCTGCCGGCATCTTTGCATCATCACCGAAGTACTTGATACGATTGTCACACAATGCGAGAAGCTGCTCTGCATAACGCTTGATGCCTTCAGTATCATTTGCACGGATACAGTCATTGATCTGCGACTTCAGGATTTTCTCACCTTCGATATAGAGGTTCTTGTTGTAGTCAGGCACAGTAACATACAAAGAGTACCAGAATTCGTAGGCCTCCTTATAGTTTTTCTGCTTGGCATACTCAAAATAAAGAGAGTTGTTTTCCAAGACAGTGTTGTCATTCGGGCACTGCTTGTCATCATTTGGATTCTGCGCGATAGCGGCCGATGCACTTGCGGCGATCACGGCTCCGAACAGAAGTTTAACTGAGGTTTTCATAGATGTAATTATGAGGTTAAAGTTAATATTATGTCTTTGTTTTAGGCTGTCCGATCGTGTAAAAGTTTAAAAACATTACCACAACCGGCTGCGATAGAACATCATTTCATTGAAGGTTATGCCCAATGTCATGTGCAGATAGTTTTCCTTCAAGATGCCGCTTTTTTCGGACTGCATATGTGTATATCCGACCGACAGGTTGAGCGTGCTGCGCTTGCCGATGGGCATACCCATACCGCACGAAGCCGTCATCTCCTTCTGCTTGCCGTAGGTCTTGACATACGAGTTCTGGGCCGATGCGCCGACACGGTACGTACAAGTCTGGAAATAGTTTTGGGAGTATTGTTTCGGCCGATACTCCAGACCTGCCGCCACGCGATGGACATTCTGATAGAAATCATCGGCCTTGGTCAACTCCGGAGTCAGACCCGGGACATTGGCCCAATTCTCAAACGAATACTCAAGCGAAGCCGTCAACTTCCGGTCTTCCTGATAGCACAAGCCAACGCCGAACTTCATTGGCGCAGAGAGACTTAGTGATGTCGTTCTGGTAGAATCCGTCTTGTTCTCTGCATCACAGCCGATATGTGTACGCGGCGCAAACGTGGCTCCAAGTGTCATGCTGCGACCAGGCTTGAGCTGCCGTGTGAACTGCGTACCCAGCAGCAGGTCCCAACCTTGACAGGAGAAACTCCGCGAGAAGTTGATGCTCTTGCTCGAACCACTCTTTGGGGTGATGACTGTCGTACTCGTATGCGAGACCGTGCCACAGATGTAACCGGCCTTGGCGCCGAAATTCAGCTGCATCGTGCGCGTCTTGATGAGATTCCAGGCCAATGCCAACTGGAAGTGCTGCAAGCCGCCATTACCCGTATAGGTGGTTGATTGGGCCAATGTATCATTGGTAATCAGCGGATTTTCTAATGGGCTTTCCGACTCGCCACCATATTCGTATCCCACTGTCGAGTAGGGCGTATAGGCAATCGCGCCGGCAAAACGGTTCCACAATGGGAAATGAAACGTCAAGTAACTGAATCCTGCGTTCCAATCGCTTTCACGCGAGCCATTTTCCGACATGGAAAACAACTCGGCATCCACCGCCGTATCAAACAACATCGTCAACGTGTCAATGGCAGTCAACGAGGCCGGGTTATACAGGTTGGTGTACATATTGGTGCGCAACGCAATGCCAGCATTGCCCAAAGCCCGGGTGCTGGCATTGCCCACGCCACCCAATCGTCCGAAGCCGTAACGGGTGTATGGCGAAGAAGTGAGATTGCTCGGATTGTCATTGGAATCCTGGGCCGATGCTGGAGCTGCCATCATGACAGCGGCAAAAGCCACAAGAGACAAGGCGAGGTTCTTCTTTATTATCATTTTCTTTGATTTCGTGCAAATAGAACGTGCAAAAATACGCATTTATGCTGATACAGCCAAAATTTTTAATATTTTTTAAGGATTACTCCCACTCGATTGTCGAGGGCGGTTTTGACGAGATATCGTAGCATACGCGGTTCACGCCACGCACCTTGTTGATAATTTCGTTCGACACCTTGGCCATGAAGTCGTATGGCAGATGCGCCCAGTCGGCCGTCATTGCGTCGGTCGATGTCACGGCACGCAGAGCCACAGGATGTTCGTAGGTACGCTCATCGCCCATCACACCGACCGAACGGACGGTTGAGAGCAGCACGGTGCCGGCCTGCCAGATCTGATCGTAGAGCGACACCTCGATTTCGCCGTCCTTCATGTCGGCAGGGACGCCGGCAGCAAGCACGCGACGAGCCTCTTCGCCCGACAGCTTGACCTTATATTCGCGCAGACCACGGATATAGATATCGTCAGCATCCTGCAAGATGCGCACCTTCTCGCGTGTGATGTCGCCCAAGATACGCACTGCCAAGCCCGGACCTGGGAAAGGATGGCGCGTAATAAGATGCTCTGGCATACCCAGCTGACGGCCGACGCGGCGCACTTCGTCCTTGAAGAGCCACTTCAGAGGCTCGCACAGGCTGAGGTGCATCTCCTTCGGCAGACCGCCCACATTGTGGTGGCTCTTGATGACCTTGCCCGTGATGTTGAGCGACTCGATGCGGTCGGGATAGATCGTTCCCTGAGCGAGCCACTTCGCATCCTTGATTTTCTGGGCTTCGGCATTGAACACTTCAACGAAGTCGCGGCCGATGATCTTGCGCTTCTGCTCGGGGTCGGTCACGCCTGCCAAATCGGCAAAGAACTTTTCGCTGGCATCGACGCCAATCACATTCAAGCCGAGGCATTCGTAGTCGTGCATCACGTCGCGGAACTCGTTCTTGCGCAACATTCCATGATCGACGAAGATGCAGGTGAGGTTTTTGCCGATGGCCTTGTTCAACAGGACAGCTGCGACCGAACTGTCAACACCGCCCGACAGGCCGAGGATGACGCGGTCGTTGCCCACCTGAGCCTTCAATTCGGCCACTGTAGTATCGACGAACGATGCAGCACTCCAATCCTGCTTCGAGCCGCAGATATCGACCACGAAATTCTTCAGGAGCTGCGTGCCCTGCACCGAGTGGAACACCTCCGGATGGAACTGCACAGCCCAGACCGGTTGCTTCGTGCTGGCATAGGCGGCAAACTTCACGTTCGATGTCGATGCGATGCACTCAAAGCCCTCGGGGATGGCCGTGATGGTGTCGCCGTGGCTCATCCACACCTGGCTGTTGTCGTCAAATCCCTTGAAAAGGCGGTTCTCCTTGTTGATGAAGGCGAGATTGGCGCGACCATACTCACGACTGTCGGCCTTTTCGACCTTGCCGCCATTCGCGTAGCTGATGAACTGAGCACCGTAGCAGATGCCCAACACCGGCACTTTGCCGACAAACTGGCTCAAATCGACCTTGAAAGCCTCCGGATCGTGGACGCTATAGGGCGAACCGCTCAAGATGACGCCAATCACGCTGTCGTCGCCTTGCGGGAACTTGTTGTAAGGCAGGATTTCGCAGAAAGTGTCGAGTTCGCGCACACGGCGGCCGATGAGCTGCGTGGTCTGCGAACCGAAATCGAGAATAATAATCTTTTGCAT
>JAEEGL016465560.1_pt1 | contig 15263 bp, 14 predicted proteins | sample 9134231 | NCBI WGS metagenome assembly JAEEGL01 (sample SAMN16246548, study PRJNA631951) | gut metagenome | biome: gut microbiome; feature: rumen; material: fiber-attached | host: Bos | place: Iran: Karaj | collected 2018-10 | reverse complement strand
CGGTTCAACGGCATAGCAACTGATTGCTAACCTGCGGCAGCATGCCGCTCGGAGCAGAACGGCATGCCGTTCCGTCGGAAAGGTTATGCTGTTTTTCCGGAATATACGCATAAAAGTTTATATGTCGCTGCAACATACGAAGATAATCTGGAAAACAAGGACAAATGCTCAAAGGGAATCATGGTATAATAATCCTCTCGTCAAACTGTACAAAATACGGAAGGTATTTTCAACACATTGACGGAGAATACCAGACGAAAGAGGAAAATCAATCGCGAATCCGTAAAATCGACCAGCTGTTTCTCTGTTATTTTGTCAATGGATTTCCGGGGTGCTTTCCGTTATGATAACCATACCTTCTGCAGAGGAATTATAAAAGGGGTTGAGGTTTATGGAAAAGGGAAAAGTTGTGACCTTACGGTTTGACCGGAAGAAAGATCCGTATAAGTTGAGCAAGGACATACTGATGGTCCGAAAGTATATGGAATACCGTGATAACGGGCTGTTGTATGAATCGCTGTTCCCGACCGGGATCAAGTATCATCCGGATATCTATTATGATTTCGACAGCTATATGTGGCGGGCGATGCTGCCGGACGGAGAGTTGTTCCAGGGCGATCTTCGGTCCATGGTGCGGATGTTCACAGGAACGGACATAGTGTATCACTATGAGATTGATGGAGAAGAGAAGCAGGCAAGAATGTTCGAGGCTGTGGTTCGGGACGCGGTCGAGAATCCGGAGACATTTGGCATCAACATGTATCTGAACGATTATAGCGAGCAGGAATGGAAATTGTTATTGAATCTCTGTGAGAAGCTTAACACATATCGGAATGGAGAACGATATTCCGGTGCGAAATTCGTGCAATGGATAAGCGGCTGACTCGAGGGTACCATCAAACCACCACAGGTTTGGAATGCCTATTATACTAATTATCATATCTTGACAAATAATTAAGAGAAAACGCCTAAAACAGATGGGGCTACTCCACAATTTGATGAGAGTTCGGGATACCAGTTGCTTGCAATGGTAGAAATCCAAAATCATGTTTCGATTGGTTGTTATTCGGCGATGCGTATGATACAATACAAGCAGAAAGGGCAATATGTGAACTCCGAGATAGTACGGATGGGGAATGTAATGCCAGTCACCGAGAACATGAGGCAAAAATGCCACGACGACGGGGATGGGTAAAAAGGTACTTTTTGACGATAAAAGAGTGCAAAACTCCAAAATCAAACCAAGAATGGTATAATGCAAGGTGCTTAATTGCACAATAACTACACCTCAGGAGATCTGTAATGACGGACGCGGAAAAACGAGAAGCAGCAAGGCAGTTTTATCAGAAATGGGTGAATAAGGGAAAAGAAGACGAGGACGATCGTTCGTACTGGATTGATTTTCTCCAGGGTGTTCTTGGCGTGGATCATGTGACAGACCGCATTGTATTCCAGAAAAAAGTCATAGGACCTGACAATAATACGAAACGTATCGACGCATATATTCCCGAGACAAGGGTTTTAATTGAGCAGAAGAGCCTTAATATCAACCTGTCGAAGCCACAGGCTGGTCACAACGGAATGACGCCGTATGAGCAGGCAAAGATGTACGACAATGCTCTTCCGGTCAGCGAAAAGGCAAGATGGATCATCGTATCAAACTTTGCCGAGATTTGGGTGTACGACATGGACACCCGGAAACCTGAACCGCAGAGATTCAAATTGCTGGACATTCCTACACGGTACAGCTTATTTGATTTTCTCGTTAATCAGGAACAGCATAAGATCAGCCAGGAAACGGAGATTTCCGTAAAAGCTGGGGAGTTTGTCGGCCTAATCTACGACGCCCTTCTGAAGCAATACAGGGATCCGGGCAACAAGGATAGCCTGCGTAGCTTGAACATGCTCTGCGTTCGTCTGGTATTCTGTCTGTATGCCGAAGATGCTCACATTTTTGGGGATAGTGGCAGTATGTTCCATGATTACCTGGAGAAATTTGCTCCCAGAGATATGCGAAAGGCGCTGATTGAGCTCTTTCGGATTCTAAACACTCCTGAGGATAAACGGGACCCGTATGACATTAGCGAGGTTTCGCGATTTCCTTATGTAAACGGTGGGCTGTTTGCGGATGAAAACATCGAGATTCCGAATTTTACCGATGAGATCTGCAATATTCTTCTTTCCAAAGCCAGCGAGAGGTTTGATTGGTCGATGATTAGTCCCACAATCTTTGGCGCGGTATTTGAATCCACGCTGAACCCCGAGACACGTCGATCTGGTGGAATGCACTACACGTCTATTGAAAATATCCATAAGGTCATTGATCCGCTTTTCCTGGACGATTTGAAGGCGGAGCTGGTGAAAATTAAAGCGATCCAGGTTCCGCGAACAAGGAAGATGAAGCTTGAGGCGTACCAGAACAAGCTGGCATCCCTCACATGGTTGGATCCAGCATGCGGTTCCGGGAACTTCCTTACAGAGACTTATATTTCCATCCGAAGGCTGGAAAATGATGTTATAAAAACCCTGAAAAGTGGGCAAATGGAGATGTTCTTTGAGAACATGCATAGCCCGATTAAAGTGGGCATAAATCAGTTTTATGGAATTGAGATTAATGATTTTGCGGTGACGGTCGCTAAAACAGCCCTATGGATTGCCGAATCTCAGATGATGAAGGAAACCGAGGACATCCTTGTGATGAAGTTGGATTTTCTTCCCCTGAAGACAAATGCGTACATCCTAGAAGGAAACGCATTACGCGTAGACTGGAACGATGTCGTAAAAGCGGACAAGTTAGACTATCTCATGGGAAATCCCCCTTTTGTAGGGGCTCGAATAATGTCAAGCAGCCAAAAGAAGGATGTTATAGATGTTTTCGGGAAAGACTGGAAGAATGTCGGAAATCTTGATTATGTCTGTTGTTGGTATAAAATGGCTTCGGATTTTATGCGAGGAACATCCATTCGTTCAGCACTTGTTTCCACAAACTCAATTTCACAAGGCGAAACAGTTGCCAATCTGTGGAAGCCGCTATTCGAAAGTGGCATTCATATCGATTTCGCATACCGCACATTTAGATGGGATTCCGAAGCAAAAGATAAAGCTCATGTACACTGCGTTATTGTTGGGTTCAGCAGACAATTATCAGACTCACCCAAAAGACTGTTTGTCTCCGGTAATATGCAAATTGTTAAAAACATAAATGGGTATTTGATAGATTTCGATAATGTCTTTGTTGAAAGTAGAAGCAAACCCATTTGCAATGTCCCAGAGATTGGAATTGGTAATAAACCTATTGATGGCGGTAATTATCTTTTTACGGAAGAAGAGAAGGAATCATTCGTCAAAGAGGAACCATTGTCAGAAAAGTATTTCAAATTATGGTATGGTTCTCAGGAGTTTATAAATCGTAAACCTCGATACTGCCTATGGCTAGGTGATTGTTCTCCCGCAGAATTAAGGAAAATGCCTGCATGTATGAAGAGGATTGAAGCGGTTCGCAGTTTCAGACTTTCCAGTACAAGCTCTGAGACTGTTAAATTGGCTGAGCGGCCGACACATTTCCATGTGGAAAATATGCCAAAGACGACCTACATAGTGATTCCGGAAGTATCGTCCGAACGTAGAAATTATATTCCAATAGGGTTTATGACTCCAGATATCCTTTGCAGTAATCTGGTAAAAATAATTTCAAATGCAACGCTATATCATTTTGGTATACTAACATCAAATGTTCATATGGCTTGGGTTAGGGCAGTATGCGGAAGATTAAAGAGTGATTATAGATATTCCAAAGATGTGGTTTATAACAACTTTCCTTGGCCTAATCCAACGGATGAACAAAAACAGAAGATAGAATCGACAGCACAAAGAATACTTGACACTAGATCAATGTATATGGATAGTAGCCTTGCAGATCTCTATGATCCGCTTACCATGCCGTCAGACCTACTAAAGGCGCATATTGAAAACGATAAAGCAGTTATGCAGGCATATGGTTTCTCGATCAAGGATACCTCTGAAGCGGACTGTGTTGTAGCACTTATGAAGATGTACCAGGCTCTGACAGCAAAAGTATGATAGTGCAAAACACCCTCTGGTACAAATAACAGGGGGTGTTTCTTAAAGCCTCCGTAGATTAAACAGGACTGAAAAACGGTGGGCTTTTCTTTCTGGATTTACTAGTTCGACAATAATTGATTGTTAACTCTTTTGTCATTCGTTTTCTTGCCCGTGTTTTGAAGGCAATTAATCATTGAGGTTTCAGAATACACAAGCATCTTTTTTCTCGAAAAGCCTTTCAGACGGCGTGACAGAGAGATGCTTTCTCTGCGGGTCGCGCATGCCATAAAGTGAGGGTATGTAGAACATAGTCTCTTATAGTGAATAATAGGTTGCAGCCTTCACGCGGAGATATTTAGTCAGGGGAGGGAATGATACCCCATGTCATGTTTCTCCCAGAATAGTTCCAGTAAGCAATGTCTTGCTCTATAAACAACCACTTGATGACTTTTAGAATGTGTTCAGGAGTGAAGCCTGTAGAAAAATGTGTTAACGAATAATCCTTGCTGGTCAAATCGTGACATTGATAGACCTTTTTGAGTAATGAGAATAATACTTGGTATTCGGATGGATTCTCTTTTTTCTTCAATTCTAAATCATTTCTAATGTCATTGTGCGTTGGGACGTTTCTGTATGCTCCCCTATGACCATAGTCTGCATTTTCAACTCTTATTACAAAATCAAAAGCCTTGTTTAAAAATGCGGGACGAGTTAAGTATACTCGTTCTCCGTTGGACAAAGTTTCAACATAGTAAGTATATCTCGAAGATAATTCGCCAGCTCCTTCACCGGGTAATTCTTTCAAAAATGTATTGATGACTCGGGATCGAACTTCATTACGAGAACCTTCGTTTGAAAACCATATTTCAATGTTTTTTCGTTCCACATCTCTTACCTCATAACCCCAAAAAATCTAACGGAATAGCGTTAAAAAAATAGTGGCAACCGGTCCAACTAATATAGGCTAAAGTGTCACGATACATATCCTGTGTGAACCAATCGTTAAATACATAAAGGTACTCAACAGTATAACCTAAAGGAGTAAATAGTTTTTCATATTCCATTTTCTTGAAATGACATCCGGGTAGTTTTTCGTCAACAGAGCCTGCACAGTTTTGGAATTTTTTTTCTATTATATAAGCGGTTTCGTTATCGTAGTTGATAAAGCATTCATCAGGCAACCATTTTTTGGAGTTGTAGTCTGAATACTCTATACCATTAGGCTCTAAAAATGACCTGTATAGGGATAGCTTTGGAAGCGAGAGTCCAATGACGCGATGCCCAATGTCCAAAACCTCGTTGCCTAATACAATGTATCCTGCTTCGGTTAATGCTTCAGTAAGGGAAGTTGTCTGTTCAAAGGATAAACCATTTCTATTTGTCATTGCCCCCCCGCCATGCGTGTTAGCAACTCGAGCCATTTATTCCACCTCCCCTTCGAAGAATGTTGAAATATCCATGTCAAAAGTGTTTGCTATATGATTTAGCATTGATAATGAAAGGCTCTTGTCACAGCCATAGGCTTCAATTTTAGATAAATAACTAAGGCTAATTCCTAGCTTTTCTGAAAGCTGAACCTGGGTTAATCCAGCGGATTCACGCTGTTTCTTTATATTTAAACCAATTACTTGGTACAATTCTTTGTCGTTCTGGAATTTCATAGGATACCCTCGAAGATGAAAGTGTAAAAGTATAGTAGACGATTGGTTTCACTATATGTGAATAGTATACTTTATAAGTGGATAGCCTGGGATTCACTTATAGTGAAACCTCTATCAAATAGACAAGTTACAAACCGAGAATCTTTCGTTGAATTAGGAGTGCGATTCAGGTATAATATAGGGCAAATAATAAGTAGAGGTGTAGCTATATGGGAATGTCTGGACTATCTCCTTTCGTAAAATGGGCCGGGGGAAAAACACAATTACTTGATAGACTTGCGGCACACATGCCGAATGCTTTTGGGCGGTATTATGAACCCTTTATCGGGGGAGGAGCGCTTTTGTTGAGTTTATTACCAGAAAGAGCTGTAATCAACGATACAAATGAACAGTTACTTAACGTTTATAGACAATTGAGAATTGATGCTGAGGCTGTAATTGAAGGCGTTAATGCCCTTGATGACATAACTTGTGATGCGAAACGATTTTATACAACACGTGAAAGATATAATGAGATGATAAGAGTGCATGAGTTGAATGCTGAAAGTGCCGCTCTTATGATATGGATAAATAAGCATTGCTTTAATGGACTTTATCGTGTTAATTCAAGAGGGTTGTTTAATGTCCCATATAATAACAAAGAGACTGGCATTTCAATTGATGCTGAGAATATTAGGAAAATAGGAACATACTTACGAGAGAACGAGGTGGATATACGGCAGGGGGATTTTTTTGATGCATGCTATGACGTGGCGGCCGGCGATTTTGTTTATTTTGATTCTCCCTATGTTCCAGTAAATGAAACAGCCTCCTTTACAGACTATACGAAAGACGGTTTTTCTTTTGATGACCATAAGCGTTTAGCAGACCTTTTTCGACGTTTGGACTCTCGCGGAGCAAAGGTGATGCTGTCTAATCATGACGTCGCCCTTGTAAGGGAATTGTACGATGGATATACTATCGAAAGTGTTGATGTGCGCAGGAATATTAACAGCAATGCCAAGAAGAGAGTTGGAAAAGAGGTTATTATCACCAATTACAGAAAGCCAGGAGAAGTATGAGAGAGATTCTGACATCATCGGCAAAACCATATTACAAGAATGCCTCGTGTGTATTGATTTGCGATGACTCGTTAAAAGCGCTAAAAAGAATTAAACCTGGCAGTGTAGACATGATATTCGCAGATCCGCCGTATTTTTTAAGTAATGACGGAATAACATGTAGCGGCGGAAAAATGGTTTCTGTTAACAAGGGGACTTGGGATAAGGCAAGCTCTTTCCAGGATAAACACATCTTTAACAGAAATTGGATAAGGCTTTGTCGGAAAGCACTTAAGCCTAATGGCACAATATGGATAAGCGGAACGTACCATAACATCTACAGTGTAGGTGTTGCACTTGAAGAGGAGGGTTTCAAGATAATAAACAACATTACCTGGCGTAAAACAAACCCTCCCCCAAATCTTGCCTGCAGATGTTTTACTCATAGCACAGAAACGATAATTTGGGCGAAGAAGAACGATAAAAGGGCGAAGCAACTATTTAATTACACTCAAATGAAGGATGAGAACGGTGGAAAGCAGATGAAGGATGTATGGGACGGCCCGTTGACGAATAAAAGGGAAAAGAAATTTGGAAAACATCCTACTCAAAAACCTCTTTATCTCCTAGAACGGATAATAAAGGCTTCTACGAACGAGGGAGATGTGGTGCTTGACCCGTTCTGTGGCTCGAGTACAACTGGGGTAGCATGTAAGTTACTTAACAGGGAATATGTTGGGATTGATAGTAATGAGGAATACATTGAACTGTCGAAGAGGAGGATGTTGGAATGAACGGTAATGGAACCAGAGAGTTTTCTTATTGGCTCGGAACATTCAGAGAGTCTATTAACGGGTATGACTATTATACGGATTTCAAAAAAGTTTATGAGAATGCAGAGCTCGTTAAGGTGGAAATTAGTATGCTGAATTCCCTTGTTGGCTCCAAGCGTATCGAGAGTGAGTTTATAGACCTTGTTAAGAGATATCCTGAATGCTTGAAGGCTGTGCCGGTTCTGTTAGCTGTACGTTCAAATGAAATATTTTGCCAAGACCAACGCGGAGCTGTCAATTACAAGTTTGATAAAAGTGTTCAGCTGCCAGAACAATACGCGTATTTTATGCGAGAAACGGGGCTGTTTGATATGCTAAGCAATCATATTATTAGTAACCTGTATGATTATGTTACTGGAGTGGAGGTCGGGCTTGGCTCAAACGGGCGAAAGAATAGGGGCGGTCATCAGATGGAAGACCTAGTTGAATCGTTTATAAAAAAATCCGGCGCAGAGTACTACAAAGAAATGTATTTAACAGAGATTGAACGAAAGTGGGGAGTGGATTTATCGGCCATTTCAGCAGAAGGAACGTCAACAAAACGTTGGGACTTTGTTGTTAAAACACATAATAGTATTTATGTAATCGAAACGAATTTCTATTCTTCTGGTGGCTCCAAGTTAAATGAAACTGCGAGATCGTATAAGATGATTGCAGAAGAGAGCAATGCTGTTGGTGGTGTCGACTTTGTTTGGGTAACTGATGGCGGCGGATGGATAAGCGCAAGGCGAAATCTTGAAGAGACATTTAGAAGCATGGAACATTTGTATAACATTAAAGATATGGAAAATGGGATCTTTGAAAAGTTATTTGTATAGTGACTTTATTTCGTTAAGGTGTTTGTTTCGTTGCTGACGAAGAAAGGAGTAATATGGGAATAGCGGATGACATTAAAAAAATCGTGATTAATGCTAGTAAATATAATGGGAGCGAACCTACACGGCAATGTCCTAAATGTGGGAAAATGAAGCCGCTTAGCGAATTTGGATTTCGAAACATGGGCGATGGAACGGTCCGAAACCAGTCCTGGTGCATAAACTGTAGAGGTAAAAAATAAACTGAAGACAAAGACACGAACAGGATGACTAACCGGTTACAACTGAAACGTCGGTTCGGCTGCGTGATATCTTGTTCGCTGGAGCGAAGATGTACTGGTGGTTAGGAAGAAACAATAGTATTCCATACTATTTCAGATGGTAGGTGACACGGTATAGTGAAGTCATAGTTTTCATAAAGTGGCCTAGTTTTTGGGAGAAAGTAATATTGTTATAAGGGGTGATAAAGGTGAAAAGGCAGAATACGTTTGTAAAGAATAGAATGAAACTGGTTGAGTTTATTAATGGGATAATAAATGAAAACCCAGATTACATTGTTCCTGTAAAGAAAAAGGGGTGCAAATTATTACGATATGCTCGGTTGGACGATAAAATCTTTAATGCGAAAGTTAGATATCGCGACTTTTTTGAAAATGCCGATATAGACCTACAGGGAAAAACTATTTCAATTGTCGATGACGCTACCAAATATACTTCGACATTGCTTGATTATCGTGAGTTCTTTGAGAGTCGAGGTGCCAAGGTAAGTACATTTTCTTTTGTAGGACAAAAAATGCTTTTGACTGGGGAGAGAGAAAAATATGATATAAAGGCAAAGATTTATCAATATCTTGACGAGTCAACATATCAGGAATATATAATTCAACAGTCTTATTCACTTGCATCTGATGATTTTTTCTTTGATATTGATCATTTTCCTGCCCGAGTAACCATGGAGGAGGAACAGTATAAGAAACTTTTGGGTGTTCTCTATAAAATGGGACAAATATCCTTCTCTAATGATGTTTATACCCCTGAATATGTTGAAAAACTTTGCGTATATAATTTGGATTACCTTGACACCGAAACAATATTTCCTGAGGGTGTTTCTCAAGATGTTTTGCAGAAGATTCGATTAGTATATAACAGAAAAAGTCATGTGCTAACGATTATTCCGCTATCTTTTCCTAAATGGGATTCGAATGTATGCAAAGATTGTAGTAGTCTGTTCAAAAATGTCCCATTTATCTTACCTTATGATTGCACGGAGAGAATAACTCTTGAGGGTGTGTTCTTTAATATTGTTTATGTCTTCCAGATAGTGCTCCTTAAGCGTTTCCTGGAGTGTTATCCCGACTTTAAAGAGTTCAGAAAGATTGAATTTGTATTGCAAGACATGATTGCCTTTGTTGGTGTAGAACGTGCAAGAATGTTAGGACAATCTGCACTTGAATTCTTGCAAAGCTCGGCGATGGGGAAAATGGTTCTGGAAGGAAGGAAGAAAAATGCTATTGTTATTCAAAAGAAAGGAACCGCTTCTTTTCCGAGTATTATTAGCATAATGGAAGAACTGAGAGGAGAATATGAGAAGCAAACGGAGGATTTGCATACTGTTCGAGATGTACGCTATTTCATCTCCTATGAAGAAATGTTTGAAAGATATATCGGACGGGAAAACTTGTATAAATGGATAGATATTCTGTGCGATCGAGGAGCATTAGTCACTAGAAACTATTCAGAGAATGGTGTTTTCTATCGCGCTTGTCGTTCTGGTGAGGTGAATTATGATCATATCTCATCGCGTTCGAGAGCTTTGATCTCGCTAGCTATAAATAATTGCGCTGGTGGAAAGACTACCACAATTGTAAATGGCCATAAGTTTGTTAGGACCAATGCAATGTATTTAATTAAAGTCTTATCCAATTTTGTGTTTGATTATCCAGCGACAGATTTCGACCTGCATTTACTTTATACCTCGCCGAATTATTATGGCCCTTTAGTGTATGTCAAGGACCCCATTAAAGGTGAAAACCCGGCTTCAATTTATAGTGCCGAAAAAGAAGATTATTATACCTATGACGAGATGCAGAAGGAATTCTGCACGACAAGCATGGAGGACCCGACTTTTCGAAAAAGAATACTGGATAGATTTGGTGATGGTGATGCTGTTTCATTATCAGAAATAAATCTCTATCTTGGCTTTATGAGAAACCTTAGAGAGTATGGAAAAACTGATCAGTTTCTTAATTCAGTGGCAATTTGCCGGAACGAAACCGAGTACTTTAAGCACGTATATTATAATATTGATCGTGCTCGAGCATATATGGTTGAGTGCATTACATATTATAATCATACCGGAACAAATGTGTATGTTGCAGAGTACCTTTTGAGAGATGCTGCAAAAAACATAAAATCTGCTGGGGATAAACTTAAGTTTGACCAAACGCAAATTATTAATAGAATAAAGGATTTTGATTGTGACTTCGTATATACGCAGATAAAGGATAAATTACTAAAATCTTTTGTTGCATTCTCAGAGGACTTTGTTTCAAACAAAATTCCCTTGCTTAAGCAGATAAACTTCTATGAAAAATTGTTAGTAAATTTGCTTCTGTTTATCTACACTAGCGATAAGAAATATTTACATAGATTCCTATTACGAAACGATAGTAGTGATGAAATGTATGAGATCTTTTTTGATGAAGAGGATTTGACTATCGCGTCGGAATACTGTATGGACAAACTGTCAAGTAGCTGGCCACAAAACAAGTATCGAACTTTTTTGCATTCACTTGAGAAAATTCAGAACAAACTTATCGAGCAGATTAAGGAGTTGTATCCAAAACTCTCCGTTGGAAGAATTTCCGCTAAAGTGAGAAATGACAATAAGATTTTGATACAAAACCGGGTCATGCGGTATATTAAGAAGACGAAGAGTGAGTATATTTATCCGGTGTATTTTTACTATGGTAGATATAGGAATGCTACAGAGCAAAAGGAAGTGAATGTTGTAGCAGAGGTTCAGTCGGCAGTATATGAAGAATCAAAGGATGAAAGCATCGGTAAAGTGGTTCTGGGAATGACAAATGAGGAACCATATGGGCTATTTGTTACCAATGAGTTGGAAAAAGCTCTGGATTTTGCAAAAAAACTATCAAAACGAATAAAGAATCTTGGGCATATTCCGATTAAGTTTGGATGTGATTCGTTGGCTACAGATTGTGAAAATATTGAGGAAGAAATCAGTAAAACTGTGGTAAACGCAGGAAAAGCGGTGGCACAAGTTATATCGGGCTTTGTTATAACTGAGTCTGGACTTGCGTTGCAACACGAAAACATAGAACAGTTTTTTACAGAGTTCACAAAACTGAAGGGAGGTAAAAACTCATTGTTTCGCCATAAGGAGATAGGGATGGAGGATGCTGATTTACAAAAAGCAAAAAAATACGATGAAGAGGTCGAGATAGGTATAATTACTGTCCTTCCAGAAGAATACTATTCAGTGAGGGCTATGTTACAGGAACCTACAAATACGGCATTTGAGGGTAGGGGAAGTGGTCATACTTTTGCCATAGGCACAATTCAATCTGAATATGGAAAAAAGAAAATTGCGCTTGGTCGTACTCTCGATGCCAATAACACTCGGGCGGCATTACGTGCTTCCAATATGATTCAACACTTTCCAAACATAAAAGTGATATTTATGGTTGGAATTGCTGGGGGGACACCGATCATTCCGAGCGTTTTTGAGGGAATCTCCGAAAAAGAGCGATTAGAAAAACATGTTCGTTTAGGTGATATTGTTGTTGGCAGTGGAATAGTTCAATATGATTATGTGAAGAATAAAGGCTTTGAGCAGGTTTTGAAGGGAACCAATACGCCTCCATGTGCTAGCGTAATGGAGGCACGTCAGCAACTTGACGAATACTTTGAAACAAGGGTTGACCCTAAAGACTATCCTTGGAACCGATATATAGAAGAGGGGTTAAAGACACTGAAGGAAGAATACCGCAGGCCTGGAGGGGACCAGGATGTGCTTCATGATTATGAGGGTAGTGTTGTTGCTCATCCAAGTGACCCAAATCGAGAGAAAAACTTTCCAAGAGTTTATTTTGGTAAAGTAGCTTCAGCTAATTCGGTGTTGAAAGACCCGAGGAAAAGAGATGAATTAAAGAAAAAAGAGAATGTCTTTGCAATTGAAATGGAAACCTCAGGTGTAGCAGATGCTACATGGGAGGCAGAGATTGGTTATTATGCTGTAAGAGGAATAGTTGACTACTGTGATTCTTACAAAAATGATGATTGGCACAAGTATTCAGCTTTGGCTGCTGCTGCATTTACACGTGCAATAATTGAAAAGATGAGGTAATCTCGACAAACCCCTGTGGAAGAATATGGCCGGGGGATCGTTTCCTGTTTCATGCTGACGAGAGAGAGCGTGATTATTGGTTCTTTCCCTTTTGGCACACCATTTAACAAACAAAAAGTAGGTTTTCAGGCCGATGTCGATGAGGCATCGGCCTTTTTGTGCGCTTTTGAAAATTTTATGGGTTCAAAATGGATGCACTTTCAACATTTGCATCTAATTTGTGTCTAGAATAAATTTACTCTAGATACAAAAGGAGACCATCCATGAGCGAAAAGGAGAACATCAAACACGTAGGATTGCGGGTCCCTGACGACCTTCATACCAAGCTGAAAGAACTGGCGGAGTACGAGGGTCGTTCTATCAATGGCGAAATCATCTACTTGGTACGGCAGGCGGTCCTCAATTTTGAAAAGGAACACAATGACGTGAAATCAAAGCAGTAAGCCCGGAATGAAAACGGAAGGGGAACGCGGCCAGAACAGGTAGCAATCAAACGGAGGAATTCGTTTGGTTGCTTTTTTGTACCCATTTGGGGAGGCCGCAGGACTCTTCAACCCTATGCGCCTCCCGGCAGGAAGGAGGAGCACTATGACAGGAAGCATTACAGACAGAACTATCGACATTTTACAGTTGTTAGAACGGGAAACGGATGACAAGCATCCGCTGAACGCGACGGAAATCAAAAAGATGGCCAACGCTGTAAAAGCGTATGAGGAATTCAGCAGCAAGGCGGCATACCGGTCCATGAACATACTGAGATTCTGGTACCCAGAGATACAGAGCGCCCCGAATCCTTCCGACGGTTGGTTCATGCAGCAGAGGTATACGGTCTCTGAGGCCTTGATGTCTTGCGATATCGTAGGAGCACTGAGGTTCCTTAAGGAGGAAGACAAGCGGCACTACCGGAAGCGGATCCTTGAGAGGGGCTATCCGTGTGTCCGGGAAGCGATTCTTCATGAAAACGACTATTGTGTAGGCAATGACTATACGTATGCCTGCGCGGAATACAGGGACATTATTGCGACCGCCATCCGATCCGGACGGCGGCTTTCTTTTTACTATACAGCCCTCGATCCGTACATGCATCCGATTCGAAAACACGACGGGAAATGCTATTGCATAAGTCCCTATGACTGTTTCTACGGGAAAGAGACATTCTACGTCACCGCATCAGAGGAAGGAGAGAGGCATTTAAAGCTGTTTCGGCTGGACCGCATGGAAATGCTCACGCTGTCAGAGAAGAAGGCGGAGCCGGTCACGAAGTACGCAAAGGGAAAACCGGAGGAAGTCCTTCGAGGTATCCGGGAGGAGTGTGTGGACTTCTTCTGCGGGGAGAAGGTAATGTTGGAACTTGAGGTGTATTACAGTCCGGAAGCGATGAACATTGTGTACGATCTCGCAGGCAAAAGAGCCGTCGTGACGGCTTATGACGAAGAAAAAAACTTGAGCAAAATTCGGGTACCTATCCGATTTGGCACAACTCTGACCGGCTGGCTGATTCGAAATCAGCAGTTTTTGGTTGCAACCGGTCCCAAAAAGGTCGTGGAATCGGTTCAAATGACGATTCGGGAGCTTTGCAGACGATACGGCGTGTAAAAAACTTGAAAAATATGCGCGGGTATCCCACGGAATGGGATACCCCTTTTGATATGATGAGGGCAAAGAGGAAAGAAAACACGGTTTTGTAGCCAATTTTTGAGGTCGGCTCCAAAACGGATAAGTACCTATCCGTCTGGCGCTTCCATTCCTTATTTGAATCGTGTATGCTCGTTGTATCAGGAGGTTTGGAGCATGAGGTGTATGAATTATTTCTATTCACTTGACGAAATCGCAGACAGGATGATGGACCGGAGACAGGAACTCCGGATGACGCAGAAGGACCTGGCTAAGGCCATTAACGTAGATACACAGACCATTGGACGTTATGAGCGGGGAGAACGGATACCCAGTGTTGATCACATGGTTCGGATCTGTCTTACATTGAAGATGCCATTCGCATACTTCATCGGAATCGAGACCGAAACGTTATCGCTTTGGGCATCATATTATGAGCCATTCTTTGAACTGGCTGGCTTGCCTACAAGGGAGCGGTTCCGGATGCTCATGGAATACTTCACATCCAGGGAACGCGACGTGGAGTTGCTAAAAAAGGAACTTATGGAAAAACCTTAGAAATAAGGGCTTTTGGCCATGTTTTAGAAAACATGTAGAAGTATGGCCTCGATAATGCCGGAAGTTCACTTTCCGATATTATAATTGTACCTTGACAACCGAATCCGAACATGCAGTTCGATGTGTGATGGAGCAAAGTGTTATGTTGGGCGAAGACCTGTGGCGAGAGAGCCAACATAGTGCTTGGGCGCATGTGGTGTGCGCAAGCAATGAAATCACTCATTAGAGACTTTACGAAAGTAAGCAGAAGGAGCAAGACTCAATGATGGGTAAAACCAAGGCTGTCGTATACCACGACAGGCATGTTTTTT
>JAEEGL015004239.1_pt1 | contig 15263 bp, 13 predicted proteins | sample 9134231 | NCBI WGS metagenome assembly JAEEGL01 (sample SAMN16246548, study PRJNA631951) | gut metagenome | biome: gut microbiome; feature: rumen; material: fiber-attached | host: Bos | place: Iran: Karaj | collected 2018-10 | reverse complement strand
CTCGGGGCCAGGGCGGACGAAATAAAATCTCTCAATGCAGCCTATAAACGGGAGTACGATACCGCCTATCATCTCATCACCGCACGGGCCGAGACGTTGTCCTCCGCTCTCCCCCCACCGAACCCCGTCGCGGTGGAAGGGGCGAAGAAAAGGGCCGCCGCCATCGTGAAAAAAGAGTTCAGGAATACCCGCCGCGGACGGGGCCGGACGTTCAGCGCCTACGTGGACGCTCTGACCTGCAAGGGGCCCGTGCGCTTCACCGAAACCATAAGCGCCCTGTCGGACACAGTCGTGGCCGCTGACATGGAGGCGGGCCTGGCCCCGGTCTTTATGTCCGCCCTGCTCAACGGCGCCGTCGACGCCGGGTACGACTGCGTCCGCTGTCCCGACCCTCTGCGTCCGGAGGATACGCTCCACGTCATCGTGCCGGAAGTACGCATCGCCTTCGTCAGCGGCCGATGGGACGGGGACCGTCCGTCCAGGCGTGTGCGTCTTGACCTGCTCCCGGGCACGGACGCGCTGAAGGAGGACAGGGCACGGCTGTGCCGTACGAGGAAGCTGGCCGGTCTGCTGGAGGATGAGGCCGCGGCAGCCCTGGCCCGGGCGAAAGCCATCCACGACCGGCTGGAGGCGGTATATCGCCCCTGCGTGGACTTCCGGGGGGTGGACTGGCTGACCGGGCGGCACTCCGAAGCCCTCGCGAAACTGTCGGAAAGCGCACAATGCGGGGGCTGAGCTCCCGCATTTCCGTTTTTGTGTCAAAAAAACGCACAAATTATAGACAAACACTTTTGCGGACGGTATAATGCAAATTGGCGTGTTTTGCGGTCCGGCCCTCTGCCGGGTCCGTTTACCGCGCATTTGAAGGTAGATGGAGCTGATTTGACTTGTATATCATCATTGTCGGCGGCGGCAAGGTCGGCATGACGCTGGCGGAGAATCTCTCGGCCGACGGGCACGAGATCACCCTTATCGATACCCGCGAGTCCGTTCTTCAGAGAGCGGACGACACCCTGGATATCATGTGCATACCCGGCAACGGCGCCAGCATTGGCGTGCTGCAGGAGGCGCGGGTGGACCGGGCAGACCTGCTCATTGCCGTGACCGGGCGCGACGAGCTGAACATGCTGTGCTGCCTGACCTCCAAAAAGCTGGGGGCCAAAAACACCATAGCCCGCATCCGGGACATGGAGTACGCCGACGAGATCGACAGGATAAAGAAGGATCTGGACATCGACCTGGTGGTTAACCCCGAGGAATCCACCGCCATGCAGATATCCCGTCTGCTGCGCTTCCCTCTTGCCACTGACATAGACGTTTTCTACCGGGGCCGCATCGAGATGGTGGCCTTCCGGGTGGAGGAGGGCGACATGATAGCCGGAAGCCCCCTGTCCACCGTGCGCCGCAAGTTCTCGGATATCCCCGTGCTTTTCTGCGCAGCGGAGCACAACGGCGTCACCTATATCCCCCACGGAAACAGCGTGTTTGAAAAAGGCGACCGGCTCTACGTGATAGGCAGCAGCATGTCCGTGAACCGCTTCTTCCGCACCCTCGGCCGTCTTACGCAGCCCACACGCAGCGTATTTCTGGTGGGCGGCGGACGCACAGGCTACTATCTTGCCCGCATCCTGTCCGACATGAACATAGGTCTCAAGATAATCGAGATAGACCGGGACAAGAGCCGCGCTCTTGCGGAGCTGCTGCCCAAGACTCTCATCGTGGAGGGCGACGGCAGCGACCACGAGCTGCTGGCGGCGGAACACCTCGAACTGTCCGACGCCTTCGTGGCCCTCACCGGCAGGGACGAGGACAATCTGGTCACGTCACTCTACGCCAAAAAGGCGGGCGTGAAGAAGGTCGTCGCCAAGATCGACCGGCAGGATTACAACGACCTCGTCCGCGAGCTGAACATAGACAGCATAGTAAACCCCAAATCCATCACCGCCGACGCCATACTCCACTACGTCCGGGCCACGACCAGCTCCCGGGGAGGCCACATGGAGGCGCTGTACCGGATAGGCAGCGGCGCCGCCGAGGCCACGGAGTTCACCGTGGGCCCCGGCACCGCCCACATGGGCGTGCCTCTGAAGGATCTGAACTCCAGGCTCAAGGCCGGAGTGCTGGTGGCCGTCATCGTGAGAAACGGCCGGTTCATCATCCCTGAGGGCGGCGACAGCATCAACGAGGGCGACAACGTGATAATCGTGTCCACCACCGACGAGCCCATCATGGATATCAACGACATTTTCGTCAGCTGAGGCGGCGGGACAGGATATGAATTACAGGCTGATAATAAAAACCACCGGCACCGTGCTGCTGGTGGAGGCGGCGGCGCTGCTGCCGTCGATAGTCACGGCGCTGCTGTTCCGGGAAAGCCCCGTTCCCCTGCTGCTGGCCATGGCGATAATGCTGGCCGCGGGCTACCCCGCATCCCGGGCAAAACCCAAAACGAGCCACTTCTTCGCCCGTGACGGGTACGTGACGGTGTTCCTCATCTGGCTGGTGCTGTCCGCCTTCGGCGCGCTGCCCCTCTTCTTCACGGGGCTGGTGCCCAGCTATGTCGACTGTTTCTTTGAGACTGTGTCAGGCTTCACCACCACGGGAGCCACCATTCTCACGGACATAGAGGCTGTGCCGAAGGGCGTTCTGTTCTGGCGGAGCTTCACCCACTTTATCGGGGGCATGGGCATACTTGTGCTGGCCAACGCCCTGCTGCCCTCGTCCAAGGACCGGCAGCAGCACCTGATGCGGGCCGAGATACCCGGCCCCGAGGTGGGCAAGCTGGTGCCGAGGCTTTCCGACTCTTCAAAGATACTCTACGCCATCTATACCGGCATCATGCTTCTGGAGGTCGTGTGCCTTCTCTTCACGGGCATGGACCTTTTCAACGCCTTCACCACCGCCTTCTCCACCGCGGGCACCGGCGGATTTTCCGCCATGAACGCCAGCATCGCTGCCTTCAACAACCCCGCCGCGGAGGTGATAATCGGCATATTCATGATGTTCTTCGGCATAAACTTCACCGTTTACTTCCTTATCCTGACCAAAAAGTTCCGGGCGGCGCTGGCCAGCGAGGAGCTGAAGTTCTACCTGTGCGTCATCGCTGCCGTCACGGCCATGATAACGCTGAATATCATGCACATGTATCCCGATATATGGGAAAGCATCCGCAACGCCTTCTTCGCCACCTCGTCCATAATCACCACCACCGGCTTCGTCACCGCGGACTTCGACACCTGGCCCCAGTTCTCAAAGACGCTGCTTCTCCTGCTGATGTTCATCGGCGCCAGCGCCGGCTCCACCGGCGGCGCAATAAAGTGCTCCAGGGTGCTGATGGTCTTCAAATCCATCGTGCGGGAGGTGCGGCAGATAATCCATCCCAACGCCGTGTTCGTTATAAGAATGGACGGCAAGGCGGTTGACGAGAAGACGCTGCGCAGCGTGATGCGCTTTTTCGCGGCGTACATGGTCATAACCCTCATCAGCACGCTTATCATCTGCCTTGACAACGTGGACCTGACCACGGCCATCTCCGCTGTGGCCGCCAACATCGGCAACGTAGGCCCCGGTCTCGCGGCGGTGGGCCCCACCTGCAACTACGCGTTCCTTACCTGGTGGTCCAAGATACTGCTGAGTCTGTGCATGCTGATGGGCAGACTGGAGATATTCCCCGCGCTGGTGTTCTTCAGCCCGTCCACCTGGCGCAAGAACTGAAAACCGGATATAAAAAGCGGGAGGACGACGTCCTCCCGCTCTTTTTTTCCTTTTTTATTTCGCCACGGCCCTCAGGGCGTCCCGGCGGCCCATGACCATGATGTGGTCGCCTTTTTTGAACACGTAATCCGCGCCGGGCATGGGGAACATCTCCTCCCCGACCTTGGTGGCCAGTACGCTGAGGTTGTACCTGGGGCGGATCTGCAGTTCGGCGATGGATTTGCCGATCCACTCGCGGGGCGGCTCTATCTCGATGATGGCGAAGTCCTTTGACAGTGAGATGTAGTCGAACATGCTGTCGGTGCACTCGCTGACGGCCAGGCGCACGGCCTCGTCCTTGTCGGGCAGTATCACCTCGTCGGCGCCGTTGCGCAGCAGGAATTTCTGCTGCACCAGCTCGTCCACCTTCGCCACGACCCGGCGGGCCCCCAGCTCTTTCAGGGAGCTTATTATCTGCAGGCTCTCCAGGAAGTTGTTGCCCAGGCACACGAAGCACGCGTCGAAATCGGGTATGCCGAAGGAGCGCAGCACCTCCTCCTTGGTGCAGTCGCCAACCTTGGCGCTGACCACCAGGGGCAGAAGATCTTCCAGCGTGTCGGAATCTATATCCGCGATCATTATCTCGCACTTCTGCTCGGACAGCGCCCGGCACAGATGATGGCCGAAAGCTCCCATGCCGATTATCAGAAAAGTCTTCATTGCAATTCTCCTTTCGGATCAACCGATCGTGACGTCTTCCGGCGGATAGGTGACCGCAGGATTGGCCCGCTTTTCGAACAGCGCCAGGGCGAAGGATACGCTGCCTACCCTGCCGCAGAACATCAGGAATATTATCACGTACCGCGACAGCGGCAGAAGGTCCCTGGTGATGCCGGTGGACATTCCCACGGTGCCGATGGCGGAGAAGGTCTCGAACAGCACGTCCGTCAGGGCAAGGGGCTGGATGGAGCAGATGATGAGCGTGCCCATCAGCGCCAGGATGAGATTTACGAAGAATACCGTGGTGGCCTTTTCGAGGGTGCCGTCCGGCAGTCTTCTCCCGAAAACGTGGGTGGAGCGCAGGTGGCGCATCTGCGTGTAGGCGTAGAGGATGAGCACCGCCACCGTGGTGGTCTTGACGCCGCCGGCGGTGGAGCCGGGGCTGCCGCCCACGAACATAAGCATTATCGTCAGCAGTTTCCCGCCCTGAGACAGCGCCGCCGTGTCGCTGGTATTGAAGCCCGCCGTTCTCGGGGTGACGGCGTCGAACAAGGCCTCAAGCACCCGCTGACCCAGGGGCGCGCCGCTCCTCTCCATGAAGAAGAAGGTCAGCCCCGGGACGATTATGAGCATAGCCGTAACGAAGACGACTATCTTCGTGTGCAGCGCGTAGCGCCGGAATCTGAAGTGCTTCTTAAGCACGTCGTCCCAGACGAAAAAGCCTATGCCGCCGATGATGACAAGTCCGATCACCACCGCGTTCACCAGCCAGTCCCCGGCGAACATCATAAGCGAGGAGTACTCGCCGCTGACTGTGCCCATCAGGTCAAAGCCCGCGTTGCAGTATGCGGACACGGCGTGGAAAAGGCTGTACCACAGGCCCTTCCAGAAGCCCAGCAGAGGCACGAAGCGGATGGACAGCAGCAGCGCCCCCGTCAGTTCCAGTGTAAAGGAACCGGCCAGCACCAGGCGCGTCATGCCCATGATGCCGCCCACGTGGGATGCGTTGAGACCGTCCACTATGACCTCTCTCTCCCGAAGTCCCACCTTGCGGCGCAGGATCCCGTAGAATATGGTGGCGATGGTCATGAAGCCCAGACCGCCCACCTGGATCATTATGAGAATGACGACCTGCCCGAACAGAGTCCACGTCACGGCGCTGTCCACCACCACGAGACCCGTCACGCACGACGCGGAGGTGGCGGTGAAGAACGCCTGCGTAAAGGATACGCGGCTGTGGGACGCAATAGGCGTCATCAGCAGCAGCGTGCCCGTCAGTATTATGATAAGAAAGCCCGAAGCGATTATCTGCAGGCGTGATATCTTGTACTTCATCTTAAAGCAGCCCCTGCCATAAATGCTTGCCCGGCAAAAACCGGCACCGTGATTTTACCACGGATAGGCGATTTTGGAAATACCTTATTGCAAAAAAGGGAAAACGCCGGACGCCAATGGCGTCCGGCGCGGTTTTTTACTTGTATCGGAAAGCCAGGACCCGGTGCATGCTCAGGATGATCCGGCCCACGCCGTAGATATCCATGAACCGCAGCAGCATGGCGGCGGCCTCGGCTCTGGTGGCCGGAATGGCGCCGTCCTCATTCCCGGCCGAGGCTATGACAGCGTCCGCCTCCTGGGCGGACTGCCGCCCGATGGACACCAGGAATCTGTCGAGTATCTTCATAAGGCCGTCTCTGGAGAGGCCGTCCTCCGGGCCGAAGCGTCCGTCGCCGTAGCCCATGGCGATGCCCCGTTCGCTGGCCCAGATAAGGGCGTTCAAGTACGGCGCGTCATCGGTCACGTCGGAGTATGGGTTGGCTGAAGTCACCGAAGGCTCGCCCACGGTCCTGTAAAGAGCCTGGATCAGTTCCCATCTCTCCAGCCGGCCGGCGGGTGAGAACATAAAGTCGCCGGTCTTGTCGAATAGCCCGGATATTACTGCCTGGTCCACCGTGTCGGCGTACCAGTCGCCGGGCATCACGTCCGTATATACCTGACCGGAGGGGGAATAGTAGAACTCCACCGGTTCGCTGGGCAGCCACCCCTCGATAAACGCCGCCGCCGTCACCACGGTGCCGGGGCTGACGGTCTCGGAGCCGGTCCATACCGGGGAGGACTCGGTGGGCATGGTGCCGTCGAGAGTATAGCGCACCGTGCTGCCCTCCTGGCCGGTCACGTCCGGCAGCGCCCCGCCGCCGGTTATGGTGGGCTCAAGGCACCGGAACACGGAGAAATGCTCCGTCTTTACCCCGGAGCGGGAACCGTTGTAGTTGAACGCGGCCACAGCCTTCACCGTCACCTCCCCATACACGGTGAAGGGGCCGGTGTATGTATCGGAGAACTGGCCGGGCTCGGTGCCGTCAAGGGTATAGTATATCCTCGCACCCTCGTCGGCGGTGATGGTTATGAGCTTTCCTCCCGCGGAAGGCTCCTCGGTTATCACGGGCTCGGACACTGGGCCCAGCTGAGTGCCGGTGGGACGGCAGCTATAATACTTCACTCCGGCCTCCATGGCCACGCCCCGGCGGCGGAACAGCTCGTTCACCGTCACGAACTCGTATCCCTCCTCCAGAAGGGTCCTGACCACGATGTCGGTACAGGCGGGGCTGGAGGATTTCACGTCGTGGCACAGGACTATGGCGCCGTCGTGGACGTGGGAGATGATGAACTGGGCGTCCCGGGAGGCCTCGTTATACTTCCAGTCCTCCGGGTCAACGGACCATATTATGGCGGGCGTGCTTATGAGCGACGCCACCCGGGAGCTGAAATCTCCGTAGGGCGGGCGCAGGATATAATCCACTCCCCCGCCGGTGGCCATGTCCAGATAAGCCTCGCAGTCGGCTATCTCGCTTTTCACCTTGGCGTCGGACTGGGTGGAAAGGGTGGGATGGTCCCAGGTGTGGTTGGCTATCTGATGGCCTGACTCCCACTCCCTCTTCAACGTGTCCTGATAGCGCTTGGCGTTTACTCCCTGGATAAAGAAGGTGACTTTTACGCCCTCGTACTTGTCCAGCACGTCCAGCAGGGCCGGGGTGTAGGTGCTGGGGCCGTCGTCAAACGTCAGCGCCACCAGCTTTGAATCGGCCGCCGACGCCTTAACAGACGATACGGCGGGTACCAGCGTTATGAGCATGGCAAGGGTAACAATGAGCGTGATCGTCCGTTTTGAAGAAAAACGACTCATCATCCGTGCCTCCTTGTGATAAAAGCAAATACACAGTAATGATACCACAAGATACGACGGATTTCCACAGCACTTTGCTTTTTTCGACAAAAAATAATGGCAGCGCCGGAAAGGCGCCGCCATTATCGATGCGTCAGTCTTATTTCTCGCAGAAAAACTCGATGGTCTCGTTGCAGGGGCCGATGCAGAAGCCCATGCGGATGTTGTAATCCGGCGTGGAGCAGTTGGCGAAGGCAAAATCCCTGGGCTCTATGGTAACCTGATATCCCGCGGCTCTCACGGCCTCGATGCAGGCGTCCACGTCGTCGGTAGCCAGGGCGAAGTGGGGAATGGCGCCGCCCACGGGCTGCATCTCCTTCGCGCCGCCGTTGATCTCCATGACGGCGTCGCCGGTGTTGAGCATTATGCCCGGGCGCTCATCGGTGCCCCAGGTGCGTACGACCTCCATGCCGAGGATATCACGATAGAAACTGACCGCCTTCTCAAAGCCCTCGGTACCCACCGCTCTGAGATTGATGTGATGTACTCCCTTGATGAGTTTTGCCATGATAAGCACCTCCATGATTTATATGGGCAATGCCCTTCGTGACCATTATCCCTTTGCGGGGACTGTATGTCAACATTTTTCTTTTTCGGAGGTTTTTCCCGCCGCTGTCTCCCTTGACAGAAAAGGCAAAAGCGTTTACCCTTTTTCCATCTGTACGTTTTTTCGGAGGGGCTATGAGCGTAATATATATCTCCTGCCTGGCCCATGCTCAGGCGGTCGAATATCTCAGATCGCGGGGGTACGACGTGATCACCGTCTCCACCGCCCTGCCGGGCGTGGACAGTGCCGTCGCCCTGCACCCGGACCTTCGCATGTGCAAGCTGGGGGCGAAGCCCTCGGATCCGGCGGTGTTCACGAGCCGTTTCCTGCCCGGGGACTACCCCGGCCACGCCGCCATGTGCGCCGTGGTCATGGGCCGATACGTTATCCACCGCCGGGACGTGACTGCGCCTGAGATCATAAAGGCCTCCGGCGGCAGAACTTTCATCGACGTGCGCCAGGGCTACGCCAAATGCTCCTGCGCCGTTATCGACGACGGCGCCCTCATCACCGCCGACGAGGGCATCGCCGCCGCGCTGTCAGGCGTGAAGGATATAGAAGTGCTGAAGATATCTCCGGGCCGCGTGGCTCTGCCCGGTTACGACACGGGCTTCATCGGCGGTGCCTGCGGACGCGTCGGGGACGAGATGGTCTTCAACGGCGGTCTGGAAAGCCACCCGGACGCACAGCGCATAAGGCGGTTCATCCACGCCCGGGGTCTTCGTGTAAAGGACTTCCCGGGACTTCCGCTGACGGATATCGGCACCATCATAGAGGTTCCCGGCACCCTGCGGCACGAGAAGTCCTGCGGCGCGGTCGTATGCCGTGTCAGGGACGGGGTCAGGGAATATCTCCTCATCCAGCATCTGGCAGGTCACTGGGCCTTCCCGAAGGGCCACGTGGAGGCCGGAGAGACGGAGGAGGAGTGCGCCGTGCGGGAGATACGGGAGGAGACGGGACTCACCGTCCGCCTTGACACCGGCTTCAGGGAGGAAGAGGAGTTCTCCCCCGCTCCGCTTACGCTGAAAAAGGTGGTCTACTTCGCCGCGGAGCCCGTGTCCGGCACGGAAAGGCCCCAGCCCGAGGAGGTCGCCGGGATGCGCTGGCTGCCTTTTGACGAGGCCTGCGGACTCGTCACCTACGACGACGACAGGGCTCTGCTGCGCAGCGCGGAGGAATATCTGTCAAAAAAACGATAATTTAAGCGCGTATTTTGTTTTTTGATCAAATTTACTGTTCCATTCTCTCCCCGTATACTATATAATGAGAGGGATGTTTTCAAAAACCGATGATTCAAGGTTAGGATTAGTTATGTTAAGGTACATCGTCAAAAGGGTACTGCTCATCATACCCATTCTTGTACTGACCGTGGTGCTGCTGTTCACCATGATGTACATCCTTCCCGGCGGCAACAAGTCGTCCATCACCAGAATGGGCGGTTACTGGCCGGCTCTGGGCACGTATCTGAGCAACATCTTCCTGCACTTCGACCTGGGTGACAGCATCACGGGCACCCACACCACCGCAAACATAATCTTCCGTGCGTCGAAAACTCTGGTCCTCGTCGGCTGCAGCTTCGTTTTCATCTCCGTAGTGGGGGTGGGGCTGGGGCTTCTGGCGGCCTTCCACAAGGACTCCGTTCTCGACAGCGGCATCCGCTCCGTCACGCTGGTGTTCGCTTCCATACCCAACTATCTGCTGGGCATACTGCTGGCGCTGATATTCTGTCTGTGGCTGCGCATCCTGCCAACCCACGGCTCCTCAAGCCTGAAGCACTACATAATGCCGGTCATCTCCATATCCGTAGGCGGCATCGCCTCGGTGGCGCGTATGACCCGGGCGGAGGCCATCGCCGTGCTGAACAAGCCCTATATCCGCACCGCCCGCGCCAAGGGCCTGCGGGAGCGGACGGTCATCTCCGTCCACGTGATGAAAAACCTGGTGGTGCCCATCATCGTGATACTGGGCAACTATCTGGGCATCCTCTTCACCAGTACCTTCGCCATTGAAAACGTGTTCACCATCCAGGGCCTGGGCTCCTATATGACGGGCGCCATAGCCTCCAGGAACATCCCCATAACGATGGGGAGCACCGTGGTGACCTCGTTCTTTATCTGCATGGTGCGCCTTATCTCCGACGTGGCCAGCGCCTTCGCCAGTCCCCGGATCAGGGCCGCCTACAGCCGCGGCCGCGAGAAGGCCGACGATGATGACGGGAAGGAGGGTGAAGCGCTTGCTGTTCGCCAATAAGAAAAAGGCCGCCGGAGCGGCGCAGCTCATAAACCGCCCTCTGGACGACAAGCCCGAGACCGCCCTGCACAGGATGCTGCGCAGCGGCAGCGTCATGTTCGGTCTTATCACCATGGCCTTTATCCTCTTCCTCACCATCTTCTCCCAGAAGGTGACGAAATGGTCCTATCTGGACGTAATAAGCGTGCTGCGCAAGTACGAAAAGCCCTCGTGGGAGCATATTTTCGGTCTTGACGAGATAGGCAGGGACCTTTTCTCCCGCACCACGTTCGCCGGACGGCTGACGCTTTCCATGTCCGCCGCCAGCATGCTTATAGCCATAGTCTTCGGCTGTTCCATCGGCCTGGTATCCGGTTACTTCCCCGGCGTGGTTTCCTCCGCCGTGATGCGGCTGATGGACGTGCTGTCCACCATTCCCTCGGTGCTGCTGACGATAATGTTCGCCGCGGCTCTCGGCCCCGGCGTGTCCTGCGTCACCATCGCGGTGGGAATAACAATGATACCTACGCTGTCCCGCTTCGTCCACACGCTGACGGTGGAGATACGGGAGAGCGAATACGTGGTGGCCGCCCGGGCGCTGGGCCTGAAAAGCGGCCAGATAATAATGAAGCACATTCTTCGCAACATCGCCGCGCCCATACTGGTGTACGTCACCTCCATGGCGGCAGACTGCATCCTCATATGCTCCATGATGGGCTACATGGGGCTGGCGGCCAAGGTCCCCACCCCCGAGTGGGGCCTGATGATCCACGCCGGCTACGGCGCCATCCGCCACTCCTGGCACGCCTGCGTGTTCCCCTCCATGATGGTGCTCCTTATGGTCTTATCCCTCAACTTCCTGGGCGACGGTCTGCGCGACGTGCTCAAGAGAGGACAGGAGGACAGATGATGGAAAACGTTAATCCCTCCTCCCCCCTGCTGAGCGTGCGGGGTCTCACCGTCACCTATAAGGGCGTCACCGCTTCCGACACCGTCAGAGCCGTCGACAGCATAGATTACGACGTATATCCCGGCCAGATAATGGGCATCGTGGGGGAATCCGGCTGCGGAAAATCCACCCAGGCCTACGCCCTCATCGGTCTTCTGGGCGGCGCCGCCTCCGTGAACAAGGGCAGCGTTAAATTCGACGGCCACGAGCTTCTTTCCATGAGCCGCCCCGAGCTGGAGGACATCCGCGGGGCCAGGATAGGCATGATATTCCAGGACCCTATGAGCAGCCTCAACCCCGCCATGACGGTGGGCGATCAGCTTATAGAGCCTCTTATGCGCCACAAGGGCTTTACCAGATCCGACGCCGCGGACGCCGCGGTGCAGATGCTCACCAGAGTGGGCATAGCCGACGCGTCCCGGTGCATGCGCCGCTATCCCCACGAGCTCTCCGGCGGCATGCTCCAGCGGGCCATGATATCCATGGCGGTGCTTTGCAAGCCGGACCTTCTCATAGCGGACGAGCCCACCACCGCTCTGGACGTGACCGCCCAGGCCGGTATTCTCGAACTCCTCAAGGAGCTCAAGGAGGAGCTGGGGCTGGCCATAATCTTCATAACCCACAACTTCGGCGTGGTGGCCGAGATATGCACCCACGTGTCCGTCATGTACGCGGGCAGAATAGTGGAAAAGGGCCCCGCCCACGACATATTCCACTCCCCCGCCCATCAGTACACCCGGGCCATGCTCCACGCCATTCCCCGGATCGATTCCGTCAAGGGCGCCAGGCTCGAGCCCGTGCCCGGCGCGCCCATCAACCCCCGGCATCCGCCGGAGGGCTGCAGCTTCCATCCCCGGTGTCCCGTCTGTGTGGACAACTGCTCGAAGCTGCGTCCCGAGGAGCGCGTCATCGACGGCAGCGGCCACTCCGTATGCTGCTGGAACTACAACGTCAAGGAGGTAAGTGAAAATGCCTGACGACGTTCTGATGGAGATCTCGGGACTGAAGAAATACTACCGGTCCCTGAACGATTCCGGCCGCAAGACCATGGTGCACGCCGTTGACGACGTGAGCTTCAGCATCATGCGGGGAGAGACCTTCGGTCTGGTGGGCGAGTCCGGCTGCGGCAAGTCCACCCTGGGCCGCACCGTGCTCTTCCTTACGCCCCCCACCGACGGCCGCGTCACCTTCGACGGCGTGGAGCTGAGCGAGAGGAACATCCGCCCTCTGCGCAGCCGCATGCAGCTCATATTCCAGAACCCCGCCGGGTCCCTCGACCCGTCAATGCGAATAAAGGACATCCTCAACGAGGCCCTCACCGCCGCCGGCAAAAAGCTCAAGGGCGAAGCGCGGCGGGATGCAGTCACGGAGATACTTGAGTCCGTGGGTCTCACCGCCAACGACGGCGAGCGTTTCCCCCACCAGTTCTCCGGCGGACAGCAGCAGCGCATATCCATCGCCCGGGCACTGGCCGTGAAGCCGGATTTCCTGGTATGCGACGAGCCCATATCGTCTCTTGACGTGTCCTATCAGTCCCAGATCATAAATCTTCTGGAGGACCTGCAGCAGGAACGGGGTCTGACGTACCTGTTCATTGCCCACGATCTGGCGGTGGTGCGCCACATCTCCACCCGCATAGGCGTTATGTACTGCGGAAAGCTGATGGAGCTGGGCGACGCGGACACGCTGTGCTCAAATCCCGCCCACCCCTATACAAAAGCCCTTCTGTCCTCCGTCCCCATACCGGATCCTGACGCAGGCGCCGGACGCCGGCGCGTGACCCTCAAGGGCGAGCCTCCCAGCCTTATCTCTCCCCCCTCCGGCTGCCGGTTCCGTCAGCGCTGCCTCTATGCCGAGGAGATATGTGCCCGGCAGGAACCCGTGCTGCGGGACGTGGGCGGCGGCCAGCTGTGCGCCTGTCACATGGCGGAGCGCGCTGCCATCACCGCATAAACCACGCGGCCAAACAGTACAAATATAAAACGGTGTGACCTGTTCGTCTGCGTCACACCGTTTTTTTGTTTTTTGAACTCAAAATCTCTTGACAAGTTACCCGGTGCTAACTATAATGTGTCACAGTTAGTGCTCGCTAACTTATTTTTACGTCCATTGGTTAGCATTTGCTAACCTAAAGACGCAGGAGGGAGAATATGATGCCGCTAAACCTTGCAGAAGCCGGACAGCCTCAGATCATCAGGCGCATCGGCGGCAGTCCGGAAGTCAAAAAACATCTTGAGGACCTGGGCTTCAACGTGGGAGGAGAGGTCGTCATATTAAGCACCATCAGCGGAAATCTCATCGTAAAAATCAAGGAAAGCCGTGTTGCCGTCAGCGACGAGCTGGCGAGAAGAATCATGGTATAAGGGAGGAGTCAGAATGAAAACGCTCAAAGATGCCAGGGTCGGACAGACCGTGACCGTGGTCAAGCTCCATGGAGAAGGCGCCGTAAAGCGCCGGATAATGGACATGGGCATCACCAAGGGGGTCGAGGTGTACGTACGCAAGCTCGCTCCGCTGGGGGATCCGGTAGAGGTCAACGTCCGCAACTACGAGCTGTCCATCCGCAAAGCGGACGCCGAAATGATCGAAGTGAAATAAGGAGGCAGGTATATGGACAAACAGATACGAATTGCCCTGGCGGGCAACCCGAACAGCGGTAAAACTACGCTGTTCAACAAGCTGACCGGCTCCAACCAGTTCGTTGGAAACTGGCCCGGCGTCACCGTTGAGAAGAAGGAAGGCAAACTGATCGTCGACAAGGAGGCCATTCTCACCGACCTGCCAGGCATCTACTCCCTGTCTCCCTACACGCTGGAAGAGGTCGTAGCCCGGAACTATCTCATCGAGGAAAAGCCGGACGCCATCCTTAATATCGTGGACGCCACGAACCTTGAGCGAAATCTGTATCTTACCACCCAGCTCACCGAGCTGGGCATCCCCGTGGTCATTGCGCTGAACATGATGGACCTGGTCAAAAAATCCGGGGATTCCATCAACGTCAAGGCGCTGAGCGATCAGTTGGGATGCAGGATCGTGGAGATATCCGCCCTGAAGGGCGACGGCGTTAAGGAGGCCGCTCTGGCGGCCATCGAGGCTGCCAAAAACGGCAGGACCATCCCCCAGCACAGCTTCTCCGGCCCTGTGGAGCACGCTCTGGCCCACATCGAAGAGGTCACCGTACACGATCTTCCCGAGGAACAGCAGCGCTGGTACGCCATCAAGGTATTTGAGCGGGACGAGAAGGTCCTGTCACAGCTCAACATCCCCGCCGACGTTCGCTCTCACATCGAGCAGGACATCAAGGCCGCGGAGACCGAGCTGGACGACGACGCCGAGAGCATCATCACCAACGAGCGCTATATCTACATAGGCCAGATGCTCAAGGGCATCTATAAGAAAAAGGGCAAGGGACAGTTGTCCGTCTCCGACAAGATAGACAAGATCGTCACCAACCGCATCCTGGCCCTGCCGATCTTCGCCGCGGTCATGTTCCTGGTGTACGCTCTTTCCATGGGCACCTCCATCGCGGACGGCGGCATCTCCATAGGCACCTTCCTGACCGACACGGCAAACGACGTGCTGGGTGAGGCATGGCTCAAGGAAGGCTCCCGCACCATTCTTGAGGGCTGGGGCGTCACTCCCTGGCTCGTGGGTCTCATCTCCGACGGCGTATTCGCGGGCGTGGGCGCGGTGCTGGGCTTCGTTCCCCAGATGCTGGTCCTGTTCCTGATGCTGTGCCTGCTGGAGGACTGCGGCTACATGGCGCGCATCGCCTTCATCATGGACCGTATCTTCCGCCGTTTCGGCCTGTCCGGCAAGAGCTTCATCCCCATGCTGGTGGCCACCGGCTGCGGTATCCCCGGCGTAATGGCCTCCCGTACCATCGAGAACGAGCGTGACCGCCG
>JAEEGL014276630.1_pt1 | contig 15263 bp, 11 predicted proteins | sample 9134231 | NCBI WGS metagenome assembly JAEEGL01 (sample SAMN16246548, study PRJNA631951) | gut metagenome | biome: gut microbiome; feature: rumen; material: fiber-attached | host: Bos | place: Iran: Karaj | collected 2018-10 | reverse complement strand
TTTCCACAGGTTAACACAAAACCATTTTTTCAACGAAGAAGTACTATTTGCCAAGCTTGATGATGCTTTTATCCTCATGAAGAAAGACCCACGCTTTATGCGCCATATTGACATTATCCATGGGGATATCAGTAAGATAAAAATTGATCTTAGTTATGACCCCGTATTTGGTAAACCAATTATAAGAGAGTTAGCAGACATGCTTTTCATTCTTATAAGCAAGAATGAAATGCGGCTATTGTATCTTCAAAACAAACGCCAGTCAGAACTAAAATCGAATTTGTGTTTTAACGCAGAATACGGTCAATTCCAACTATTGAAAGAGCGGCCGCATATTGAGCCAGCTTTTAGGAAAGGCTTACCTACATGTGTGTTTAATAACAAAGACATCCTTTGCGACGCAATTCTGCCCTCCGTGTGCTCATACGGTGTTTTTTATTGTAGCAACGGTGGTGTTAACATGTGTTATTTCCCTGCAAGCCAACTCTCTGTTAGCGGAATCAAAAAGCCAACAAGCAAGCGGATGCATGTTGATTGTAAGCTAGAGTTTGATTCTAAGTTCGGTTTTGTAGATACAATACATGGGCATTTGGAAAGTCAAGGTGAGAAGAATCTTGAATCATTCGGTAACGCTTTGATCGAAATGACGGTTGGTACACCCGTTAATTGTTCTATGAGATCACAAGTGTTCGATTATCTATCATTTTATTCTGAAAACCATAATAATCCAAATAATTTGTTTTTAGGATGTAAAACTGTTATCGTGATTCACACCGATAACTTGGCAGAATGTAACAGCAAAAAGAACGATTGGAGTAAAAGAAATTATGAGTTTTGAGTTAATTAAATGCGAAAAGTTCTTAACCCATGTTAATGGTATTGTTACTCAGGTAGTAGGAACTCTGCTTTCCACGCTGTTTCTACGTCGAAACACATCTGCTGAAGAATTCGAAAGAATCAAAGCTGGAGAGTTTAAAAAAGCCGTTGAAATGCTGTTGCAAAGTGGAAAAATGACTTATTTGGAATATTATAAGTGTAAGAACTTTCTTTCTATAGCGGAAAAAGCAGATAAATACTTAAATCATAATTTTTCAAAAACAGAAGCTGGTCCCATAAGCAATGATAACTACGAGGAGCCTAAAGGCCTCAATAATTTTGATGGCCGCAAATATGATCATGATTTTGATTGGTTTGTAAAATTCTATGACTATTCATGTCTAGTTAGCGATGAAGAGATGCAGCAAATTTGGGCATCAATCCTTTGTCGAGAAATTGTTTCAGCAAGGAGTGTTTCTTTATCTCTATTAAGCACACTATCAATTATGGACGCATCTCAAGCTAAACACTTTTGTAATATATCTAGGCATGTATTGTTGGATAGATATTCCGGTGTTCCAAACCTATTCCTTTTTATACAAAAGAACCGTGCCTCATATGAAAACATGCAGATTATTCCGTCACAGTTAAAAGATTTTGCAAGACTAGGGTTGATAGATTGTGATTTTGCTTCCGAATTTGTTTTTGTCGATAAAAAAGAATTCCAAACCGGCACCAAAAGAATAGTGGTTACTGGAGATCCCACAAATTACAATAAGATTAAAGCCGGAAATGCGGTCTTTACAAGAGATGGAGAAGCATTATACGCTATCGTAGGAAAGGATTATAAAGCATATGATTCAAAGATCTTACAATTCATATTGGAAAGACTTCGATCGCGCAATTGTACAATCACTATTAACAATAAGGCTTTTTGATCATATTGGCGCTAATTTTCAAGGTGCTTGTTATAAGGGGTAGTATAACTATGAGATTTGTTGATGTAAACTGATTCATATCAAATTCATATATTTCATAATTGATATTACTTCTTGACTACTAATGCGGAAATAGTATTATAATGAAAATGCAACCTGACCGAAGAATGAAAAAATGTTTCTAATACTATGTGTAAACAAATACCTTTCTAGGAGTAGAATATGAAGTTTGACAGCATTTCAATAAGCAACTACAGAAACATTTCTGGCGTGAAGTTTATTTTTCACCCAGAATGCAATTACATCATTGGAGAGAACAATTTGGGAAAGAGTAATTTACTCTCGCTCCTTACAACTGTTTGTAACGGAAAGGCTTTTGATGAAAGTGATTATTACAATCCTGAAAAGCCAATCATTGTTGATTTAAATGTTAGATTATGCGCAAGCGAGCAAGGGCTTTTCGGTGATAGCTTTGCTCCAGACGATGCTTCTTTGATTAGAATCCGGTATTCGCAAGCAATTCAGGACGCCTACCCTACTGTCATCAATGTTGATTCCAACGAGAATATTTCTCTGCGGCAGATTAGGAAGATAAGTTATCTCAAATATGAAACCACTGCTGTTCCGAGCAAAGAACTGAAGATTGATTCTCATAATGGTATTGGTCGATTTATTCGAGCGATTATTGAACGCTTCAATGATGGAACCGGTGATTATCTGAATAATCAGCAAATCGAAGATCTTACTGAGCACATAAATGGTTATCTCTCCAAAATTCGCGGTTTTAAGGAGTACTCCATTAAAGCTACGATAGCACAGGATTCTACCGAAATGTTGACTAGTATGTTTTATCTTTCCGACGGTAATAGAAAGATTGACTACACAGGCAGCGGGGTTCAGTATATGGCAATGGCGTCAGCTTGTATTTTGGGTCATATTATGGAATTGTACAAAAGGAAGTCTATTCCTTTCGAAGATCTGATTTATACTAGTGAGAAAGGCAAACGCATCTTACCGTTAATCTTATCCGTTGATGAGCCAGAAGTCCACCTTCACCCCTATCTCCAAAGATCGCTTATAGGGTTTTATAAACGTATTCTATGTAATAATGATGCTGGATTTGCGGAACTCCTAAAGGATTGTTTCAATATCGATGGCCTTGACGGACAATTGGTCATTGTTACTCATTCAACCGATGCGATTACTGGGGACTATCGTAACCTGGTCCGTTTCTATAAAAAGGGCGAATCAGTCGCTGCGATCAGCGGGTTTGAACTTCGCCCTGTTCAAGGGCAAGACAACTCGAAATGTTTAAAAGCTGAATATGAAAAGCATCTTATTATGCATTTCCCTGAAATCAAAGAAGCATTCTATGCCAAATGCGCAATTTTAATTGAAGGTGTAACAGAATATGGTTGTATACGTGCTTTTGCTGATAAAGTAGGTGTATCGCTTGATGATTGTGGAATCTGTGCCATAAATGCCGGGGGACAAAACTCGATAAAGCCGATTCGACAGCTCCTCAACTTGTTTGGCATTCCGAGTGTCGCTATTTATGATGGGGATGTTCAGGCAGGGCACACGCCGGAATCTAATGCTTTTTTCACAAATGAGCTATGTTTTGAAATTGAAATTGTTAAAACGCTGTTTTCTTCAAATAACACAGCAGTGGTTCGAGAAATTGTTACGAGCATGGATGATCAAGCTGATAGGAAAACGCTCGATATAGATTTCGTTCACAAGTGGTTTAAAAAGATGAGTGTAAGCATAGAAGGGTATACACCTAAAAGGCTGTGTGATGTGAGTGATTCTGATGCAACAGATTTTTGTCAAATGTTCTCTGCCTGGTTTATGGCGAACAAGGGAGTCCTTCTTGGAAGATTTGTTGGAGAGGCAATCCCGGCAGTCTGTATACCTGCTTGCTACCGAGATGCAATCATGAAAGCACAGGAGGTAGCACTGAATGCCTAATACTAATCTTGAAGGCGTTAAGACAAAGATTTCGGATCAGCATGAAGGTGATGTGGCTCAGCTTAGTGTTATCTTTTCTGATAGTCCTCGCGTTATAGTAGAAGCTCCTGCCGGATACGGAAAAACAGCTACAATGATCAGCCGAATAGCATATTTGATTGCCTCTGATCGAGTTCCCAATCCGAAAAGAATCCTAACATTGACATTTAGCGTAAATGCAGCCCTTAAAGCAAAACGTGAAATCGCTGGGAAACTTCCTGCTTTAGTTGGGACTCAAAATAGTCCTGTTGCCGTTGGTGAAAAAGCTACCGTTACGAATTATCATGGTTTTTGCAAGGGAATACTAAAGAAATATGGATATCTGTTATCTTCATCGCTGAGAAACGATATTTATCAGTTTCAGGCGTTTGGAGAAAGTGAAATTGAAAAGCTCAAGGATCCAAGAATAGCATTGACTCCTTCTGAAATAGCTTGTCTAAAAGAGATGGATAGCACCATCAAGAAATTATTGCTTCCCAATCAACAAGCAATTCAATTATATAATGACATTATCATTCAAAAGCTGCTTCCCATTGGTCTTATCACGCACAATGCTGTAATATTGCTTGTATTGCAAATGTTTAGAGATTATAAGGAGGTAAGGAAGTTTTATCAAAACTACTACACATTAATTGTTGTTGATGAATTCCAAGATACAAATATTTTAGCTTGGTCATTATTGGAATCGATTATATCCGATAATACACAGTTACTTTTTCTTGGTGATCCTTTACAGCGCATATATGGTTTTATCGGTGCTCTACCAAATATTATGTCTATGGCTGTTGAAAAATATTGCATGGACAAGGTCGAATTGCTAAGGAATTATCGGTTTAGAAATAATCCTGAAATGCTTAATCTGGACAAGAATATTCGTGCAAATGCATCTGCCTGCTTTTCTCCCATTATTGAACCGGATAGCGTTGCAAAGCTGCAAGGTTTCTGGGGATCTTCACAAAAGAACGAAGCAGAGCAGATTGCTGAAAAGATTCAACACATTATGACGTATAGTACATCGAAAGTAGCTGTCCTTTTCCGCTCGCGTGGAAAAAACGCCGAAGCATTGGAAGAAGTATTCTCTAACAAGCAGATTCCTTATTTCTATGGCATGTTTACAGATGAAGATGTACAATATGTGCGTTTCCATCAAAAATGCCAGAGCATGTTCATCAATCGATTTGGAAAGAAAAAGGCAATCAACAAAAAGAATCTTTCTACATTTGTCGACAGTGTGAAGGATAACTGCTCAAAAGAAAACGATAAAACAATAAAGTCTTTGCTTAGATTACTTGACGCCCTTATTCAAAAAGTCTCAATTGACTATGCAGATCTTTTGCCTGAAGAAAAATACTCTCTCCTTTTGGATATCTTTGAAAACCGACAGCTAAAACAAGCAATGGAATATATCGATTCTCAAGTAATTCTTGCAACAATACATGGCGCAAAAGGACTTGAATGGGATTACGTAATACTTTGTGATGTTGAAAGAATGAATATGCCAGGGTATTATATTTGTAAGGATTGCAGCCATTTTTCTAATGGGTGTTCGTGCAACCCTTGTTCTTTGCCTAAGCAATTATCAGGATCTTTTTTAGAATCTTTATTAGATGAACTATCTGTATTCTATGTTGGCGTTACTCGTGCGAAAAAACAAGTCTATGTTTCCGCCAGCGCTAAACAATTTGATTACTTTGGCAACAATAAGGACTGCGTCTTCTCATGCCTCGCTGGACTTGCAGGAATCAAACTAATAAAAGCACAAAATGATTGATATGAAAGGAAAGGGATCCATATGAAAAAACCGGGCATGTCAATTCACTCAGAAGCATCTTTTAATGAATCAGCAGCAGTAGGGATTCTAAAGAGTACACTTGAATCAAAGCATACAATAAAAACCTATTTTGGCGAGAATGACCGGACGCCAAATCATGATGGCTTTTTCGAACTGACGGGTCCAAATCAACCTCCCAAAAAGCAGTTCATTGTTCAAATTAAGAAAGCCGAGAACTTGAGACCCGAAAGCGACGGAAAGCATGTTGGGAAATATATGTATCAATTAGATACCACTTTTCTGTACTATGTAAAAGAAAAGGTGACTGAGAATCCTGCGATCTATTTTGTTATAGATATTGCATCGAAACAAGTTTTTTGGATTTATTTGTCCGACGAAAAGCTTATGCAGCTTGACTTTGAAGGAAAATGTACTATCGCATACCCATTTTGTGAAAACGAAATCATAAGGGACATGCATCATTTTACAAAACAGCTTGAAGTAATAACTGCACAGAGAAATAAAATGTTCCTGAATAAAACAGCAGCACAGATTGCGGAAATGCAGGATGCAGCGGATTATATTAATAGAGCTCTCGATTATGAGTTACCATTTGTGAAAGAAGCTTTATTCCCGCGTTTATGGCGTTTTGGAATAAAGTGTACCAATACATCCGATCTATTCATTGAAGTACAAGGAAGAAAATATACGCCGCCCGTTTCTTCATTAATGGCCCTGTATCCTCAAATCAAAGGAGTAAAGGATACTGGGCTTCAAGAGTATAGCTTTGATGCAACAAATGTTCTAAACCAAATTGAAATTGGACAAGAAGGCAAACCGTTGGACTACTGTAAACAAGCATTACAGAAGATACTTCAGAGTTTCTTTGAAGGAAGGATACCGGTACATTATCTTCCTGATATTGCGTTGAAAGAGTTAATCAGTGCTTTTCAAGAGGAAAGCAATCCTTTATTTGATGGAGATCCAGCTAACACCATAAACATAAATGCCATGGAAAGGCGGTATTGCTATCTTGCTAATTACGCAATGCATTTGATGTATCATGATGCAACAACTACAAGTGAAAAACAGATAAAACAGTATTTAGCAAGGCACCTTTCAAGTGAGAAAAACCATATAAGTTTAGCATCTATGGTTCTCACTAACTGCGGTAAAGAATCTTTTAGAGAGTATTGTTTGGGTAAAAAGGATCAACAAAACATCTTCAATCCCTTCATCTTCAGTATGATAACATATGATTACATTCAATACTTCTTCGCTATGCAAGAACTGAAGAGTAGATCTATAATCGAATTTGAACCGATATGGAACTACGATCTTATGTCTCTGCGAATGCTTCCAATCGACGAATATAATGCTGAGGTAAATGCTATACTTGATCATTGGTTGGGAGAACTTCCTGCTGTTTATGAGGAAACGTATTCTAAAATGATCCATAATGACAAGTATCGTTTTAATGGAAAGTATGTCTATTCTAATGTGGGTGAGCGACAAGCAGGAATGCTTGCATATGTATCTAGTATAGTCCATTATTACAAAAGCCCAATCCTTACTATATCTAAAGATAACAATATAACAAATGTTTTTACTGAAAAAGAACAAGCTGCAGGACTTAAAGGCATAAGCAGTGGCCGTCTGTTTGATGAGTTTCTTGATAACAAAACTCTATTCTATGATGGTATATCTTGCCTCCTTTATAATGGCATTTGTAACGGCTTTAACTTCGAGTCGAAACCCCTTCATGTCCATAACGATAGATTTATGAGAACTGGTTTATCATTATTTGATGGTAATATCCTATATTCAGAATAAGTATCGGGAGGAAAACATGTATACAGGAAACGAACGCCTTATCATTGCAGGAAAAGAACTACAGTATTCCATGCTTAACTTCTGGCAAACATCGTATTCTGACATTCTTTTGAATATGAACAGAGGTACCTTTGCAGAGTTCATTGTACGATGCGCCCTGAACGAAAAAGGGCTACCAACATTCGAAAAAACCATGACCGGTGTTGTGCCATTCGATATGGAAGGTCCTGAGTTTTTTTCGGAGTCAGGTATCCGTCCGTGTAGGATCGAAGTCAAATGTTCTGCTTACGTACAACATTGGTCTAAGCCACGGACATATCTCGATAAACCAGATTCAAAGATAACTTTCAGTATTTCTCCTGCACACGATTTTTTCTATGAAGCCGAAAAAGGGGTCGGTAGGCACAACGATTTGTACGTATTCGCATTCTACAACGCTCGTTATCGTGAGTGCAATATGCTTAATCTTGACTTCTGGGATTTCTATATCCTTCCGACATATCGTATTGAAAACGATCCTTCTCTGTCATCTCAACAGACCATTTCTCTCGGAAGAATAAAACATATGCATTTGGATAAGATTAGCTTCAATAATCTAGCCGAAGCCATATATGCATGCATCAATGAAATCTCGAATCACTACGATAAAACCGAGCCGTGAAGCTCGGTTTTTCAATACTTTTGGGTATACAATTCCATACCATGCTACTCTTTGGCTTCTCCCATCTGCTCAATTAGATCGTGAAGGCTCTTGTCATGTTGCACCTGAGAGATGGCTCCGGTTTTAAGAAACTGGTCCAGGAGTTCCTTTTGTTTCAGAAACAGTTGATGATTCTTTTGCTCATGTGTCAATGAAGACCATGCAATACTATCGTTGGTGTTATCCATACCTTTCCCTTCAAATCTAAACGTTAACGGCTTCTGCTTCATTCAAGGTTCCTGGATGCCTCTACCAAGCAGGCATATGCATCAAGGCGCTGCTTGCGAACATAGGCAAGCTTCTTGAATTTCTCTCCGGATAGCAGGGCTGATGCGTATGCTTCCGCATTTTCAATCTTCGCATAGGGTTTTCCGAAGATCAGGCAGGAAGCAAGGTACAACACTTTGCAGGCTTTCCACGTCGCATCATCTGTGTTATATTCGCTTAGGAGAATATGATTCCTCAGCGATTTGATGCCGCGAAGGTATTCTGCATAATCAGCGGGAGCGATCTTTCCCTTGCTGATAATACTGAAGCAGGCATCGATCGTATCTCGAAGCACTTCTTCCTTGCTCCACTTCCCACCGCGGAACGCGGTCTCTTCCTTGACCGCTTGCTCGTAGGTCTCTGCAAAGAGATCATAATCCGTTAGATAGTCTGTGAGCGTTGCGATATCATACAGTTGCTTGGCAATTTCCAACTCTTTGCCGCTGCCTAAAAGGATTCCGGTGGTGTGCGGTGCAAACGCCGTAAGCTTGTCTCCCAAGATGCAATCTGCTGTTGGGATCTCGACGGTCAAGTTCTCTCCTGTCGTCAAAAGGAGCTCGTTTTGGATCTCTTTCTGTATTGTCTTTGCATAGGGGATGTGCGCAAAGACCACATCCAGCAGGATGTAGAATTCCGTCCTCCTGACAGGCGAATAATAGGTGAACTTGAAATGCCGTTTTACAATATCGTTTCTTCCCTTGCGGACATCTTCCTCTTTTGCAAGGAACGGAAAGATCTTCGCTGCTTTTTCGATATAAGCATCCACATCCGTTCCCGGCTCAACAAGAATATCAATATCCGTCGATAATCTGGCCGGCTTATCAAGGATCAGCATAAGACTGGTACCGCCTTTGAAGCAGAAGGGCATACCAACACTCTTGATCGCCTCCAGAAGACCGAAAGCATAGAGTGCGCGCTCGATCAGTCCTGGATCGGACGAATACTTCTTCTGCAATTCACGAATGTAGTCAAGCTCGTAGATTTCTTTATTGATCATTTGTCTGCCTCCAGAATGATGTCGGTGTTCGTATGAATGAAATCTATAATGGTTTTTTCAATTCCTCTGCGACGTGCGTATCGGAACATTTTTGCCTGATTGATGTTATACTTCTTAAAGGCGTCCTCGTATATCGCTTGATACTCCGACCTGGATATCAAGGAACCAGAGATTCCTCGTCCAAACAGATCTACTAGCATTTTTTCAAGCGATGCCTGTTTGAATTTGCCTACGGCAGGAGGAGCTTCCGATATCAGATTCCGAACAATGATTGTTTCCTCTCCGGCGTATTTGTAATACTGCTCAAAACTCGGATTGTGCAGCACATGAGGATATTTCTTGAAAAGCAGACTGAATACGCTTTCATCAAGCATATTCTCCACATCAACAGAAATGGTATTCCTTGCCATTTGATGATTGACAAATTCATTCATCTGGTACAATTCCCAAATCTGGAAATCAACCAGTGGATACGCTTCATGGATTTGTGTGGAAATTGTCTTTGCAGTGTCAGAGAGTTCATAGTAATACTCTTTTTTGTCTGAAGCGGCATATAGTCCTCTCTTTGAGCGAACAATTTCGCCCGAAGCACACAGTTCCTTCAGGATCTTGTACACCGTTGATCTTGCAATATTACCTTTTTCGATGCGCAGCGCGCCTTCAAACTCACCCGCCGTAAAAGACGGATGGTTCAATAAGAATTTTCTTATAGCCGCTTTCAACGCTGTCACCTCCAAATTTTGGCAAATCAATAATAGTTTTGCCGATCATCTACGAGCATTATATCCTTCTTTTTGAAAAAATACAATAGACTTTCGGCAAATAATCATAAAACTTGCCGAAAGTCTATTTCAGTGTGAAAGCAAAGAATCTAATAAGATTTGATAGACCCAAGTACTTCAGATATATCACCAAACTGCTTATCCAAGGATAAGGGTTTGATAGTCATCAATTCTATTGGAGATGATAACAAAAATAATATAATATTTGGGGAGTGGACTTTGGTATCCCTTCCAGTGTTTACATTTTTATCAAGGTCAAAGGGGAAGAAATATGAATATGAGCATCTTATTTATAGAATAGAGCCAGCCGGGATGAATGGCTGGCTCATGCTGTTAGGTATTATCTTTCTCATCGGGTGCATTCAGTGAAAGATAAGTTGATGGAGAGTGCTTGATGCAGAGTTGAGGCGACTTACCGCGTTCTTTCACAAGCACCACTTCGTTCTGCTTATATGCACCGGTTCTTGGGTTGAATTCTGTGGTGGTACGCGAGATTGCCAATGTACAGCTTTTTTGAAGTCTGTTTGTGCTATCATTCGCGCTTGACGTTTGGCTTACCCTTCTCTTGCCGGTTTCATCTCCAGCCCCAGTCCAAACGGCCTTAATGAAACACCAAGTGATAAAGCCAATAGCAACAAATACGCCAAGAATAAAGTAGAACATTGTTTTGCCTCCTTCTTTGACCAGATTATTTACTGGCTTAGGAGGAGTCCCCGATCAAACTTCGACGAAGCGAGGAAGCAGCCAGTATAATCGGGACTCTAAGGTTGTGCTTTCCAACGATTACTTCCTCCTTTCATAACGCGTGATAGTTCTCATATGGGCGTAGAAGCTTTTCCGCTCAATATAAACTTATCACATTGTTTTGGAATAAGATAGATGTATAAATGGAATACATTTTATAACAATTATTCCATATATATCCAAGGATATACGAAATAAGACTTTTTTCACGGAGACTCACACGTCACAAATAAACCAAACAATTTATAGGAGACAATATGCCAAAGAATAAACTGGAAGACTTCGATTTTTGCCTTAGAAAAGCGATAGGATATCAATTGCATCAGCAAATAAAACATGCCGGAATTAATCTATCCGACTTCGCACAATCTATAGGTGTCAGGCAGCCCGACATCAGCAAATGGGCAACATTACCAATTAAGAAAACGATCACATCGACCGATTCGTGCGCTCACGCCCCCACGTTTTTGCAGATTATAAAAGCTTGCACGAAACTCGAAGTGGCCATACTAGATATGCTGTATGATGCAATCGAAGCAGATAAGCATCAGCAGATCCCGTTGCTTTGTAAGGAGTTTGTCAAAGAAGCTACAAATCTAGTAAGCGAATTGCAACTCCTTGACAAAAACAAGTCTATAGAAAAAAGGATCGAAAGCATAGCAAAATCGCCAACAGATCTATCTCGCGTAATAAAGCTGGAGAGATCGACATATTTAGGATTCTTTTTACACAAGAACAAAGATGCTGAATCATATGAAGTAGACCATTTCATCTTGGATTCGTATAGCGCACTAAATTCTGGTGCTGTGCCTGTTTTAATAAGAACAGTAGGGAGATCAGCCGATATATACCGTGGTAATATCGTTTCTCCTATTGGGCAACCTTATCTGTATATCTATATGAGGCAAGATTCCGGGAAAAAAGATCGAGGAATTATGGCTTTTCATTTCTTTGAGGGGGATATACAAGGGCAGTTTAGATGCGGCTCCGGAATCGTACTGTCCACAGAAAGGAATCTCAATACAATTCATTTACAGTGGGTTGTTCTTATCAGAATACAAGAGAATATAAAAATGATTGGAAATGAAACAATCGATGAGAACTATACGATTGAAAAACTCCGAGAGACGCAAGAAAGAGCAGAAGAGATTAATCATCAGGACGAGGTGTTTCTACAAGAAAATCGTATCACTGAGTTGGATTCCATTATCCGACCAGTTTTGGAACAGGCTCTACCCTCTCCTAGAGGACATTACTTGATACTAGATGAACTAGATGAAAGGCAAAAAGTATTCCATGATGAATACTATACAAATAGAATTGGAGACTCTTGGTTTTCAAAGAAACATAGATAGTGTCCCACTTTAGGTGGTATTGTAATGATGTGTCAGAAAACATGATGATTCTGCATATAGTTTACACTGGGCTTCTGTTTCTTATTAAGTGTTACGCTTGAAACGTGGACTGTCCTGTGCTATATTGTATATAAATAATAATTGAGGACTGTAAGTTGAAGGTGATGAAATGGGTTTAGACACAGAGGGCATTAAAAAGCGACTAATCAATAACGACTCCTTATTCAATTATATACACATCATACAGCAGCATTTTGATATTGTGCCTGATAATAAGGAACATATCGGTGCTAGTATTGCATATCAGGATTTAACCGAATTAAGGGATGAGTTTATTACTAGTCTATATGATACAATAGTTGATTGGGTATATAGTTCGGAAAAGTATCAAGAATTATTAGATAGTGAAATGGCGCAGGGAAAAAGCAAATCCACGGCTAGTTCTGCAATACTACGCAAAGCGAAAGCGAAATTCCGCAAAAGCGATGATCCTCAAAAAGTACTGATACAGGGGCAAATTGGGGAGTTGCTCCTATTCCATTTCATTCAGAGATTCATGAAAGCAGTTCCTTTGCTTAGAAAAATGAAGATAACAACCAATCCCAAAATTGAACGATTCGGTGCCGACGCTATACATTACAAAATGGATGGAGACAAGAATGTTTTTGTCTTGGGAGAAGCAAAAGCGTATACAAGCGAAGATTCTTTTGCTAAAGCCTTCTCGACATCAATTACAAGTATTCTAAATACTTATCATGGTTTACGTTCCGAATTGGGTCTATACACTCACGAAGATTTTTTAGATAAAGAGCTTGACGATGTGGCAGAGAACTTTCTAAACAATACATTAGAAAAGTGTTATATTGAGTTGGTATGCATCGTTATATATAACGAAAAAGAGACTTTGTCTATCTCAAGCGAAGATGGTATCCACAGACAAATTGAGGATATTATAAAAGTGAGATTTCAGAACTTTGATAATAAAAAGATTGATATTGCTAATAATCCTATTCTTAGAAGAATTACATACATTCTATTTCCAGTTTGGAAACTAGATGATCTTGCAAAAACATTTCAAAGGATGATCTAAACAGATGAATATTGATGAATTAAAACAAACTGTTTTGAATGAATGGCTACATATTGAGTATTACTATATCTCGAAAAAACTAGGTTTTATTGATAAGGATTATCCGGTTACCAAAGAATTGTTAGTTGATACCATTCGTTGCTTAGATCATGTAAGTATTTTTGATAAGGAGAATGAAAACTATATAATTACTGTTCTGGCTTTAATGTGGACGCACATTGATAAAGAGCGCTATGATATTCGGAGTCTTGCGCTCAAAATATTGTCCAGAATTGGCTATCCTACTTCCGCAATCATCATGGATGAAGGATACGATAAGTCGACAAATACGTTTTCGTCTATTAAGAGCCCGATAGATAAGTTAACTATTACGCTCAATCAGCAGAATAATGAAGTGTACATTAATGGAAAACAGTTTATTCTTACAGCCTTTCAAAAAAGGATCTGGGATAGTATGGGAGCGCACAAAATCATTGGAATCTCTGCTCCAACATCAGCAGGGAAGTCATTTACTATTATTCTAAAAATCGTTGAACTGCTCTCGAAAGAAACCCTAGATGTGATATTCATTATTCCGACTTTAAGCCTAATGACTCAAGTTACGGAAGATTTCAACAAAATGTTAAAATGTATTGGGGTTGATAATTATCTTATCTCTAATACATATTCTGAATATAATAGTCAAGACAAGTCACACATTTATATAATGACACAGGAAAAAGCGCTTGCAGCATTATCCGCAAGCCGGAATGCCTTTGATAAACGGCTCATTTTAATCGTGGATGAAATACAAAATATCGAACGAATAGAAAGTTCTGATGATGAAAGAGCCAAAATGCTCTTTGATACATTAACAGAGTTTAGATATAAAAAGAATGTAGAACAAATAATCATTTCCGGACCTAGAATACAAAAAATAGAACGTGTTGGTAAGAGCATATTTGGCATTGAAACCGAAGATGTTATTACAGATGTTACTCCCGTTCTAAATCTAACCTATAGCATTAATAAGTCAAAGGGCAATTATTATTTCAAACAGTATTGTGCATTAACTGAGAACGCGATTAGCAAAAGGATAGAAAATGCTAGCGCAATTATTGAGTATGGCACAAATAAGTATAATAATGATTTCTTTGATTATCTAAATCGTTTTATAAACTGCTTTGGTGATGATCAAAGTCTGATTTTTGCACCAACACCTCCTGTTGCAAGACAGATTGCAAGCAATATCATGTGTAGCAGAGTACACGATCGACCCGGAGATTTGATTCAATATTATAGGGATACCGTTCGAGAAAACTATTCTTTGTGTAATAGTCTAGAACATGGCGCTGCATATCATCATGGGAAACTGCCAATGCATGTAAGATGCACATTAGAGAAGGCTATAGCGAACAAAGCCATTAGTGTTGTTGCTTGTACTACAACCTTAATGCAAGGTGTAAATATGCCTGCACAAAATATTTTCATTAGAAATCCACATTTATATATAAGAAGGAATAACGCATCTGCCGAACTGTCGAATTATGAAATGGCTAATCTTCGAGGGAGGGCTGGTAGATTGCTAAAAGACTTCATTGGAAGAACATTTGTTTTAGATGAATCTGCTTTTGAAGAAACTGATGGTTACGATCAATTAAGTCTATTTGATGATGTTGAAAAAGAGTTGCCATCAAATTATGGCGACAAATTTGAAGCAAATAAGAGTTTGATATTAGATGTTCTGAATAGTGATGCACCTGTGGATGTTTCAATGAAACAATTTGGGTTTTTAATCAATTATATTCGTCAGTCGGTTTTAAGATATAGAGAAGAATCAAAGTCTAAAATGAGCAATGTCGGCATTAAGCTTACAAAAGAGCAGGTGGCTGCAATTATTTATCAAATGGATCAACTGTCGATTCCTAAAGAAATCTGTTACAAGAATAGATATTGGGATCCGATTGTTCTTGATTATATT
>JAEEGL013513738.1_pt1 | contig 15263 bp, 10 predicted proteins | sample 9134231 | NCBI WGS metagenome assembly JAEEGL01 (sample SAMN16246548, study PRJNA631951) | gut metagenome | biome: gut microbiome; feature: rumen; material: fiber-attached | host: Bos | place: Iran: Karaj | collected 2018-10 | reverse complement strand
TTTAGTTTAAAATTTAAGATCTAACAAATTAGTTAATAAAAAACTCCTTAAAACATATTGTCAACTCATATCATGGGCAAAGATAGTGCTTTTTTCTATTCGCCAAACTATTTTTGCAAAAAAATTGCATTTTTAGTTACTTTTTACCACATAGAGGCACTACTGCCGTGGTCATAATCAGCAGGAAGTGCATGTCTGGCATATTTCCAGCCCATCAGTTTATAAACATCCACAAGCTTAGGCAAACGAGCTTTAAATGCCTCAAAATCGCCTTGAGCAGGTTTACACCATTGTACCTCACAAATGGCAGCAACACGAGGCATATACATATATTGCAACTGTTCCTGATAAGGTATATATTCTGTCCACAAGTTGGCCTGAACACCGATGATGTGCTTCTGCTCATCAGCACTTAACTGATCCATCGGATCTAGTTGATAGACCTTTTCTATAGGCAGAAAGCCACCGATAGCCAGGGGTTCACGATTAGTACGCTCAGACTGATAGTAATCAAGATAAGCATAAGTAGTAGGTGACATAATCACGTCTCTGCCCGTCTTAGCAGCCTTAATGCCACCAGCAGTTCCACGCCAAGACATCACCGTAGCCGTTGGTGAAGGATCACCATCAAGAATCTCGTCCCATCCGATAATCTGGCGTCCCTTGCTATTGAGAAACTTCTCCACGCGAGCCATGAAATAGCTCTGCAACTTATCCTCGGCACTATGTTCATCATCTTTTACCAAGCCCAACTGCTGAATACGGGCCTGACACTTCGGACAATTTTGCCAACGCACACGAGGAGCCTCATCACCACCTATATGTATGTATTTGGATGGGAAGATTTCCACTAATTCGCTGAGCACATCCTCGATAAAGCTATATACTTTGTCATTTCCTGCACATAAAATATCATCGGCAATTCCCCATTCTTCTGCCACATGGTAAGGCCCGCCTGTACATCCCAACTCAGGGAAGCAAGCCAGCACTGCCATCATGTGTCCTGGCATATCTATCTCAGGGATCACAGTGATGTAGCGTTCCTTGGCATATTCTATCACTTCACGCATTTCAGCCTGTGTATAATAGCCACCTGTCGGAGTATTATCATAAATGGGGGTATTATGCCCGATTACCGTACGCTGACGGATAGATCCAAAGCGCGTCAGTTCTGGATACTTCTTTATTTCCACACGCCAACCCTGATCATCTGTCAGATGCCAATGGAGTGTGTTCTGGTTATGCAGAACTAACATATCAATGGTCTGTTTTACTACATCCACATCGAAGAAATGACGAGCTACATCCAAATGGATGCCTCGATAACCAAAACGAGGTTCATCAGTAATTTGTACGGCAGGAAGTGCTACCTGCTCTACCTTTTCTTTTAGTATTGGAAGCGACTTACGTATAGTTTGTATGCCATAGAAGATGCCATTCTCCTCTGCAGCCATCAGGCTCACGCCACGATCATCCACCACCAACAGATACCCTTCCTTTCCTGTGGTTAGTTTAGAATCCAAGGAAAGATTGATGCAATTCATACGCGTCGGATTGGTAGTCAGGCCCAACTTCAGACCTGTGCATTTCTGAATATACTCACGCAAGAACTCTGCATTTTTTCGCATCAACTCATTGCCATCAGGATAAGCGATAACCGTAGTTGCAGAAAGCTCGAACGGTGCATCACCCTTCAATTGTACCTTCATTGGTTGTGGGATAATATCATAACTGGCAGCAGGCTGCTGGCCATACAATCCTATTGTGCATAATGCCAAAAGGCTGGAAAGCATTACTTTTATTAAATTCTTCATAATTCTAAAGTTTATCGGTATAACATAAAGCAAAGTTAATACGTTCTAGTGAAAAAAGCAAGCGCTTTCAATAATAAAAAAGCAGACCGCCTTCAGTACAGAAATGCGGTCCGCCTTTCATAATCTCACAGCATTAGCCAATGCCGCTGCCAGAACCCCCTTGATCATCTCCACCCGTGTTCTCTCCCGTGGAGTCACCTGCAGGTGGTGTTTCAGAGCCATTGTCAGCCCCCTCATCATCCAGAGGGGCTACGTATGCATCATTTCTCAGGCAGATGCTATCGGCACAGCTGTCGCCTTTCTCATTTCTGAATCCCAGATAGACAGCCAGAGCCTCCCCACTCCACTCACTCGGCATGGTCAGTTGCACCGAGGCATCACTGCGGGCGGCTCCATTAGTGCTATACACAGCCCGTTGCCTCTCCTTATTATACACCAGCGGCATGGACACATCCGTAGCCTGAGCATCCCCAGAACCACTGTTGTCCGTCCAAGTGAAAGTCAGCACATCACCATTTAAGCTCACTACAGCATTCCCCACCGTCATCAGATGTCCACGCGATACCATCACACGCTGATAGTCAATCGCCAGTTCATCATCAAATCCGTTGAAAGCATTCTGAAGCATATACGACATTGCCGCATTGTACGCCGACTTATTGATCGCATACGGCCTGTAGCCCACTCTCACATAAGGCACCAAGCTGTGCAACAATTTAATAGACATGGCAAATTTCGATCTTTGATTCTTCTGCTTTGCCGTGTTGGGGTTGCTAATACTCGTAGCCAGCGCACGCATGTAATTGATAGATTTCCAGCTGCCGCCTACTACGGTTCCCACTCTTCCTGAGAATCCGCCGAGGATTCCCTGTTTGATAATTCCCATAATCTTTCTTTACTTTTTAAGGGTTAATAAAATATTATCTCTGCATCAGTCCCCAAGTTCCTTCCCTCCTACAGCCGTACGCTCCGTAGTTCGGAAGCCCCCTTGGTTCTTTCAGCGATGCAAAGATAATACCTCAAAATACCCTTTTCCAAGCATCTGTGCTTTTTGCACCCCATTGCATAATTAAGCACCGTCTTACACTATCTATACAAACCTAAATAGTGCCATGACAACAAAGAAACAGCAAATTCTACCTATCCATAGTATCCTCTCATTTTAAGACATTCATAACCAATTTACGCAATTCTTCTTTATTCGGCAAGAACAATTCGTATTTCGAGACAAACAAGTTGGAATCCATTCCGTATGTAGCATACTCCACCATCAGTTCGTCTTTGTAGTGGCTCATCACTATGCCGATGGGAGGATTATCACCCTCAACATTTTCTTCTTTGGCAAAATAGCCCATATACATGTTCATCTGCCCTATGTCTTTATGCTTCACTGCACCACGTTTGATATCTATGAGAACGAAGCATTTCAATATTCGGTGATAGAAAACCAAATCAACATGATAATGAACATTGTTGATTGTCAGTGCATATTGACGCCCCACGAAAGTGAATCCTTTGCCCAACTCTAACAAGAACTTCTGCATATTATCTATCAGTTTCTGTTCCAATTCACTCTCTTTGTATCGTTTTTTGTCATTAATACCAAGAAATTCCAATGTATAGGTGTCTTTCACCACATCTTCAGGAGTCTGTATCATCTGCCCTTTGTGGGCAAGCTCTATTACCCCCTTTTTATCCTTACTTAACGCCAATCGCATGAATAGTCCACTTTCTTTCTGACGATGAAGAGCATCTACCGTCCACCCCTCAGAAATACATTCATTCAGATAAAATTCACGTTCTAATGGATCGTCGATAGTAATAAGTTCGCAGATATGTGACCATGTTAATTTTTCAGACATCTGAAAATTTGAAGACTCAGACTTTTCAGACATCTGAAAATTTGGGAACATCAAATAGAACTTTCGCATATTGTTCAGATTTGGATGACTATAGCCTCGTCCCACCCTTGCCCGAAGGATTTTTGCAAGGCGTGAAAGCAGACTTTCCCCATACTTTGCCCTTGCATTTCCTTGCTGTTCAAACTCTACGATATGGCGACCAACATTCCAATATGTGGATTTTATTGTCTGGTTGATACTGATGGCCAACTGTTGTTTGCCCATTTCTATCACCGCCACAATCTTATCAGCCAGCAGCATCAAGTCAGCATCAGGCACCTGAATCGCTGTTTGTTTGACATTATCTAATGCATTATTTTTTATCTCGTTCATATTTTAGTTAATTTCATTCATACACACTTAGCTACTAATTCCACAAAAGCATCTTTCTGTTTATTAAAGATCACATAGTTCGTTAAATAATTCATCCAACTTGGACATAAGGAATTATTGACTTTATAATCTTTATTTCCTGTTCATTATAGTCTTTGCATTCAATGGCTATATTATATATATCTATTTTCATTTCATTTGTAAAATAAAAGGATAATATTTTATTCCAATTGTTTCCTATACACAGCATCCAGTGTTTGCCCATCCTTATCTTTCCAGACAAGCCAACCATTATTGCTACTTCCAATGCAGAAGTCAGCAGCGGTACTGGGGCTTGGGAAAGTCTTGTCTGATTCTAACTCCAGCTTGTCTCCATTACTAATAGTGTAATCTTTAAGAAGATTCTCACGTTTCTCTTTCCAAACGAGTGAGGGGACAGACGATTTGGCGATAACACTACCCTTCAAGACTGTGAATCCATTGGCATCATAGAAGCCTTTAGCATCACAACCACGTCCCTTTGTATAGAACAGATGTTCCTCTTTTGGCTTTGCCACATCAAAGATATTGCAACCAATGAAAGATGTAAGGAACTTCACATCTTCAAAAAATCCCTCCATATCATCCTTTCTGTATTCTGGAAGATTAGGTGCTTTAGGTATTTGTTTATTCTCATTCAACACGAAAGTGTTTGAAGCCTTTGCTTCTGCAATAGCCCGATGCTCCAAATATTGAACATCAGCTTTTGTCATAGCAGCATCTTTCGAGATAAACAGCAACGCCTTCTGCCAAAACGCTTTCTTACTATCGTGGTCTTTCACCCTTTCACGGAAATTCTCCGTCTCACCAATGTAAGCTTTCGGTTTTGTGGCCTCATCCTCACCTAACAAGATATAAAATGCAGGTGTCTGCAATTCCTGTCGCTCATTCAAGATAGAGAGATTAGAACGAGGAATCACATACATCTGGCAAATCTTATTGCTGATGAACACATACTGAGTCCCTTTTGGATCTCCGTCTATTAAATATGTTGTTACTGTTTTGCCCATATTGTCCTATTCATTATATTCTAATAAAACGATTCACAAATGTATTATTAATCCAGAAGTCAATCACTTCGTCAGTTTCTCCATTATCTTTCAATGTTTGGGCAATATAATGAAGATAATTGAATGCAAAACGCAAGTCCAAAGAAGACCAGGATTGGGGCTCTTTATAAACCGCTAATAATTTATGTAGTTTTTGGCTATATCCCAAACTTATCATTTGGGATACATTTTTTTCCAATACTAATTTTATACATTTTAAATTGCGTGTCAATGCAAAGGGAATTTTCATTATGGCTCGATCTATCATGTAATCGACATCGCTTTGATATTTCTCCAAACCATTATGAATAATGCCTTCATATATATTTCCCAACGCTTGATCAACCTCTGCAGGTTGTTCTGACATCAATAAATCAATATTATCAGCATATTGTGTTCTATCAAGAAGTAACTTTTCAACAATCTCTCGTATAGGCAAGAGAGATTGTTTTCTTTCAGTCTCTAGTCCATCAATAAACTTAATCATATCTGACAAATAACGAACTTGAATACTTTTCATGAACGTATCTTCATGTAAAGATTTGTGAGCTTTATCATAAAGAGAAACATTTTTCATAAGATTATCTTTTATGATTTCAAACTCATCATCTGTCCAAGTTATCTTATCATATAGTAAATTTAGTCTGATATACATTGGCTCAGTCCACCCAAGTTCCTTGTCATTTAGAAAACCACAATGCCAAATATTCATTGATATGAAACATCGTTTAATCTTCTCTATTGACAGTTTATCGTTCTTTATTAAATTGATCAAATGGAACAAAGCGACCCTATCATGTGGAATGTCTTGAATATCTGTGTTGTGAATAATATCACAGATTGAAGAGATGAACTTATCAGACAAAAAGCCTTCATCATTCAATGTGTTCAGTAAAAACAAAGTGTTCCGATCTAAAACATTGGGGAATAATAATATGTCGTCAATCTTTATTTCTTTCTGAATATATTGGATCAACAGATTACTGACTATAATGTCAGACACGACACCATTGTTCATTGAGTATCTGGCAATCAATTGCTGAAAAACCCAATATATATTCTCTGGATTTCGAATACTTCCTAATGCGAATTTTACATTATAAATCAATTCATCAGAATCATTTAAGCCTTGTAATCGCTGTAGAAAAAGACTAAATACAATATCCTTGAATTTATCAAACCATATTTTTTCATCAACTGCAATATAGATTGCTGCTGTCACATTTAAGATTCCGTTTTTAAATGACATTGGCGTATCTTCTGATTCTATCGCATTTAAAGACTTTATTAGAATATCTTTATTGAAATCCTGTAATTTTTCGCTATATGCGAACTCCTCTCCGATACGTCTTAGGACCACTTTTTCATTATACTGAATAGAATAGAAGAAACATGGGTACGGAAAGTATTCATACAGATGTTGGAATACAACAAACCAGTTAGCAACATCAAACATAATATATCCTGGTAAAGATACATATATACCAGAGTCAATAATGTATTCGAGAATTCTCAAACTTTTCACATAATCTCCATGATTACTGCCAATATTCCAAGTTGACCCAATCCAGCCACGTCTTTTGGGTTTATCCTTCTTTCCTCGAAGTGACGATATCATATAATTCAGCATATCACCTTGACCATCCAAGCCGTATCTCCAAAACTCGTCTGTGTTATATGGCTGTGGCCACCTACGCGAAATGAAATTTGCAAGTATTACCTCATATAATTTCTCAGAAGGATTCTTTTCTTTTCTAATTAATACATCCAAAATAGTTTGAGCCTCCTTCAATTGGTCTTCATAAACAGCCATGCGCATAGCTTTATTTTGCAACCAATGATCTTTTGCATTCCATTGGTACACTAATTCTTTGGATTTCGCAAAATCAAGATTAAATAGACTGCGTTGTATTTGTTCATAAACAGCCCAATCTTCATTGTTGGATAGTATATTCATTGAACCGTTAAGAGTTTTCTCGCGTTCTACAAGGCGAATCCACACAGGCTGTTTAAGTAACTCCTCGTCATCTTTGTGGTAGTTAACATAGTAGCTTGGTATCTGGCCAATATCTTTAACGGCAAATGCGAATAAGACAGCTTTTTCCTCAGTAAAAGGTTCTTTATTCATCAAAAGGTCAATAAAATTTTCTTGGGGAAATATAATTTTACTGAACCTAACAATTTTACTAGTTTCAATAATTCTATCTACTAGTTGTGGTAATTGATCAATCCTCTTTATTAAACTCGACCCGCTTTCCCATAGTTTTCTATAATCAAAGACAGTACATTTAGCTTGCGATTTAATCTTGTCATAATCAGGTTCTGTTTTGTTATCGGCATAAATGGAATGAGATTTCCTCAAATAATTAAAGAAGGCTTCTAATAAAGCTTCGGTGGAAAAATGAATGCTGTTTTTCGCAGCAAACTCTTCATTATCCTCTTCAGAATAACAAACTGAAAGGCCTAATTGTTCTATAATTTTCCGATCCTTTAATCGTACGACTTGTATATGATTGTTATTGTAATATCTTTGAAGGTACGACTCTGGTTCTTCTTCAGATAAATCTATTAAATAAAATTTAACCTGCTTTTCATCTTGATTTCCTATAATATTTAAAAGCCATTTTATACAATCCCTAAAATTGGGATCAGTCCCAGAAAAACCGATAAGACAGAATACTCCTTGCAACATTTCTGTATGTAAGATTGTCTTAAATGCGGAATGTTTTTCATCATACGAATCATAATCTTCTTGTGTTATGATGTAATTTGCATCATAGCAGCCATCAAATCCTTCCGAATCATTATCATATTCCCTAAGACTGCCATGAATCTTAATTATTTTACATTCTGAAGACGTATTTGAGAGTTCTTTCCCCTGTTTTACAACCGTTATAGGTCTTTCCTCTTTATTAATTACGACCTCAAGAAGGTTATCATAATTTGTTGTGAAATAATTATTAAATCCAACGCATTGCAATAATAATTGGTGCAATTTCAAACTGTTAATATTGCATTTACCAATTTCTTTTTTTTTCTTAAATAAATGGATTCCATCCTCCTCTATTTTTGCCAATGGTATATGCTCTTCAATGTATGTATCAATTGACTCATGCATATTATGATGTTCACGAACGAACTTCGATGCTATAGATAAAGCACCTTCTTCATTTATTTTTTCAGAGACTTTATCATAGTAAAAATCTTTTTGGCACTTACTCCCTATTTTATTCTGAGATTTCTTTTTATAATCTTCGTATGCCCTTTCTATATCATCTTTATATTTCTCGAAAACCATATCGTATAAAAGACCATTCCATGTAAGATACTGGTTTGACACATTTAATGAAAAGCCAGCTCCGACAAAAGCAGACATAATACCTTGTTCATAGTCTTTCTTTAATTGTTCTAATGCAGTTAAATCTTTATATTTTTGATTTGAAATGCTCATACATACACAATTTTAGGCAATTGGATTATTGTTTAATAAAGATTTAGAATGCGAAGAACTTATCCTGCATCTTATTTTTAAGATTGAACTTCATGGTGGTGTCAAGGGCACGCTCTATACAGATAAACTTGGTATCGGGATGCTTCATGAAGAAATCCACAGTCTCATCATGGAGATTGGAGTCAACGGTAATGTAGGCAGTTTTGATGCCGTCGCTGGCTTTGTACACTCTGTTCTGAGCGAATTGCAACAGCTGCTCCAGTTTGTAGGTGAGCATAAAGCCCTGCTTAATCAGAATCTCAGTTATCAGTTCATCTTCGTTGAAGGACATGGTGAGTTGCTGTTCTTTCTGGGCTACATACTCTAGGAACAATGCAAGGTTCTCTTCTTCGGTTTTATTCGGATCTGGAGCAAAATCCACACGTGGAAAGCTGGATTTACATAGGGTGAAGACTTTGAAACCGAGTTGATCTAACTGCTGTTGTTCTTCAGAGGTAATTAACTTCCCATCGTAAGAGGCTTTCAGCTTGTCATGCACTGCTTTATTACGGGCAATGGTTTGGTCACTAATCTTTTTGTACCCATGTTTTGCTGCTACATGTTTTGCCGGGATAGCCTCGGGGAATTGTACCAAAATATATTTTCTATTTCCAGAATCATTACAATTGCAATTTACAACTGCATGACCCGTTGTTCCAGAACCCGCAAAAAAGTCAAGTATTATGCAATCATTGCTATTGTTCATCTTGATTAAGTACTCGATCAGTTGAGTTGGTTTAGGATAATCAAAACCGTAAATACCAAGATCATTTAGTTCGCTGGTTGCACTCTGAGTTCCGCCAAAGTTCTGAAGAAGGGAAATAACATGGCTCTTGAAACCTCTGTCTTTGACACATTCTATTGTTCCTGTCTTTAGTAAGACAAACTTTGTGTCTTGTCCTTTGGTGTCTTTTACTGGTAGCCAATTGTTCCCTTCGCTCATAAATTCATCGAACTGCCCACGTGAAGCCCATCCACTTTCTATTTCAACATCGTTCACAACTTTGAAATCACGAACGATAATGTCTTCATTGAAATGCGGCCACTGGTCTTGTCTTGCAGGAATAACTCCACTCTCAAATTCACAAGGGAAGCCAGCCTTTAGGACAACCTTTTGTACGGGATTCTTGGGCCCATTTTTGACAATCGTATTTCTAATAAATGCATTATTCAACTTGCTCTTGTCCGTAACATTTGGATCAACAAGATGTGGAAAGTCAAATTCTGAAGCATTTTTGGCATAGAGCAATATGTATTCATGGCAGGTCTTAATCTTTGCCTGATTATCGAAGTTTCCATCAGTTCCCCAAACAAACTGAGCGATAAAGTTGTTCGGAAAAAATACCTCATCGCAGATTTTCTTAAGGTGCATGACTTCCTTGTCGTTAATAGAAATGAAAATAATACCATCAGAAGTCAACAGGGTTCGGGCTTGTAATAAGCGAGAATAGATGTCGCTCATCCATACACTATGGACACGTCCCTCTGGTACAGTATCTGTATCTACGACTACGCCATTTTCAGTAATACCACTTTCTTCCCAGTACTGTTTTTTGTCTTGGGCAAAATTATCATTATATGCAGTTAAAGCATCTGCATTATACGGCGGATCAATATAGATACACTTTACTCTTCCACGATAACTGGAAGAAAGAATTTTGAGCACTTCAAGGTTCTCGCCTTCAATGATGATATTTTCCGTTTTCTCTGCATTGACACTACGCTCTGCATCATAATGCAGCGTTGCACTGGTAGGAGTGAAGGCGTTTCGTTTGGCTGCTGATTTACCAAACCAACGGAATTCATAGCGCTCTGTTTCTACCACGCTATCAGGATTAACAGCCTTCTTTACTTCATTGACATCAAGATACCCTTCTTGGGTGAACCAGTCTGGGAATAGCTCACGGAGAGTGTTCAAACGCTCCGCGTTCATGTCGGGAGTTAACGTTATGTGGTCTTTATATGTTTCCATTCGCTTGATTGTTTATAGTTTTTGTTGACTCTTCTTCAAATTTTGTATATTCACGAATTGGGGCTTTATAATATGCATCTATTCCAAGGGAACGAAAATGTTCTACTGCACATTTAATTCTTGCAACCTCATGTGGAGTGAGTGCTCGTTGATCTAACAAATCATTTGTACCTTTTATTTCAATGACGAAAAAATACTCGTTTGTCCCCTGATTCCCTCTCAAAGATGTTCGTTTTAGCACAACTCCAAAGTCAGGCTCGTAATAATTACCAATTGGTTGTGGCATAGGTATCCTGTACCATGAAGGGAATTTTAGAAAACAGACTACTTCAGGATGCCTGGTGTCGTTATCGGCTTCAAGAGCAAAGTCACGTTCAAATTTACTGTCATAGAGGGTTTTGTCCCAAATGCCATGATTGGGCGTTGACACATAATTGTCACATGCTTCTTTTGTAAAATCAGCAAAATCAAAATCATATGTTTCGCCAGTTGGAGTATAGGTGATACACCTAGTCAACTCGTCAAGTTGGATCTGCTTAATCTTGAATGCAGCCTGCTCCAAAAAGACAGGAGGATTCTTCAGATATTCCTTCTGTGTCTCTATTTCCGTGACAATACGCATCACGGAGTTATAGCATAGGCCTGTTTTCTCACTCAGGTCTTCAACCAAGTCATGTGGTGAGAAATACCCTTTCAGCTCACGGTCTTCTGAGCCTATATATTCCCGTTGAGAGAAATCCTCAATGTCACCAACACGATAACTGGCAACTTCAGCTTTGTAGTCGGCAATGGAAATGGTGTTCAATTCCTCTATACTGCGGCGTATGATGGCATCTTCGTCGAAACTGACGCGATAAGTGGTCTTCTTGGCAATCGTGTTCCAGAAACGACGGAATACGCTCTGAATGCTCTCGTCTTTATTCAGTTTGAACGTTACGCGGTTCTGATGCTTTCCTTTGTGATTATGCTTAAGCTTCGCACCAGCACCGGCATTACCGTAGGCCTTTTCGTTTTCATTCTGATAGCTACGGGCAAACGTCTCGTAGGTTTCATTGGGAACAACGGTAAGTTGGTTGATGACGGCATCGTCAGGTGTGCCTTCCTCATCATAAACACGTTCGCCCTGTTGATTTACACAGATACGGAGACCTCGGCCAATCTCTTGCCTCTTCTTGTTTTCTGAATAGCTTTCGTTCAGAGTGGCTATTCCAAATACATTCGGATTGTCCCAACCTACGCCAAGTGCAGAATGAGAGAAAACGAATTCAATAGTGCTATCATCAAATGACAAGAGTTTCTGCTTATTGTGGAGAATTTCGTCGTAGATTTCCTTATTGCTCTGGTTTGTTTTCTCGTTGTCAGTATATTCTCCTTGTGTGGTTTTGGCGAAATAGAATCCCTGAACAGCAGTTACCTGTTCTTGTGTAGGGGCTTGGCCATTATGGAACTCAGCATAGACAGTTTTGTATTGTTGCTCAAAAATCTTCTTGATGACCGGATTTGTTGGGTCCATATAATTAGCCACCCTATCAATGAAGATAAGCGATAGATTCTTGATGCCCAATGGTTTCAAACGTTGCTTATTCTCAAAATGGCGGCGAATGAGCCATTCCAGTTGTAATGCCCATACTTGTTCTTTGTTAGCTGATGATGCGCCTTCTTCAATACTGGTGCCATTGGAGAAATCTACCACCCACTTGCGGGTACTCAGCTTCTTGTAGATACGACTAATTGTATAATCTGCGTAGGTATCATTGCCTGATTTGTCAGCAAGATTGTCGCCTTTCTTCAGCAAGCTGGATTCTTTGAATACAAAGTTCTCTTTGGCCTTGTTGTACTTCCAGAGTTTCAACTTCACCTTGGGTTCCGTCTTTGTCTCTTGCACCTCGCTGATTTCAATTTTCAGCGTGGCTTCATCGTTCTTTTCCGTCACGGTGAGCACTTCTATCTTTTTCACCAAACCTAACCGATAACTCTCGCTGGGAGTCAGTTGATAGAGCATGTTCACCTTTACAGCATGTGTAGCAGAGTAGCGGAACTTGAACAATGGAGATAGTTTGGCAAGCCACAACTTAGAGTTGTCAGTGTCCATGCCTTCCTGAGGTTCATCCATGAAAACAATAGGATGTGTGCGGGCAATGGCATCAATAAAAGGCTTGTTGTTGAATAGATCTTCGCGCACCTTCTGGTTCAGAATCTTATCTTCAGAGTTGAAAGAGGCCATCGTCATAATCATAATCTGAGGAGTCTCAGCTGTTATGAAGTCACGAAGGTCGCTCAACTTGGAACTGTCATAGACAAAAGCATTAGGTGTAAAGCCGTATTTGTCTTCCAACTGCTCTTTGAAATTCTCAAATGTATCTATGGCCCCCTGGCGGATAGGGATAGATGGCACAAGAACGATGAACTTAGTTAGTCCATATTCCTTGTACAGCTCGTAGGCTGTCTGGAGATAGGTCAAGGTCTTACCCGTACCTGTTTCCATTTCGATACATGCGTTCCTGGTTTCTTGAAGATAGGTTTGTAAGGGATCTATTCCGTTTTCAGCTGTAATCTTGTTTATGTTTGCCATCAATGCCTCCAAGGATAGCGAGCAATAATTTGCCCGAATATCTTCATCCGTTGCATTGTCGTATGTATTTCGTTCCATCCCACGAAAAACCTTCACCACACTTAATATGGCAGTTCGCTGATGTTCTGGAGTTTCTAATTTAAATATCATAGAAATTAATCTTTTATCAAGAAATCTATTGCCAAATTGACCATCAATGCCGAAACTGCAACACTGCGTTTTGAATTAGTATCATTGAGAGATTCCTTTACGGTTGTTGCAAGAAAGTCGGTGGCAACGTGAAGAGTGTGATTGGTCAATGCGGTATTTGACTTATTATTTAGCAAATCGTCAAGTCCCTGCAATGCTAAGACGGAAGCGCCAGCATAGGAATAAGCTTTATTGTCTGGTGCTATTATTTCTGCTATAGAAATGGCATATTTGATAACCTTTAGGAAGTTGCCTACAGTTAGATAATTGTCACTTTTGATATATAGCACATCACTACTATGGAACTCCCTATGTTGTGAAAGAATCTGATAGGCATATTGGTTATCGTACCTCAACCTCTGCATCTTCACATTAAAAAGAACATTCATACATGCTTGAGCATAAATATTCAATACATTATCTGGCATACTTTCTAAAGAAGGCAACATTACGGGGATAGTCTTAATACCTGCCATAGCATATATTTTTTTCATCTCAATATTTGCCTTTTCATGAAATTGAGGAATCCCTATATTTCGGCAATTCATACAATTCCATATAATAGCAGGGCGATTACGCCTCATAAAAGCTGTATACAAATCGGAGTATGCTAAGTCTATTATGTCAAATTGAAGATATGAATTCATGTTATTATGTCGAAATAATGATCGTTTGTTACTTTGCAGTCATATATTGCGGCACTATTTTGTGCTATCAAATAACAGGCATATCGAGTGAGCATAAAATTCAGAACAGGACGCTGTAAATCTTTGACGAAACCAATCATTTTCGTGAGGTCACGAGAATAATCGTCCATACTGGCTCCCAATGTCTTACATAAATCCACAGGGCGGCTTATGGGAACAGATAATCTATAATCTATCCTCTGTTCAAACTGTTGAAATGCTTGTTTCTTAATCATACAATATGGTTTATTGATTACAAATATACAAAAAACATTTCAAAGCTAATATTTTATTTGATTTTTTATTTAAGGGTAAAATTATCGCGTCATCCCATACCCATTCTCCAACCTATAGCGCATATAGTTATCGGCAAGGATACGCTGAATGTCCAATCGGCAATAATAGATTTTGCCTCCCAAATGTGAATATGGTAGTTTTCCCGTGTCGCGGAGGGTCTGGAGGGTGCGCTTGCTGATCTTCAGCAGGCGCATCACATCAGAGCCATCGAGCCAGTCCTCCACTCTTACTTGCATCAGTTGATCGGTGTTAATAGCACCATTTGTTTGTTCTGTCATATTATTATTCATCAGGTTTTAATCATAAAGCAGTGCAAAGATAATACATGAAAAAGCCGTTGTCAATACTTTACCAAAAGTCGTGTAGGTTATTGCACGATAATGCATGATAATGCACGTTAATGCAAGTTATTGCAGGTTAATGTGCGATAATTTTTACAGCACCCTACCTGCTCCGTATCTGCTCCGTATCAACTCCGTATTTGCTCCGTATCAAGATGCTCCGTATGGTGGGTTTCACACGCCCTATTTTCGACCCTATAGGAACGGAGCAGAAACGGACTTGGTACGGACTTGATCAGGAAGGACTAATGAAATTTGCATATCCGCCGATTTTGCACTATCTTCGCAGTCAAAATAACTATCAATACTATAAGCATATGAAAACAATCAAGCTAATCATGGCAGCAATATGCCTCTGCACTCTGATAGCATGTGCAACCTCTTCTGAAGAGAAGTATGAAAGCAACGTTAAGAAGCTGGATGCCCTGATCACCGAGATGGAAAAGCAGGATAAGATCAGCGAAAACGATTGGGAAAAGGCAGAAGCACTGCTCAACGAATTGGACAACCTCTCTGAAGAAGATCTGAAGAATCTCACTGAAGAACAAGCCGAAGAGTACGGACGACTCGCTGGACGTAT
>JAEEGL011444694.1_pt1 | contig 15263 bp, 11 predicted proteins | sample 9134231 | NCBI WGS metagenome assembly JAEEGL01 (sample SAMN16246548, study PRJNA631951) | gut metagenome | biome: gut microbiome; feature: rumen; material: fiber-attached | host: Bos | place: Iran: Karaj | collected 2018-10 | reverse complement strand
GTTTACGACAATCTCATCCGGCCCAGACGCACTTGGGACAACAAATCCACCGGGGCACATGCAGAAGCTGTAGACTCCACGTCCGTCCTGCTGGGAGACAAGCCTGTATTCCGCCGCCCCAAGTTTTTTTGCGTTCGACGCATTGTGGTAGCGGATTGTATCTATCGTTGCACGGGGATGCTCCACACGCACACCCACCGCGAATGTTTTTGCCTCAAGCGATTCCGGGGAGACCGCCGCAAGCATTTTGTAGATGTCGGGAGCCGAATGTCCAGTGGCAAGAAGAACAGCGTCGCCCGCGAACTTTATTTTTTCGCCCGTGATTATGTTTTCGGCAACGATTCCTGTCACAGTTTTTTTTGGTGCGGATGTTTCATCGGTTCCGGTGGTCCTGGTGGTTCCGGTGGATTTTTCGTCCTCGGTCAAAAGGGAGACGCACCTGAAGCCAAAATGGAACTCGCCGCCAAGCTCCAGTATTTTTTTTCGCATGTTCTGGACAATCGACGGGAGCCTGTCCGTTCCAATATGCGGATGCGAGTCGCTAAGGATTTTTTCGTCCGCTCCAAAGTAATTGAAAATGGCAAGCACCTCGGAGATGTCGCCACGCTTGTTGCTTCTGGTGTAGAGTTTTCCGTCGCTGAATGTTCCGGCCCCGCCCTCGCCAAAACAGTAGTTGCTGTCCGGGTTGATTTTTCCCTGCGTGCTGATTGCGGCTATGTCACGTTTTCTTGTGGAGGCATCCTGTCCACGCTCGATTATCTTTGGCTTGATTCCATGCTCCAGCAGTTTCAGTGCGCCAAACAGTCCTGCAGGTCCGGAGCCGACAATCACGACAGTTTTTTCGGTGGAGACTTTTTTCCACTTTGGTTCAAAAGCCTTTGGCCCGGATTTTTCTCCGACATAGATTTTGTAGCGGAGGATTATCTTGATTTTTCCATGCCTTGCATCGACGGAGCGTTTTTCAAGGACGTATTCCGCGTCTTCCGGCAGATTTTGGACTCCATTTTTGGAAAGGGTCCGCCCAATCTCTTTTTTTACCGCGGACTGATTTTTTTCTACATCGGGACTGACTGTGATTGTGGTACTGTATATCATAATCAAAAGTCTACTATATAATCGAGGTTTTTGCTATATTAAAAATTCTTAAAATCGGCTTGCTAAAAATGGCAAAAGTCCAGTAAAATGGAGGCATGGAATTAAAGCAAAAAATTATGGGCCGCGTGAAGGTCCTGACGGCATTGAGTTTTACTCTGGTCCACCTTTGGGCCATGGTCTCCTGCCAGAACGAGCTGCTTCCTGTCCCTACCGGAATCAAGGAACAGACATCAAGGGAGGCGGCCCCCGAGCATTTTGTCGCAAGCCATGGACGGCAGAAAATACATCTGTCATGGTCCCCGGTTGCGGGCGCGCAGGGATATAGAATCTACGCTTCGGACCTTATGACACCGACCGAAGAAAGTTTTGTGCAGGTGACATACGTTACACAGAGCGAAACACCTGTCGCGGAAATAGATGTAAAGCCGGGAAGCGAGGCATGGTACAGGGTATCGGCAATCCTTTCAAACGGTTCTGAAACTGTCGCAAGCAAAAGTCTCAGGGCAACATCCCTTGCAACCCCGGAGATAACCGACATACAGACCGACTCCGACGACGCAACGGTTTTGACGGTCTACTGGAACATGTCAAACTGCAGGGACGACACATACAGGAAGCAGACCGAATACACAATCACCTGCATCTCGTCCATCGATACAGTCAGCCGCACGGTAAAGGCGACACAGCTTCAGGAAACATGCTTCACAATGACCGGACTCATGGCGCACACATCCTACTCATGCAAAATCACTGCGAGAACGGAATTTGGCGATGAATCAGAAAGCTCCGAAATTTCAGCGGAAACATTGCACCAGCTGCAGCCGCACGCACCTATCGCACTTTCGGGAAGCCAGGGTGACGACAAAGACGGAATAACGCTCTCGTTCAAGCTGCCAGAAAAGGCGGACCTCCAGAGAAAGGACGACGGAACATTTGAGAAGGCTCCAATCAAGTTCACGGTGTACAGAAGGGCATTGGGCGACGAGTCATGGGTCAAGATTTCGGATAATCCGGGGATTAAAAAATCGGACGGAAGCTCGTTGACGGCAGCAAACTATCCCGACGACGGGGGACTTGATGTTTCGTGGAAGGACACAAACGTTCCACAGCGCGGACTGATTTATGAATACAAGGTTCAGTCATACGTTGACCTTGCGGCCTTCATGGCAGACCCGGCACACAATATTGCAAGCACAAGCGACCTGAAAGCAGCATACAACTACATTGAGACTTCATCCACAGTGTCAAGCGCGACCACAAGCGGATGGAGGATGGCACAGCCCAAACTTTCGATAAACAGCACATCCTACAGCACGACCGGAAGCCCGGACAATCCGACAGTTTATTCTGGGGCAGTCCTTGACGAGGGCGGGATTCTGTTCTCATGGGACAACTTCCTTCTTGAGTCAAGCGTCGCAAACACAAATCTGGCAGCACAGTACAAATATCTTCTATATGAAAAGATGGAGCCGTTTGACTGTGACATCCCCCAAAAACCTGCGAATACAAAAATGGTAGGGGCATACTCTTCGCCAACTGATTTGGGAAAATATAAAAGACAGTTCAATCTTTCAGGAGGGGAGTCCGGGGACCGTGGATGGTACAGCTACACAGTCTACATAGTGCCGGAATCCTATCCCGCGCCATCAATTGGAAGCACAGCCCCATTGCCTGAAAATGACTATCTTGATAATGCAGAGTCCCAGACAGCGATTGCAGTAACGGACAACGCAGGAAGCATAGAAGGATTCACAGTAACGGGCGGATTCAGCGACAAGTTCATAATCAGCTGGGACAACCAGCCAGAAACCAAATACACCCTCAAATACACGGAAATAGAAATAATTGATGGTAAAGTTACAGAATCCGATGTGGAAGTGTTCAAAAACAAGGAGATGTCAGAAAGCGAGATTCCATACTCCGACAAAATCACATCAACAAACAAAAAGGGCGTGACAAGGATTTACAATCTCACGGCAGTAGCAAACCAAGGTTCCGCTCCAATTTCAAAAACATCGGAAGAGTGCTTCTCACTTGGAACTCCCGAGCCACAGTTCGACGCTTTCAATCCGTCTTATGATTCGATAACGGTCTCCTGGGAAAAAGTCCAGGCCGCCCAGTCATACACTGTTCAGCTTGAAGGGGAAGCTCCTGTCGATATAATCACCGAGGGCGAGAACGCAAACACGCGCACATCCCGGGACCAGCTCGGAAATGTGGTTTACTCATACACGTTCACCCCGGACCAGCTCGGAACAAGATACACGGACGCAAGCAGGGCGGGAACAGGAGAAGGAAATAAAGTCACAATCTCGGCGACATCGGAAGAAAACGACACGACAAGCGGAGATGTAGAAGATACAAAGGTTCTTGGTCCAGCGAAAATAGGTCTTACAACGACGGTCGCGCAGTATTACAAAAGCATAAGCGTGACATGGAACAAAATTGACGGCGCAAAGGCATACCAGATTCTGAGAAAGCGTTACACATCAAACGGTTCCGGTGGATGGATGTCTGACGAGGACGAATGGGAGACATTCACTTACGATGCCGAGAATGAAAAGGTGATATCAAACGGGGAGCAGTATTCTCCAATGACAGTCACACAGGGAGTAGTCAAGAAAGAGAACGGAGAGGATGTCGAAGTATACACACTGAAAGATTCCCATGTCGATATTCCGGTGGCGGACAAAGAATCAGCCGGACAGACAGCGATAACACAGTCCAGAATCCCTTGGGGCATTCCAATTGAATACATGGTGATTCCACTCCGCTCCACCGGCGACAATTTTGACGGAACAAAGCTTTCGTCAAGCTCACTCACAGTCGAAGGCAAAAAACTTTCGTACACGGGTCTGTTTTCCGACTCAGACTTCATAAAAAAGGGTTCCACGGTTGGATATGGTCTTAACGTCCATGCGGCGAAGGCTGAAAGTTCAAGGGAGATACAGATAAAATGGACTCAACCGTACACAGGCGGAAAAAGTGTAAAGCCGCTTATCTACAGGAGACTCAAGTCCAGTTCCGAAATCTACACGAAGAACCAGATTGTCGATTCTTCCCGAGGACTCAAGGTGACAGATACCGAACATCCTCAGCCGTGCAGCACAAACGAGGAGCGAACAAAGCCGTTCGAATATGCGGTAAAATACATTGCCACATCCAGCGACGACTCAGATTCAACTCAGAACGCCGAACAGAACAATCCTTTTGTCGAGTCATACACGGACGCTCTTTCTGAAATCCCCGACACAAACGGAGAGCCTCTTGCGGTCGGATATCTTTTCCATCTGCCTCAGTTCAACGTAAACAACGTAATCAATGCGGACGGAAGCGAAGGATTCAGTGAATCTGTAAACTGGAGCGATTGGAACTATACTGAACGCAAAAACGGTCCCGAGGATCTGGATGGAAAACCTGCGTACACGGTCTGGACAAAGAACAAAAACAATTCGTCCGGCTGGTTCCAGATTGCGTCAATCACCCAGAACGGAGCCGTCTCAATAACGCAGGACCCGGGCTGGTACGAGACTGACATTGAACGAAGCGCGACAGGTCTGACACTCACACCAAGTGGCGTAAACAACAGTACAGGGACAAACAACGGTCTCCTCAAAGTGCAGCGGGACTACAGGCACTACTACATGATTCGCGCCCAGAGAAAGAACAGTGCGGGAAATACAATCTACACATACATCGGACTTGACGAAAACGTGTGGACATACAGACGGATTTCTGCCGAGGAGTTTGCGAAGAATGTGCTTCTGATTGTGGCGGATGCAGTAAATCAGTGCGGAATTGCAGAGAGCAACAGAGACACTACCGGCTATAACGACAATGGATTGTTCAGGACAAACAGGTATGGAACTAACACTGGGTTCATGTATGGAACAGATAATACCAGCTACATTCATACATTCCACGGCACTCCAGGAACATCCGAAGAAACTGATTTCCCGAGCGACTACACGCTAAAATTCCCGATGACGGAAAGACTGTACGGTGTAATAATGTACGCACCCTACTACTTCCCCGCAAGCAACATAACGGTAACGCACAAATCAAATCTTAAGTCATATCAAGGTCAGATGACATTTGAGGCAGGGGAAAAACTTGGCATGTGGACAACAAGTGCAAGTAAAGTATACTCGCTTACCGCAAATGTGACACTTGCAAACGGAGCAACAAATAGTCTTAAAACAATAAACAACCAGTCCCAGTTCGAGGCCATATTCCCAATCAGCTTGGGAGAAAACTATAATTCCCGAGTATCAAGGAAAAGCGACAACCCCGGACGCTTACAGTTCAACAACATCTGGTGGACCGAGCGGCCCAATGGACAGGAATCAAGCACATTTACGGAGGCCGAATGATGAAAAAGCGTATAATCAACTTTGCAGCGGCAGGAATCTGCATGGCTCTCCTTTCTTCATGCGCGGACCTCTTTCAGGAAAAAGTGTCCATGGGAACAGGCTACGAGACTGCAAGCCTAACCGATGTTGTAATCCCAAAGCAGGTTATAGAGCAGCTTGACTCCCCCTCGCAGATTTTTGTGTCCAACGGCGACAGTCCTTCATCAATAACAGTGTCATGGACTCCAGTAAAGGGGGCCAGCTCATACAGACTTGAGAGGGCGATAGTGACTGCTCCAAACGAAAATGGAGTGTTCGAAGCTCCGGACGAATCCGACTACGAGGTGATTCCAGGAACAAGCACAAGCAGCGCGACTCTCTACAACCAGACATCATTCACGGACATAATACTTTCGCAGAACAGCATGAAGTACACGGCCCCACAGTATTCATACAGATACTACTACAGGGTCAGCGCGGAAAACTCGTTCAAGGGCTACACCCCCAGCGAATACACAACATGCGAAAATCCGGGAACACTTTTTGCCCCGCCAACCGAAATCAAGGCGACAACAGGAAGCTCGGACACAAAGGTTTCAATCTCATGGCAGAAATCAACATCGCCGACTGTGCAGGAGTACAGCATCTACCGAAGCGAAAATGAGAACGGAACCAACGCAACCTACCTGACAAGCGTAAAATCAAACATGACACGCTACGATGACACAATCGCGGAACAGAACAGGGGAACAGCATACTACTACACTGTTTACGCCCAGAACCGCTCAGGAGTAAAAAGCTGTGCAGGCGCGCTCGCAATGGGATACGCAAGGGCCGAAGGAGCTCCACCGCAGGTAACAGGTGTGCGGGTCACAAACGGACGCGGAACATCAACGGAGTCCATAACAATCACATGGGACAACGCAGGGGCTGTAAACTATGCAGTCTACCGCTCAAGCTCCAAGGATTCCGCTCTCATGCTTTTGACGGCTGGAACCACAAGCACGACACTGGAGGACAAAAAGAATCTTTCTCCAAATGTCTACTACTATTACCAGGTGCAGGCATGGACCCAGGACCCGAACGACCCAAACAAAAAAATCAAGGGCCAGCTTTCGGACTCGGGAAAAACTTCCACATCCCCGGCGGAAGGATTCATTTTGAGCGCACCGGAAACAGTCTCCGTAAGCAAGGGCGCAAATGGACACACGATAGCATGGTCCCCGGCACTCGGAACATCGGATGAGCAGGCCGCATACTCGTACAAAATCATGGGAAGCAACGACCAGAGCGGAGCGTTTACCGACATAGAGACCGTGGATGCAGCAAGTCTCGGTCTTCCGTTCGACGGACTCTACTACCACCAGATTTCATCAACATACGGCTACTACAAAATCTCAACGCTCAACAATGGTGTGGAAAGCGAGGCAAGCACGGTGACAGCCCCCGCCCCATTCGCGCCACAGAGCATAAGTGTTTCAAGAACGGCAAACCTTTCTTCGGAAATGGGAAGCGACTTTGTTTACAACGCAAACGAAGTGTTCCCGGTAAAGGTGACATGGACCGCACCGAGCGAATCTTCCGATGTCAAGGGCTACGTAGTCTACCGCTCCGACAAAAAGGACCGTGGCTATAAAAAACTTTCTGTTGGAAACGACGAGAAGACCTACATCATAAGCGGAAACACATTCTACGACCAGAATCCAAGCGCGCGAGCCGGAAAAGTCTACTACTACAAGGTCCTTTCCGTAAACTTCCTTGACCAGGGCGCAAACTATTCCGATGTCGAATACGGATATGGCGCAATCACCGCGAACCAGTACATGCGTGAGTACAACAAGACCATAACCAACTCGCTGAAAAAACTCACACTCATGCACAAGAGCGGGAACACTGCAAAGCTCGGACAGGAAAGCAAATCTGGAACACTGGGAGGAACACTTTCCTACGACGCACACGTTAGCGGAGTGAGCGGTCGAGTAATCATGAGGTACGAAAGCTATGCGGACTTCTATGTCCACGCCACAGGAAAAATTGATTCCACCCCTCTGGACTCCTCGGACGAAAGCACACTTGGAAACGCGGGCGGAATCTACTTCATAGTGACCGGAAACACCAACACGTCCGCCGGAATGGACACCAACGGAATGATGGACGGAACGGTTGAATGTAGGGGAATGTACCCAGGCTCGGTCGTCTACGACAATGTGCAGATAAAAGGAGGGGCCGCCGGTGGTGGTTACTACATCATAAAGAGAGACGGATTCAGTTCTGAAAATGTTAGCTGGACCGTAGGAAATGAATGAGAGGTAAAAAAATGAAAAAGACAAAATATATTTTCGTGGCACTTTTCACACTTTTGATTGGAATCTGCTCCACAGGTTGCTACACACCTTCCCCGCTGTACGGAACATGGGCGGACTACACTGGCGACACCATAACTTTCATGTCCGACATGTCATACAACTCAAAGGTGATTGTGAACGATGTCACCCAGCAGCAGACCGGTTCCTACGACGTGCTGATGAATGTCATTGTTTTCACCGATGAGGGCGGTTCAATCATGGAGACAGAGTGGGACATAAGGGGAAACATCCTCTACCTTACATGGACGGTCGGAAGCACAAACAAGATGCTGGTCCTATACAAGATTGCAAACTGAGGTGCGTCCATGAAAAAATTTCTACTGATTTTTGCCATGTCCGTACTGATTTTTCCAATGGCATTTTCGCAGGAGGATTCCGAAGACGTGGCCCTGAACCCCAAGACAGGTTTCCCGGAGATTACGGACAAGCCATTTCTCACTTTCGACTACGGACCTTCAGCCTCATGGGTAACGAGAGTCCAGAAGCAGACCGGGCGGAGCAATTTTGTTCTTGAAAACACAATGGTCGGACTCTACTGCACAATGCGTCTTGAAAACATGATGCCGGTGGACAGTATGCTGAGGGTGGCGGCCTACTATCCAATGGTCAGCACATTCAACAAGGTTCCGCAGACAAGCAAGCAGACACTCCTCTACGCCTTTGACCTTTTCTATGGACCGGTGTTTGAGGCGGACATGTGGAAATACGTGAGAATTGAATTCGCTCCGGGATTCCACTTCCTCTACCAGCTTTCGGACAACTGGCACTACATGAGCGTCGGAATTGCAGGAATGCTTGGGACAGAATTTCCAATCGCAGAGAGATGGACCGTCACGCTCAACGGGCTTGCAAGTTTTGATTACGCAAACCTCGGGACCAACGCCCAGATGTTTCCGTTCGACTACAGCTGGCAGTACCAGCTCTCACTTGGCGTTAGATACTCAAAGAAAAAGCCGAACCAGTATTCCTACATCACAAGCCGGAAGGAAGTGAAACAGACGGACCCGGGGCAAAAAACGGATGAGGAAATCGGGGAGTAAAAAAGGGTTAAACAGAAAATCGAAAATCAGTCCATCACATCCATGATGCCCATGTAGGTCCCAATCATTCCGACCGTCTGCATTATGGATGGTGTCCTTGAGTCGTCCTCGGCAATGTAGAGGCTGTACTTGTCGTCAACAATCTGCGCGACCACAGTACCCGCAGAATCAAGAATCTGGATGACCTGCCCCTTCATGTTGAACAGCTCCCTGGTCGTGCTTTTGGGTGTGTATTTTTCAACCAAATCAGGATTGTTTGAGTCGGCTCCGAACGCCGCATAGTTTTTGTCCTGGGTGATATACGCCTCGTAGGTTTCAGTTCCATCGGTCGCGGAAAAAATCTTGAGCGGAACCTTTGCGGTCTTGTTTCCATAATCCAGATACGATGTCATGGTTATCCCGCCGCAGTCCATCACCTGTATCGTGAAATTGTATTTTCCGTCCTTTTTCTTTGTTTTGAAAGTGATTCTGGAGTACGCCTTCATGTCGCGCCAGATTACGCTCCCTTCCCAGATATAGTTCGCGCTCTTGGTGTTGCCCATGTTCGTGTTGTAGGGCTTGTTCTCCTCGTAGGTTTTTTTTGCGGCCTCGTAAAGTCCCCCGTAGATTTCCAGATTCGAGCTTCCGCGTGGCTTTTTGACATCGTTTCCGGTAATGAGGCCCACTATTGTCTGCCTTGGGTTCGCGTCGAAATCAATTTTGTTTGAGACCACAGCCTTTGTCTCAACCGGGACCGCCGCACTTTTTACGGGCTGGCTTTCATCAATCTGGTATGAAATCCTCACGCTTCTGTTTGTGGCGCATCCTGTCAGAACAAGGGCCAGTGCAATTCCCGCGGTGGATATTTTTTTTGCCGTAAATCTTTTCATAGAGCTTTCCTTTGCCTAGTAGTGGCAGACCGAATCAACAAGGGCCTTGAGCGCTGGATCCATTTTCACGGACGATGTCTCCAGATTGTTCTTGATTGTGTAGATTCCATTCTTCATAACGATGGAAGCTCCACCGTCCTGTTTTTTGCAGTTCTCTTCGGCATTGACGCCAGATTCAATATTCTCAACAGAGTTCATCTCTTCAAAGTTTCCTTGATTCGTTTCCGTATTTTTTTTTGACTGTAGGCTGTGCAGGATTTCGATGGACCTACCCATCAGCCCGCCCCTCTGGACAGATTTTTGAGGTATTTGAGTATTGTTAAGATTGCCGTTGTCATCCATACACGCACCCAATCCCGCTCCGTCCAGTACGCTACCTGTCCTTCCAAAAACTCTCGTCCTCGTCATCCAGGTCGTCAAACCTGGGTGTCCCGATTTCATCGTCCGAAAGAAAACCGTCGCGCCATGTAACGGATTTCTTTTCCTGAAGCTCCACCTGACTCAGCTGCTCCTCTTCCTCCGGGGAAAGTTCCTCCAAATCAAAAGGCTCAGCCTCCACCGGGGACCTGTCGTCTGCAAGCGGATCAACAAAATCGTCAATGCGTGGAATGCCCAGGTCATCCTCACTCTCGGGGATTTCCTCAAGCTCCTCCACGTCGTCACTTTCTATATCATCGGGGATTTCCTCAAGCTCCTCGACATCTTCTGAATCATCAACTTCGCTCAATTCTTCAAGTTCTCCTTCTGGTTCATCAGCTGATTCAAGGGGCTCCACGTCCTCTACTTCCTCCAATTCATCCAAATCACCGTCAAGTTCGGAATTATTCACGGCAGTCTGCACCGGTCCAGAGATTCCAGACGGTTCCTGCTGTGCCGTAAGATTTTCAAGCGTCGCCCTGTATCCACCGCTGACCAGATGCATAAAGTCGTTCCAGCTGCGGTCAAGGGCCTCGGATATTTCCTTGCTGTGCTTTTTACCGGTGATTCCAAGACTCTTCACAATCTCCGCGTTCACATCCTGCTTCCGGAGGGACACCTGTTTTTCAAGAGCCTTCCAGTCGTCGGTGTCACGATGCTCAAGGTACTCACGGAAAAGCGCCATCTCAAATTTATGCACCCTCTCGCGGATTATGACCGAATCGTCATGCCTGAAATTGAAGAGGATGAATATAATCAGGAACAGAGTTATGAAAAGACAGAGCAGGAGCAGGACTTTTTCGGTCTCTGAAAACAAAAACTCCGACTCATGGCAAATCCAGCCAATCTTTCCGTAGCGGCACTGGGTCCCTGTCACCAAAATCAAAATGTCGTCGCTGTCCGTCTGCACAATAGGCTCGGAGCCATAACGCCTTGACGACCAGTTTTTGAGGATGGATTTTGAAAGCAGGTCGCGCCCAACGTTCGGCATCCCAAACACAAAACCGGAATTGCCAGCGGTCTGGGTGTTGGCCTCCTCGTTCACGTCGGAAACAATCTTTAGCCTGGTGTTGAGTGGAACAAGGTTTTCCGCAACAATCTGCCGGACAAATTCGGTGGGCTCCACATAGAAGACCAATGAGCCCCGGTGGGCCGTGTATTTGTCAAAATATGGAAGAGAAAAAATGATTCTCTCGCGCACGGAGTCCAGATAGATTCCGACCCTCGACGCAAGTTCCTCGACCGTCTTTGTGTATTCGCCATTGTCGGCCACGGATATGAATCCAACAGGAATCTCGTTCAGGTCAGAATAGTTTCTGAAGGAAATAAGCTCCTCGGATTTTGACAGGACATCCCCCGGATATGTGCTGAAGTGGATGTGGTTCCCGTCGTCCTCAATCAGGCGGATTCCATCAAGGCCCGGATTTTTTTCCATGAGTTCCCCGGTCATCCGCTCGCGCTCCTCAATGTCGGTCACGGTGACATCCCTTTCGATGAAGCTGCGGGACCTTTCATCCATTGCATAGGCAGCGAAGGATTTTACCATCGCATCGGTGTAGCTGTCATAGTACGAGCCGATAGAGTCCAGAGTCCGCGTGACATTGTTGACAACTCTTGGCTGGTAGTAGTGCATCTCCACATACCTGAACCCGCCAAAGACCGCGACCAGAGAAACCGCTGTAAATATTATAATAGTAAGCAACAGGCTCAGTGCCGTCCTGTGTGAAGCCTTCACATTTATACTCCGTTCGGGTTTTCCAGAAAACACTCCCAGTTTCCGAAAACACCCCTACCTTCTGTTTTTCGGCAGATTCGGAACAATAGTTAAGGGAGGAGTTTTGAAGGCATCACCCGGACGAATCTAGCTGTAGTCCACCAGGTCAAACACATCGAACACCGCAAAATCGGAAGGATTGGCCGTGACGATTGAGAACACTCCGCTTGAAATGTACGAGGCCGCCATCTGGGTGTCGTTGATTCTGTTTCGACCAAGCCTGTGCATAGAAAGCCATGTCACCGCCCTCTTGAACGAAGCGTCGCACGGGTAAAGGACACGCACCCTGTCAAGATTACACCACTCGTCGATTACTGAAAGAGCCTCCTGCATGGAAAAAGGATTTTCAAAACGCCTTGCATCCGTTATGACATGCAGAAATTCGTTGAAGCAATTGTAGTACACAGCAAGCTCCACAGCCGGATCAGAAACTTTCCCGCGGAAAAGGGATAGCGCATTTGAATGTCTGGGCGAATCTTCCCAATAGAGATCAATAAGAAAACAGCTGTCGAGTCCTATCAAATCCTTACCCCCGACGAAAGAAAATCTTCCCTCCATGATGAATCGGATATAAAATCTTTCGCACCGCTTTTAAGGCGCACAGTCCGCTCAAAACGCAAATCCGAAAGCGATTTTTTTGCACCAAAGTTTTCTTCAGCATACAACTCCATGGCATTCCGCACCAGCTCCGCCGCCGTACCACCACACCTGGCAGCCTGCAGCTGATATTTGACATAGAGCTGGTCCGGCAGATAGAGAGTCACCGGCTTCATCTTTATTTTTGTCGTGCCAATCATACATATATAATAAGCCACAAATATATGTATGTCAAGATTTTTTTGACCAATCGCCCAAATCCATGGTATAATCTGCCACATGGAAGAAATAACATACAGAACAACAGGAACCTGCTCCAGGGAAATACGTTTTACGCGCGACGGGGACACAATCAGGAACATCTCTTTTGAGGGCGGGTGCAACGGAAACCTCAAGGCAATATCAAAACTCTGCGAAGGGATGAAAGCGAGCGACATTGCACGGATTCTCGGAGGAAACCTCTGTGGCTCCCGGGGAACATCCTGCGCCGACCAATTTGCCAGGGCCGTGATGTCCAATGCTTAAAATTTGACAAATACCAAAAATGCTTTAGAATTGAGGAATGGACTTTCAGGCTCTAGCGGACAGCTATTCTCAGGCAGCAGTTGTTATCTCGGTAGAAAAAAAAGGCGACGGCCAGTATGGCGACATACGTTTTGTTGCCGGGAACGCTGCCTATATTGCTGTCACGCCAAATTTCCATCCGAACGCGCTTTATTCAGACGTTATTCCCAAAGAGCCAAATTTTGAAGACTTCTGCTACCGCTGTGCCGTACAAAAAAAGCATCTGCACGCCTACGTTGACACAAAATCAATGGACGTATGGGTTGACGGCACATACATTCCCCTAAACGAGGCACTGGACACTGAAGAACTGAGCTATCTTGTTTTTACGATGTATTTTACAACAAAACTGGAAGCGGACCGCATGGCGGACATATCGGCGGAAACATCTATCCGCGTTGTAAAGACCTGCATAAACCTGCGGGAGTCGGAACAGTACACGGAAAACATGAACAAGGTCGTCTCCGACATACAGATGTATACTGAATCATTTTGCAGCTGCATTATGATGGTCGATACGGAAAAGCAAAAAGTCGCCGCACTGGCAGCAAAGTACCGGAACGACGAGGCAAAATTCGAAGACTTCGCGCCGTACCTGACCTATGACGTGGTTTCGTCCTGGCTTGAAACATGCGAAAAGCGTGACATCATCATCCTGAAAAATGATTTTGACATGGACGAGCTTCAAAAAATCAATCCGCTGTGGGTGGAAAGCCTTAGAACCGCCGGAGTCAAGTCCCTTATTTTTGTGCCGCTCCGTAAAGATAAAAAGACGCTGGGATTTTTGTTCATAACCAATTTCAACACGGAAAACATCATCGCCTACAAGGAATACATCCAGCTTACCTCGTTCTTTCTTTCCTCGGAGATTGCAAACAACAACCTGATGGAGCAGCTTGAATATCTGAGCAATGTCGATTCCCTCACCGGAGTGAACAACAGAAACGCCATGAACACGCGCGTGGACTACCATGTAAAAAATGCAAAAGTAGTAAAGTCCCCGTTCGGCATTGTCTTTGCAGATTTAAACGGCCTTAAAAAATGCAACGACACAGGCGGACATGAGGCAGGGGACAGGCTTCTAAAGGATGCGGCCCACCTTATATCAAGCGTTTTTGAGGGAAGCGAAATCTACCGTTCGGGCGGAGACGAATTTGTCGTCATTGAACCCGGCTGCGAAAAAGCCTCGTTTGAGGAAAAAGTTTCCAGACTCCGAAAACTGAGCGGCGATGACAGCTCCGTATGCCTTGCGATTGGCGCACAATGGACCGACGGCGAAATCTCTTTGCGAAAATGTATGCACATTGCGGACACCGCCATGTATGCCGACAAAGAGGAATACTACAAGACCCATGCCGCATACCGTTGAGCAAAAAACCAGCCTTGAAAATTAACCCGCTAATCATTAAAATCAGTACACTATGGAAAAGAATTTTAAAGAACTTTCAGGCAGCTTTGAGCATGAGCTTGTTGACAGGGACGGTGAAAGTCCATTTGCGGGGGACAGTCTTGAACAGAAACTTTCCTCCACTGTCATAAAGGACCTTGTGTTCGACAGCAGGGAAGTAAAACCGGGTTCCCTTTTTTTCGCGCTGCCCGGAACACACACAACAGGAAACGTATTTGTAGCCTCCGCCATTGAAAAAGGTGCGGTCGCAATCATATTTCAGGACAGCTTCACCGAAGACGAAAAATCCAAAATCAACTCGGCAATAGAAAAATGCGGAAGCTCCCCTCTGTTCGTCAAAGTCAAAAACTCGCGCTTCGCAATGTCCCCGGTTTCGGCTGCGTTCTACGACAACCCTTCGGAAAAACTTGTGGTCTACGGAGTCACCGGCACAGAGGGAAAATCTTCCACCGTGTCATTCATCTGGCAGCTTCTCAGGCTTTCGGGAATCAAGGCGGGCTTCATTTCCACCGTCCAGTATTCGCTTGGAGGAGAGGCGGTCGCAAATCCACAGCACCAGACCACCCCGGAGGCAACGATAGTCCAGCGAGAGCTTTACGAGATGGTCCAAAACGGACGCACTCATGCTGTGGTCGAATCCTCGTCGCACGGACTTTCACCAAGGACAAACAGACTTGGGGATGTTCTTTTTGACTGCGGAATATTTATGAACGTGACGCTGGAGCATCTTGAATTCCACGGAACCTACGAACAGTACAGGGACGACAAGGCAAATCTATTC
>JAEEGL016840997.1_pt1 | contig 15264 bp, 27 predicted proteins | sample 9134231 | NCBI WGS metagenome assembly JAEEGL01 (sample SAMN16246548, study PRJNA631951) | gut metagenome | biome: gut microbiome; feature: rumen; material: fiber-attached | host: Bos | place: Iran: Karaj | collected 2018-10 | reverse complement strand
ATTTGTCATGGCCGCTCTCTTTGGTCTTTCTCTATTATTAAACATATAAAAGAGCCATCCGATCGGATGACTCTCTTGTATAATGCTTTGTAATCTCGTATAGAGAAACGATCATCTCTTCGAGAACTGAGGTGCACGTCTTGCGCCTTTTAAGCCGTACTTCTTTCTTTCCTTCATACGAGGGTCTCTTGTTAAGAAGCCTGCCTTTTTAAGTGCAGGACGGAATTCTTCGTCTGCTCTTGTAAGTGCACGGGCAATACCGTGTCTGATGGCACCGGCCTGACCTGTGTAGCCGCCGCCGTGAACGTTAACGATCACATCATACTTGCCATCAACGCTGACAAGCTTGAGGGGCTGACGAACAACAACCTTAAGGGTCTCAAGACCGAAATACTCGTCGATATCTCTTTTATTGATAGTGATCTTACCGGAACCGGGAACAAGATAAACTCTTGCTACGCTGCTTTTTCTTCTGCCTGTTCCATAGAATTTCGAATTAGCCAATGTGATATCCTCCTTTCAGTCTCAGCCTTTGATCTCAAGCACTTCGGGCTTCTGTGCAGCCTGCTCATGCTCGGGGCCTGCGTAAACATGAAGCTTTGTAAGCATCTGTGCGCCAAGGGGTCCCTTCGGAAGCATGCCTTTGATCGCGAGGAAAACAACCTCTTCGGGCTTCTTTGCAAGAAGCTCCTTAAGTGTGGTCTCTCTCATGCCGCCTGCATAGTCGGAGTGATTGTAGTAAATTTTCTGTTCAAGTTTCTTGCCTGTAACCTTGATCTTGCTCGCATTAACGACAACAACATAATCGCCGGTATCGATGTGAGGAGTAAAAGTAGGCTTATTCTTACCGCGTAAAACAGAAGCAACAGCTGTGGAAAGACGTCCAAGTGTCTGGCCTTCTGCATCTACAACGTACCACTTTCTTTCAATTGTTGCAGGGCTTGCCATAAAACTCTTCATGGTAAAAACCTCCTGATCATTTCTAAAACGGTCATTTGCGGGGCGATCCCGCAGCGATTCTCTGACCGACATGCGGGATTATACCAGCATTTCTGACGGGTGTCAACAGCAAAACATAAAAATTGTCGGTTTTTTTGAAAAAATTTCTTTTGCAAACAGTTTTAATCATTCTAGAAATGACTTTTTAAGGCGTATCTTCAAACAAATCTTTTTTATCATACTCGATCCCAACCAGTTTCAATCCGCAGGCAGGTGCTGTAGGACCTGCACAAGATCTGTCTTTTGCTTCAAGAATATCCTTTATCTTTGTAGGTTCCATCGCATGAAGCCCGGCCTGTACCAGCGTTCCCGTAATGATCCGCACCATATTGTACAGAAAACCGTTTCCCGTGATCCTTATCCGGATAATGTCGCCTCGTTTTTCAATATCCAGGGAGAAGACTGTTCTGACCTTCGTAAGCGTTTCTGTCTGAAGGGAGCAAAACGAAGTAAAATCATGCTCTCCGACAAGGAAAGCGGCTGCTTCCCGCATGGCATCCGTATCGAGAGTCTTATGGACATGATATGTGTAGAGCCTGTCACACGGAAGCGTAAACCGGGAATTCCTGATGCTGTATTCATAGGCCTTCCGACTGTTTACATGCCTCGGATGGAACTCCTGCCTTACCTCAAAGGAATCCCTGATCACGATATCGTCCGGCAGCATCTTGTTGAGCGCAAAACAGATCTTGTCTGCAGGTATCCGCGTTCCGGTATCGAATACCGCCACGTTTCCGTCCGCATGGACGCCGGAATCGGTGCGGCTTGCGCCGATAAGGCTTATATCCTCTCCAAGGAGCTCTCTTAAGGCATCTGTAACGACTCCTTCAACGGTGATGCCGTTGTCCTGTATCTGCCAGCCGCAGTACCGTGTACCGTCATATGCGATTATAAGCATTACCCTCTTCATAGAACGCATCCTTTGCAAAATGCCGGCAGTTATGCCTTTAGTGAAGCTTTTTCCCGATAAATATGACGACGGCAAGATATGCCGCAAGTATCAGATACGCGATCAGATCCCTTAGTTTATACTTTAAGGGTTTCATCTTGGTCCTGCCCTCTCCGCCGTGATAGCATCTGACCTCCATGGCCATTGCAAGGTCACCTGCGCGCCTGAAGGCGGAAATGAACAGCGGGATAAGTATAGGGATCATGGCCTTTGCGCGTTTTATCAGACCGCCTTCCTCAAAATCCGCGCCGCGGGCCTGCTGTGCCTTCATGATCTTGTCCGTTTCTTCGAGAAGGACAGGTATAAACCTCAGGGCAATGGACATCATGGTAGCGACCTCGTGAACAGGGGCCTTAAAGAGCTTTAGAGGCGCAAATGCGCGCTCAAGACCGTCTGTCAGCTTTGTCGGCGTGGTCGTATATGTCATGAGGGAGGAGCCCGTTATGAGAAGCGTGAGGCGTATGGCCATAAAACCGGCCATCTCAAGCCCTTCGCGGTATATCTTTATAAACTTCCACGAAAAGACAAGATCCGTTCCCTTTGTAAAAAAGATGTTCGCGAGCAGTGTGAAGGAAAGCAGCACCACCACAGCCTTTAGACCCTTCACGATGTGTTTGAAGGGCACTTTTGAAAGGTGTATGCAGGTGAACAGAAAGATCACGGCGGGGATATAACCCCAGAAGCTTTTGAACAAAAAGAGCGACACAAGAAAAACAAGAGTTCCTGCAAGCTTCACTCTTGGATCAAGGCGGTGTATTATTGAATTTTCCGGGTAATACTGCCCTATTGTTATGTCGCGGATCATGTTATGCCTTTAATGTAATCTTTTATACAGTGCAGCAAGCTCGTCTGCTGCTTCCTCGATGGTTATCGAATCCGGTCTTACGGGAAGGCCGAGATTTTTAAGGTCAGCGGATATCCTTGTCACCTGAGGTACGGAAAGTCCGATGCTCTCAAGCGCGTCACAGTTTGCAAAAACAGTCTTCGGCGGGCCTTCGAGAACAACCTTTGCGTCGTTCATCACGATTATCCTGTCAACGTAGTTTGCCACGTCTTCCATGCTGTGCGAGACAAGGATGACCGTAATGCCGCTTTCTTCGTGTATCCTGCGGATAAGACCGAGTATCTCGTCGCGTCCTGCGGGGTCCAATCCGGCTGTCGGTTCGTCAAGGATAAGAACTTTAGGCTTCATTGCCAGAACGCCTGCAATGGCCACTCTGCGCTTCTGGCCGCCCGACAGTTCAAAGGGAGAGGCATCTATAAGATCGTCGCCTATCCCAACGCTCTTGAGCGCTTCAAATGCGCGATACTGGATCTCAAGCTGTGTGAGGCCCATGTTTTTCGGCCCGAATTCCACATCCAGCAGGACCGAGGACTCAAAAAGCTGATGCTCGGGATACTGGAAAACCAGTCCCACCCTGCTTCTTAAGCTCTTAAGCGAATACCCTTTCCCGCAGATATCCTCGCCATCCACGTATACGGTGCCTTCGGTGGGCTTTAACAGACCGTTCATGTGCTGGATAAGCGTGGACTTGCCGGACCCGGTATGCCCGATAAGACCAATGAATTCGCCGTCATTTATGACCAGGTTTATGTCCTTTAAGGCGGGTTTTTCCATTGTTGTCCCGGCCTCATATTTGTGTGTTACGTGATCGAATATTATACTCATCAGGCGTCTCCTTCCAAAGCGGAGAGCGCTTTTATGTATTCTTCCTCAAATTCCTTTACGGTAAGGATGCCGGGCGGGAGCGGGATCCCGCGCTTGTTGAGCTCGAAGGCAAGGGCCGTTACCTGCGGAACATCAAGCCTGAAGCTCTTTAGCTGTTCTACTCTTGAGAATATCTGGCGGGGCGTGCCTTCAAGCACGACCTTGCCGGCGTCCATGACTATGACCCTGTCGGCTTCGATGACCTCTTCCATGTAATGCGTGATGAGGATCACCGTTACTCCTTCTTTTTCGTTGAGCTCCTTAGCGGTTTTTATGACCTCGCGTCTTCCGACGGGATCGAGCATCGCCGTAGGCTCATCGAGTATGATGCACTTTGGCTTCATTGCCATTATCCCGGCTATCGCCACGCGCTGTTTCTGTCCGCCGGAGAGCTTGTTCGGCGAATCGCAGCGGTATTTTGTCATCCCAACCCTGTCAAGCGCCTTATCTACGCGCTCCCAGATCTCCTCCGTTGGAATGCCGAGGTTCTCCGGCCCAAATCCCACATCATCCTCAACTATGGTGCCGATTATCTGGTTGTCGGGGTTCTGGAACACCATACCCGCAGTGCGCCTTATATCGAGCAGCTTATCTTCGTCTGTCGTCGGCATGCCGTTTACATATACAGAGCCTTCGGTGGGCATAAGGATGGCGTCAAGATGCTTGGCAAAGGTGGATTTTCCGGAGCCGTTTGCGCCGAGTACGGCGACAAAATCGCCGGGTTTTACAGAGATATTAACTTCATCGAGAGCGCGTGTTATGCTCTCCACGTTGCCTTCTTCATCCCTGCGGATATAATCGAAGGACAGATCCTTTGTCTTTATCACCTCAAGTCTCCTTTCCGGCCTTTGCCTTTTTTATCCGGTATTGAACAAAAGGGCTGCTTAACAGCAACCCTTTTATTATATCTCTTAATCAGTTATCCAATTAAACCAGCTCGATGATGACCATGGGAGCAGCGTCACCCTTACGGGGTCCGATCTTTACGGTCCTTGTGTAGCCGCCGTTGCGGTCTGCATACTTGGGAGCGATCTCATCAAAAAGCTTGTTGGCAACATCGATCTCTTTTGTGTGAGCCTTTCTGCCTGCTGCTTCGGCCGGAACCTCAACAACGGGATAAAGGTATGCTGCAAACTGCCTTCTTGCATGAAGTCTTGAAGGGCTGTCCTTCTTGATCTGCTTCTGAACATCATCAAAAACAGTAACCTTCTTGCCGTTTACAACCTCGGTAACACGCTTGTTGTCCTTATCCTTGCGTGCAACCTTAGCGGTAACCGTAACAGTTTCGTAATTGTCTCTCTCTTTAACTGCGAGAGCGATCATCTTCTCGGCAATTCTGCGGATTTCCTTAGCTCTGGTCTCGGTCGTCTCGATCTTGCCGTGATATAAAAGGTTTGTTACCTGATTTCTCAGCAGCGCCTTTCTCTGGCTCGAGGTTCTGCCCAGTTTTCTGTAACCTGCCATTTTATTTTCCTCCTGGTATTCTTTACTCTTCCCCTTCGCGGAGCGATAAACCGAGCTCCTGAAGCTTCTGAAGCACTTCCTCGAGTGACTTGCGGCCGAGGTTCCTTACCTTCATCATGTCGTCCTGCGTGCGGTTTGTCAGCTCCTCAACGGTGTTGATGCCTGCGCGCTTGAGGCAGTTGTAGGAACGAACGGAAAGCTCAAGTTCGTCAATGCTCATTGCAAGTGCCTTGCTTGTTGTGTTACTAGGCGTATCCTCGGCAATAATGCTTGCAGTCTGGCCTTTCTCAGACAGGTTGATGAAGGAATTGAGATGCTCGCTCAAAACCTTTGCTGCAAGGCTCACTGCCTCATTGGGAGCGAGCGTTCCGTTTGTGAATACGTCTAATGTTAACTTGTCATAGTCAGTGATCTGGCCGACACGTGTATCCTCAACAATGAGGTTTACTCTCTCAACGGGTGTGTAGATGGAATCGATAGCGATAGCGCCTACAGGTGTATCGGCGGTCTTGTTCTTGTCAGAACTGATATAGCCGCGTCCGCGTGTGATAGTGAGTTCCATGTTGAGATTTGCGCCGCTGTCGAGTGTTGCGATGACCTGCTCGGGATTCATGATCTCGATATCTGCATCATGCTGGATGTCGGCAGCAGTAACCACGCCTTCGCCCGAATACTGGATATATGCGGTCTTAGGCTCATCTGTCTCGCTTGTATTCTTAATGGCAAGGCTCTTGATGTTCATGATGATCTCGGTAACGTCTTCTTTAACGCCGGGAATACCCATGAATTCATGTACCACACCATCTATTTTAACCTGGCTGACAGCTGCACCCGGTAAGGATGAAAGCATAATTCTGCGGAGCGAGTTGCCAAGTGTTGTACCATAGCCTCTTTCGAGGGGTTCAACGACAAAACGTCCGAATTTTTTGTCATCTGAAAGTGACAGTATTTCAATGTTGGGTTTTTCAAAATCAAACATTGTAGACCCTCCTTACGGTTTTTGCTATTGGTTAATTATTTGGAATACAACTCGACTATAAGCATTTCATCAACAGGTACGTCGATCTGCTGTCTTGTGGGGATCTCCTTTACAGAGCCGGTGAATGCTTCGTGATTAGCCTCAAGCCATTCGGGAACAAGTCTTCCGTCGGTAACCTCAAGGATATCCTTGTAACGCTGTGACGACTTTGCATCTTCCTTAATGGAGATAACGTCGCCAACCTTAACCTTGTATGAAGGGATGTTTACGCACTTGCCGTTAACAAGTACATGCTTGTGATCAACGATCTGTCTTGCTTCTGTTCTGGTACGAGCATAGCCGAGACGGAAAATAACGTTGTCAAGTCTGAGCTCAAGAAGGATGAGCATGTTCTCACCGGTTGTACCGTAGTGAAGCTTCTTTGCCTTCTCGAAGTTGTTGCGGAAAGGCTTCTCAAGTACGCCGTAGATGAACTTAGCCTTCTGCTTTTCTCTAAGCTGTAAACCGTACTCGCTTACTTTCTTGCCTGCGCGTGAGAAAGTACGGTTAGATTTCTTATCAATACCGATAACTGCGGGCTCAATACCGAGTGAGCGGCATTTCTTTAATACGGGACCCATGTCTCTTGCCATCTTAAAATCCTCCTATTCTTTCTCTATCAGACTCTTCTGCGCTTGGGCGGTCTGCAGCCGTTGTGAGGAACGGGTGTAACGTCCTTGATGCTGGTAACTTCGATGCCGCATGCCTGAAGGGCACGGATTGCGGCTTCACGACCCGAACCGGGTCCCTTGACCATAACGTCAACGGAACGAAGTCCGTGAACAACTGCAGCCTTTGCAGCTGTCTCTGCAGCCATCTGAGCAGCGTAAGGAGTGGATTTTCTGGAGCCTCGGAAGCCAAGTCCGCCTGCGCTTGCCCAGGAAATAGCATTTCCTTCTGCGTCTGTCAGAGTTACAATAGTATTATTGAAAGATGACTGAATGTGTGCCTGTCCACGATCAATATTTTTCTTTACGCGCTTTTTGGTAGTTTTCTTAGCGCTGGATCCTTTTGCACTAGCCATTTTTAAACCTCCTGATATTATTGGTGATTATTTCTTCTTGTTAGCAACAGTACGCTTCGGACCTTTTCTGGTGCGTGCGTTTGTCTTTGTTTTCTGTCCGCGAACAGGAAGTCCCTTTCTGTGACGGATTCCGCGATAGCAGCCGATTTCCTGGAGTCTCTTGATATTAAGAGCTATCTCTCTGCGAAGTTCGCCTTCTACCTGAAATTCCTCATCAATAACATCACGAATTCTGCCGACTTCATCATCTGTAAGATCCTTTACACGAGTGTCGGGGTTTACATTAGCCTTTGCAAGAATCCGACCCGAACTTACTCTGCCGATACCGTAGATATAGGTAAGTCCGATCTCAACACGTTTCTCTCTTGGTAAATCTACACCACTGATACGAGCCATGTGTTTTTTTAACCTCCGTTAAATAAATGTTCCTGCATCTTTGCAGGTGTTCTCCGCTCCGAAAGGAGCAGTTGCAGGGCTTTGCCTGCTTCAGCCGCTTTAAATTGTGAATACCACAATATCACAATTCCACTTACCTTTTTATCTGCCGCAGGACCCTTCGGAGCCGCAAGCATCCTTACGGGAAAAGGGCTTTAGTCCGTCATCGTGGACAGGCAAGCGATTGTAACACAAAAAGCAAGTACTGAATCTATAAAAAGATTAGCCTTGTCTCTGTTTGTGCTTGGGATTCTCGCAGATTATGCGAATGGCACCCTTTCTCTTGATGACTTTACATTTTTCGCAAATCGGTTTTACAGAAGAACGTACCTTCATATCCAATTCACTCCTTTCAAAAAAAGTCCGCTAAGTATTATAGCACCGAAGTGCATAAAGCGCAAGTGTTTTTTTATTTGTCTCTCCAGGTGATCCTGCCCTTTGTAAGATCGTAGGGTGACATCTCAAGAGTTACCTTATCTCCGGGAACTATCTTGATGTAATTCATCCTGAGCTTACCGCTGATGTGCGCAAGCACTACATGACCGTTTTCAAGCTGTACCCTGAACATAGCGTTCGGAAGCTTCTCGATAACTGTACCTTCAATTTCAAGTACATCGCTCTTTGACATAAACTGTTCTCCGTTTCTTTTTATCTGTCGAGGATGTTTGTTATATCCTCAAACACTGTTTCCATGTCTTTTGTGCCGTCTACCCTTTCAAAGATGCCTTCATCCTTGTAATAGTCGATAAGCGGCTGTGTCTGCTCGTGATAGACCTCAAGTCTGTGCCTGACAGTCTCGGGCGCATCATCCGAACGTAAGATAAGGTCTCCTCCGCATGCATCGCATTTGCCTTCAACTTTCGGAGGGTTGAACACCACGTGGTAGGTACCGCCACACTGCAAGCATGCACGGCGGCCCGACATCCTCGAGATTATGGCCTCATCGGGAACATCAACATCCACGGCGAAATCAAGCTTGTCACCGATCTTTTCGAGGGCTTCTGTAAGTGCCTTTGCCTGGGGGATCGTACGGGGGAATCCGTCAAGAACATAGCCGTTTGCGCAGTCTTCGTTATTGAAGCGGTCCATGATCAGCTCGAGAGTGAGACTGTCAGGAACGAGAGCGCCTTTGTCCATATACTCTTTTGCCTTAAGACCGAGCTCTGTGCCGGCCTTAAGATTGGCGCGGAAAATGTCGCCTGTCGAAATATGCGGGATCCCGTATTTCGCGGCTATTCTCTTTGCCTGCGTGCCTTTTCCGGCACCGGGTGCGCCAAGCATAACTATCTTCATCTGTTACCTCCGTTTTATGTAAACCGCAAGGGTTGTTCTCATTTTTGCATAAAACCGACTTTAACAGAAGCGTGGCTCGCCACACTTCTGTCAAACCGGTTGTTATATGTTCTTTACTCAGACAGGAAGCCTCTGTAGTGACGAACTACCATCATGCTCTCTACCTGCTGCATTGTCTCAAGGATAACACCTACGATAATGATGATAGATGTACCGCCGAAGCTCAGTGCAAGTGAAAATACACCACTGAAGATCATAGGGATAACGGCTACTATCGAAAGGCCGACAGCACCTATGAAGATGATGTAATTGAGTACCTTTGTAAGGTAATCTGCAGTGGGACGGCCCGGACGGATACCGGGGATGAAGCCCGACTGCGTTTTAAGGTTGTTTGCCGTTTCATTGGGATTGAATGTAATCGCCGTATAGAAATAAGCAAAGAATATATTTAACCCAATGTAGATAAGAACTCCGACCGTGGGCCAGAAGGTCTTGAAGCCGCCCGAAAAATCGAACCACTTACTCGAGCTGAGTACGCAGAGGATCTTCTGCCATACATTACCCGCTACATTTGCGCCTACGCCTGCAAACGAAGAGATGATGGTTATGAACTGCATGAGCGACATCGAGAAGATTACCGGGATAACACCTGCGGTGTTAACCTTGATCGGGATGAAGCTGCTCTGTCCGCCTACCATCTTTCTGCCCTGTACCTTCTTAGCGTACTGGACAGCGATCCTGCGCTGACCGTCCTGAAGAAGTACAACAAGCACTACTGTCACAGCAGCAACAACAAGTGTTACGATAACTGCGATTATTGCCTTGATAACAGAATCCGCGCCCTTTACGTACTGGGTGTAGATGTTTGCAAAGTCGGTCGGAAGCGATGAAACGATGTTGAAGAGGAGGATCATGGATATACCATTTCCTACGCCCTTCTCCGTCATGCGTTCACCGAGCCACATAAGGAATGCTGCGCCGCCGGTAAATGCTGCTGTTGTGATCACTATGGACGTGAAGCCCGGACCGCCTTTAAGGTACGAACCGAAACCGATGCACATAGCGATCGATTCGATTATCGCAAGACCGATAGATGTATAACGTGTTATCTTGGTTATTACCTTCCTGCCGTCCTCACCGTCCTTCTGGAGCTCTTCGAGCTTCGGAATGGCGATGGTGAGCAGCTGGATGATAATGGATGCCGTGATGTACGGCGAAATGTTCAGTGCAAAGATGGACATCTTTTCAAATGAACCACCTGTTAAGGTGTTCAGGAAACCAAGATCTATACTTTTACTGCTAAGCCAGTCGGTATAAACGCTCTTTAAGAAGCTGGGCGCAGGAACAAGCGAACCCAGTCTTACGATCACAAGACAGATTAGCGTGAATAATAAACGGTCTCTGATCTCTTTGACTTTGAATGCATCTCTGATTGTTTTGAACACTTAGATCACCTCTGCATTTCCGCCAAGAGCCTTGATCTTCTCAACAGCGCTTTCGCTGAACGCGTTGGCTTTTACATTAAGCTTCTTTGTCAGTTCGCCCTTGCCGAGGATCTTAACACCGTCTTTGGGGTTGTTGACAAGTCCAGCATCAACAAGAGTCTCTATCGTAACTTCAGCGCCGTCTTCAAATCTGTTGAGCATGCTGACATTGATAGCAATGATCTCTTCAGCATTTCTGTTCTTGAAGCCTCTCTTGGGCAGTCTGCGGTAAATGGGCATCTGACCACCTTCAAAACCGAGTCTGGGAGCACCGGAACGAGCTTTCTGACCCTTATGGCCATAGCCGGCTGTCTTTCCGTTACCCGATGCATGTCCGCGGCCTCTTCTGAAGTTGTTGCTCAGCTTTGAACCGTCTGCGGGTCTTAAATCTGATAAATTCATCGTGTGCACCTCCTTACTGTGAAATTCTGATTAAATTTCTTCTACCTTAACCAAATGTGTTACCTGGTTTACCATGCCGCGAACTGAGGCATTGTCCGGAAGCTCAACAGTGCTGCCGAGCTTTCCGAGTCCGAGTGCGGCAACCGTCTTCTTGTGCTTGGGAAGTGCGCCGATCGTCGACTTTGTTAAGGTTATCTTAAGCTTTTTATCTGCCATAACTATTTCCGCCTTTCAGTTTTGCTTCGAACAATCAACCACGAAGAGACTCAACGGAAATGCCGCGTGCAGCAGCTACTTCCTCAGGTGTCTTCAGGTGTGAGAGACCTTCGATTGTAGCAAGAACGACGTTCTGCTTGTTGTTCGAGCCAAGTGATTTGGTACGGATGTTCTTGAAGCCTGCAAGCTCAAGTACGTCGCGGACAGGACCGCCTGCGATGATACCGGTACCTTCGGGGCTGCGCTTCATAAGTACGGTAGCGCTGCCGAACTTGCCGATGTAATCATGGGGTACGCTGCCGTTCTCGTCGAGAGGCAGTGTGATGATCTTCTTCATTGCATCTTCTTTACCCTTGCGGATAGCTTCGGGGATCTCGGATGCCTTTCCAAGGCCGGCACCAACGTGTCCGTCCTTGTCTCCTACTACAACTAAGGCTGCAAAGCGGAAGTTACGACCACCTTTAACAACCTTCGTTACACGCTTGATAGCAACTACTTTGTCTTCTAACGTAAGGTTGCTTGTGTCAACTATGTTACGTTTCATGTGTTCTCCTCCTGCTTAGAATTCGAGACCGGCTTCACGAGCCGCATCTGCGAGTGCCTTGATCTTGCCCTGATATATGAAACCGCCGCGGTCGAAAACGACTTCCTTGATGCCCTTGTCAAGAGCACGCTTTGCGATCTCTTTGCCGAGGAATGCTGTAGCTTCTACTGTATCTGTCTCCTTGAGTGCCTCTTTGGCATTCTTGTCAAGAGTAGATGCCGCAACAAGTGTCGTACCTTCAGCATCATTGATGATCTGCGCATACATATGCTTGTTGCTGCGGAATACAGCAAGACGCGGACGTTCTGCGGTGCCGGAGAAACGGTTGCGTGTGCGCAGGTGTTTTTTTCTGCGGATTTCAACTCTGGATTCTTTATTAACCATTTTTTACGCCCTCCTTTACTTCTTACCGGTCTTGCCGACTTTGCGACGGATAACTTCAGTATCGTACTTGATACCCTTGCCCTTGTAAGGCTCCGGTCCACGCTTAGATCTGATGTTTGCTGCATGCTGGCCGACTTTTTCTTTATCGATGCCCTTAACGATTATCTTGTTTGCGCCGTCGAGCTCTGTTGTAACGCCTTCAGGGTCAACAACAACTACGGGATGTGAATATCCGAGTGTGAGCGTAAGCTCCTTGCCCGACTTAGCAGCACGGTAACCAACACCGTTTACTTCAAGGACTTTCTGATATCCTTCCGAAACGCCCACAACCATGTTGTGGATGAGTGTTCTTGTTAAACCGTGAAGAGATTTGATCCTCTTAAGATCGTTGGGTCTTTTTACATTTACTTCTGCACCGTCTACGGTGATCTCAAGTTCTGCGGGAAGTACTCTTTCAAGAGTTCCCTTAGGACCTTTTACAGTCACTTTATTATTTTCTGCGACACTTACAGTTACGCCTGCAGGGATCGCGATCGGCATTTTACCTATACGTGACATGCCCGTTTCCTCCTTAATTTTGGTTGATTACCATACGAAAGCCAGTACTTCACCGCCAACATTGTTTGCTCTGGCCTCTTTGTCAGTCATAACGCCCTTGTTGGTAGATACGATGGCAATACCGAGTCCGCCGAGTACCTGGGGAAGTTCCTCTGCCGATGCGTAAACACGCAGACCGGGTTTGGAGATCCTTTTAAGGCCGGCAATGACTTTCTCACTCTTTTCCTTGTTGTACTTAAGAGTGATATGGATATTCTTCATTGTTCCGTTCTCTTCAACTTCGTAGCTCTTGATATAGCCTTCCTTAAGAAGGATCTCGGCGATAGCAAGCTTCATCTTGGAAGCGGGAACGTCTACTGTATCGTGCTTTGCAGTATTTGCATTACGGATACGTGTAAGCATATCTGCAATAGGATCACTGTTAGTCATTACAATTTACCTCCTGTCTTAATTACCAGCTTGCTTTTTTAACGCCCGGGATCTGGCCCTTGTAAGCCAGCTCACGGAAGCATACTCTGCAGATTCCGTATTTTCTGATAACTGCATGCGGACGACCGCAGATCTTGCAACGTGTATATGCTCTGGTTGAAAATTTAGGAGTACGCTGCTGCTTGATCTTCATTGATGTCTTAGCCATGACTCATCCTCCTTAATCAGTTCTTGCTGAAGGGCATGCCGAACTGGGTGAGCAGCTCGCGTGCTTCTTCATCAGACTTGGCTGTGGTTACGAAACATACGTCCATACCACGAACCTTGTCAACCTTGTCATATTCGATCTCAGGGAAGATAAGCTGTTCCTTGATACCAAGGGAGTAGTTACCTCTGCCGTCGAAAGCGTTGGGGTTAACACCACGGAAGTCACGAACTCGCGGTAATGAAAGATTGATCAGACGATCTGCAAACTCGTACATTCTGTCGCCGCGAAGTGTTACCTTGCAGCCGATAGCAAGACCCTCACGGATCTTGAAGTTTGCGATGGACTTCTTAGCCTTTGTGATAACGGCCTTCTGTCCTGTAATGGTTTCGAGATCCTTAACGGCGCCTTCAAGTGCCTTCGGATTCTCTTTTGCTTCGCCGACGCCCATGTTGAGAACGATCTTCTCAAGCTTGGGAACCTGCATTACGTTCTTATATCCGAACTTGTCCATCATATTCTTGATGATCTCGTTCTTATACTGTTCTTCTAATCGAGTCAACGTCTTATCCTCCTTTATCAGTCGATCACTTCGCCGGTAGACTTAGCGACGCGGACTTTCTTCTTTTTGCCGTTCTTGTCGTCTACGGTCTTGAAACCGATCCTGGTAGGCTGGCCTTTGTGCATATACATAACGTTGGAAGCATCGATAGCGGATTCCATTGTGATGATGCCGCCCTTCGGATTCTGCTGGTTAGCTTTTGTATGCTTCTTGACCGTTGCAATGCCTTCAACGAGAACCTTTTCGTCCTCTACCTTTAAGACTTTGCCCTCTTTGCCTTTGTCTTTTCCTGCGATAACTTTAACGGTATCGCCCTTTTTGATCTTCTTCATCGACATAACGATACCTCCTTACAGTACTTCGGGAGCAAGGGAAACGATCTTCATGAACTGCTTGTCACGGAGTTCTCTTGCTACCGGTCCGAAGATACGGGTGCCCTTCGGTGTTTTGTCATCTTTAATGATAACGGCTGCATTTTCATCAAATCTGATGTATGAACCGTCTTTACGGCGTAAGCCTTTTACCGAGCGAACCACAACCGCCTTGACTACATCACCCTTCTTAACAACTCCGCCGGGTGTTGCATCTTTAACGGAAGCAACGATAACATCGCCGATATTGGCATATCTTCTGGTTGAGCCACCCATTACGCGGATGCAAAGTAACTCTTTTGCACCGGTGTTGTCCGCAACCCGAAGTCTGGTTTCTGTTTGTACCATGTCTGATACCCCTTTCTCGAATTACTTTGCTCTTTCGATGATTTCAACCAGTCTCCATCTCTTGTCTTTTGACAACGGTCTGGTTTCCATAACCTTAACTCTGTCGCCTACTTTGCACTCATTGTTTTCATCATGTGCTTTAAGCTTGTATGTTCTCTTAACGATCTTGCCGTAGAGGGGATGCTTGATATTATCAACAACCGCTACAACGATCGTCTTGTCCATCTTGTCGCTTACTACCTTACCGGTACGCGTTTTTCTCAAGTTTCTATCCACAACGATTCTCCTTTCAAAATACTGTCAGTCACAACCGTTTAGTTCTTCTTTGCCGAAATCACGGTCTGGATTCTGGCAATATTCTTACGAACGTCCTTGATGCGGCTTGTGTTGTCAAGCTGGTTGGTGGCGTTCTGGAATCTTAAATTGAACAGTTCTTTCTTGGCTGCGACCAGTTCTTCGTTAAGTTCTGTTTCGTTCTTCTTAAGAAGATCTTCTACATATTTGCTGCTTTTCACTGGTTCGCACCTCCTTCTAAGTCTGCCTTGGAAACGATCTTGCACTTGATAGGAAGCTTGTGCATTGCAAGACGAAGAGCTTCTCTTGCTGTTTCCTCGTTTACGCCTGCGATCTCGAACATTACGCGACCGGGCTTAACTACTGCTACCCAGTATTCTACAGAGCCTTTACCGGAACCCATACGTGTTTCAGCGGGCTTTGTTGTGATGGGCTTGTCAGGGAATATCTTGATCCAAACCTGGCCGCCACGCTTGATGTAACGTGTCATTGCAACACGGGCTGCCTCGATCTGGTTGGATTTGATCCAAGCGGGTTCTACGGCTACAAGACCGAATTCACCGTTGCTGATGGTATT
>JAEEGL013486571.1_pt1 | contig 15264 bp, 6 predicted proteins | sample 9134231 | NCBI WGS metagenome assembly JAEEGL01 (sample SAMN16246548, study PRJNA631951) | gut metagenome | biome: gut microbiome; feature: rumen; material: fiber-attached | host: Bos | place: Iran: Karaj | collected 2018-10 | reverse complement strand
TCACCATTACGGCGTCTGCCGAAGAGGAACAAGTCAAGACCCTTCGCATCGTAATAACCGACGCCACCGAAGGCGGACATAGCAGCGATCTTACTTGGACGTTTACTTACGGCGGTGCGTCTGTTACCATCCCCGACGTCGACGCTTGGGACGAATAAACCGCCGAATAAACAGGATAGCTGCCTGCGAATCGGATCGTGGGGCGTTCTTTCGGATCTATTCCGTTCGTTATACGTTTTTCGTGGTTTGACATTGACAAAAGTAGATTCCTTGTTGAAACATATTTTATATATGCTATAATATTATCTATAAAAAGGTTTTTTACTTATAATAATCCTATTATAATATGCGGTCCGGAAAGATGTTTCGGAAAGGAGAAAAACATGGCTATGACGAATTGCCCGGAGTGCGGACAGAGTATCAGTACGAAGGCGGTGACTTGTCCGCATTGCGGATATCCTTTGCCGGAGAACGCGCCTTTCCGTACGCCGCCGGCGCCGATAGATCCGTCTTGGACGGCGCGCTACGACGCGAAAATACATAAACGCAAGGTTTGGCACTGGGTCGTTTTTTTGTTGACTCTTATTCTTTTCGCGCTTTTCCTCTACCTTTGTCTTTTCGATAAAAGAGACACATTTATTTATATCTATCGCGTGTCTTCCGAGACCAAAGAAGAATGGCTTGCTTTGTCTTGCGTATTCGGCGCGCTTTCCGTCATTTCTCTTGGTTTTGCCATCGGCACAAGCGTTCGCGTGCGTATGTATTCCGAAACGCTACGCGGCTATACGGTCGTGGCCTATACCGGACTGCTTCTTGTTACCCTTATTGCCGAAAACAAAATCTCGGCGACCTTCTTCCGTCGCACCTTTTTCCGCAAAGGTATTTCCGCAAAACTGCCGGACGATACGCTGTATTACGTCCGATACAAGCAGGGGCGGGCTGACTTTTCTTTCAGCGCTTCCGATACCGACGAAGACTCAACGGATAAAATCACTTTCTGAAATATATAATATCGTTTTGTTATGAAACCGCCGATAGTCGGCGGTTTTTTGTTAAATAACGGCGTTTTCGTAGTTTTAACGAGGAAAAACGCATGTATACAGACATTATTGACTTTTTATAAGCTTTCTCGTATAATGAAAAAGTAAATCCAAGCGGTGTGAGAGTACTCCTGAGGTCAGACGTTCATAGCTTTTTGCGGTGATATCATTGTCGTATCGACAGGAATGCTTTTACTTGAAGACAGCAATGGATTTTCAGAAGGGAACATGAACAGCGGAGAAATAATTTGCGGAACGAACCGTTTTGCGATGCCGAAGATGCGGTATGAGGGGCGTCGGAGCCACACCTGTTCAAAAAGATTAGAGGAGACCGAAAAATGAGAATATTGATCGTGGATGACGAGCCGCTTGCCGTAAAAATGCTTTTTGATTGCGTTCGAGAGCTCAGACCGGACGCGGAAATAATCTCTTTCGTCCGGAGCGACGAAGCCTTGGCTTACGGCAAAGAAAACGAAATCGACGTGGCTTTTTGCGATATCAATATGCCGGTCATAAACGGTGTCGACCTTGCCAAAGAATTAAAGAAGACGCACCCGCTCCTTAATCTCATTTTTTGTACGGCGTACGTCGACTATATGCCGGACGCCATCCATTTGCATGCTTCCGGATACGTTACCAAACCGTACATAGAGGACGATATTCAAAGAGAACTCGATAATCTTCTTCATCCCGTGGAACAAAAGATGCCGAAAGTCTTTGTCCGCACCTTTGGTGATTTCGACTTGTTTGTCGACGGCGTTGCTATTACTTTCTTGCGGGCGAAGTGCAAAGAGATGCTCGCTTATCTCGTCTATAAAAAGGGCAGCATCGCCAACAAGCAGGAACTGGCCGCCGTTCTTTTCGAAGACGAATACAGTTTGAAAACGCAAAATTATCTTGCTCATATCTACGCGGACCTCATAAAATCCCTGAAGAAATACGACCTGGAAAATATTCTCGTGAAAGGGCATAATCAATACGCCGTGGACGCGAAGCAGTTTTCTTGCGATTGGTATGATTACGAAAAAGGTCTTCCGCAAGCCATAAACGCCTACAAAGGCGAATTTATGGGACAGTACGAATGGGCATATTTTGATTAAAAACATAGTACGATCACATTTTTCGGCCTTGTGCCTGCCCGGCGAATGAATAATGAAGGAAAAGCCGACTTTCGTTCGTTACATTTTTATTTTTTCCGAAATTCTATTTGCCGAAATATAACAAAAAAACGTTCTTAGAGTGCTCATTGTAATAAATTTTTATAAAATTTTTTAATTTGACCCCTTATTTGTCCACTTTTTGTCCACTATAAAAATTTATAATACAAATTAGAGAGGGGATTTCTGCTCTTTTAAGAGGGAGAGCAAAAATCAAAAACACAAAACCACATCTTTCAAAAAACGAAAAGTAAGAGCGAACATCGCTTTTAGGAGGGAATTGTTTATGACAAAACAAACATTGCAAAGGAGAGGCGTTTTTGCCGTAGCCATCATGCTGATGATCCTGCTCGTTTTCGCGAGTGTCTTCGTCGCTGCAATGACGGGCAAAGCAACGAACGCCGAAGCGGCGGATTATTCGTACAATGCAAACGTTAATACCGTCACCTGGGACGACAACGACGGCTTGACGGTTTGCTTTACTTGTACGAGCAACGGGTTGAACATGCAAAACTGGACGTTGTTTTTGTTCAGTTCTTCGAGTTTCAGTAACGTTGGTTACGACTCAAGCACTCATAAGTTGACCAATTCCGGAAACATGGGGCAAGACAGCGCTGCGCACTATTTCAACTCGAACGTCAAGACCAATACGGGTACGATCACGATCACGTTCCCGAAAACCGCGACTGACCTTAAAAATTCTTCCAGGAATCTCGGACAGGTCTGGGGCTCGGACGACTGGCGCGTTGTTATCGGACCGCATCATATTTGGTCCGGTTACGATTCTTACAACTGCGATTATTACGTCGGCAAAGCGAACGCGATTACTGAGGCGAGCATTGTGACGCACAAGCACAACGATATTACCTACACCGCATGGGAAAGCAGTAATAGTCTGCCCACTTCGGCGGGCAGTTATTATCTTACGTCGGACGTTACTTTGTCCGGCGCTTGGACGGTACCGAGCGGTACGTTTAATTTGTGTTTGAACGGGTACGGTATCAAATCTTCGTCCGGCCGCGTTATTACGATCAACGGCGCCACCCTCAATCTCTATGATTGCGGCACCGCCACTCACTATTATAACGTCAACGGAGACGGCCAAGCTTACGACGTGAATAAGAGCTCCGGCACCAAATCCTTTGCCGGCGGCTATATCACCGGTGGCAACGGCGGTAACGGATTGGCTCAAACCAGTCTTTATTGGGGCGAAGGCGGCGGTATCCTCGTATGGAACGGCACGTTGAATATGTACGGCGGAACCATTCTCGGTAACTATGCCGGACATGGCGGCGGCGTCGAAGTCGTCAACGCTACCATGAATATGTACGGCGGAAATATTATTTTCAACCGTTGCGGAGAAGGCGGCTCCGGTGTCAATTTGCGTTCGCAAGACGGAAATACCGCGACGTTGAACATGTACGGCGGAAACATCGATTACAACAAAGGTACCGCGATCGATCAGTGCTATTGCAACGGTACAAGGTATCTCAACGTTTACGGAGGTTCTATCAGCCATAACGTCGGAAGCGGCATCTGGTGCTCGAATACGGCGATCGACGGCGACCCCGTTATTGAGGACAACCGTGGACTCGGCGTTTCGGGACATACTGCGTTGTCTCTCAGAGGCACTCCTACCATCCGCAACAATGAAAGCGGAGATATGCGAGTAGATAACGTGATCAATATCACCGGCGCTTTGAACGTCGCTACGCCTATTAGAGTGTATAAAGACTCCGTCGCCACCGGCGTTTTTACCAGTGGTTTCAGCACCTATAATTCCGGCTATGCGACGGATTATTTTATGGCTTATAACGAAAACCTCGACGTCGGTTATAACGATGCCGAAACGGAACTGAAATTATTCAACGAAATCAAAACGGAAATCGTTGTTGAAGGATCCGCGCCCCAAGCTGTCGTTTCCAACTTGGACGAAACGCTCGCAATGAGCTTGCTTGACGGCGATGAGATCACGCAGTTTAATAACGGTCAATCGGTAAAGATTTACCTCGAAGTCAATTCGGACGAAGGCAATACGATCTCCTCCAGCGATAAAACGGCCGCGGAAAACGTTTTGGCTTCCGGTTTGACTGTCGGTCAATACTTTGATTTGTCTCTTTGGAAAAAGATCGGCACTAACGCCGCTCAACAAATCACCGACGCCAATGGACTTCTGGACGTAGCTATTCCGTTGCCGGAATTGCCGGAAGTGGCGGACAACTATGTAAGACAATACTATATCGTGCGCGTTCACGACGGAGTGGCAAAAGTTCTGAACGCCACCGTGAACGGTTCTACCATCAATTTCAAGACGGACAAGTTTTCCACTTATCTTTTTGCGTATAACGATACCGACGCTTATTTGGAATTTACTTTGAGCGTTGAGGACGGCAACGTCCGTTACGTCGATTCTACCAACGTCGGCGATCAGGTCGTTGTTAATTACAAAGTCACCCACAACGGTGGTATCAACTCTCTCTTGCTCATCCCCGAATTCGATTCGGATGTCTTCAGCATCGCATCCGTAAGCATTAACGAGACCGCACTCGGCGCGTCTACGATGACGCAAGGCGACGGAACGATGAAAGTCCTTGTCGAAAATACCGGCGATAAGTATAACGCATTGGACGGAGAAGGCGAATTCTTCTTTACCGTGACTTATTCTCTTAAAGCCGCGACGGCCGGCGTTTATGATTTCGGCCTCGTTCTTACCGCGGAAGGAGAGAATAATGCGAGTGTAGCTTATTATATCGAAGACGGCCAACAAAAAGGCGAGCAAACGTCTGTTCCCATTACGGTCATCACGACTTCCGTCGAGTTGATCGAAATGGAAGAAGCGCATATCGAGATCGGCTACAACAGAGAAGACGAGTATAACGAAACCGTTCAGTATCTCTTCACCTATGCCGGCGGAGGGGTAGAAACCACGAAAGTCGACGAGATAGTCAATACCATCGGCGCAAACGACTTTATTGCTCAATATACTTATGACGGAACCGCGACGGTCGACATCGTTTGGTACGGTCAGAATTACGACGGCGACGTTGACAGAGAGAATGTTCTGTCCGAAGCCCCCAGCATTCCCGGTGCCTATTACGTCGGCATTTCCGCGCCGAGACATGAAAACTATTATGCGGTGGCAGAGGTTCTTCGTTTTGTCGAGATCGAAAGAGCGACGATCGAAATAACCGTCGATAATAAAACTTCTCAATATCTTGCCGCGACCGAAGAATTGACGGCGATCGCATCCGGTGTGCCGGGCTGCTTGTCGTATACGCTCGAATGCGCGGCAACGTCCACGTCGAACGTAGGCGATTATGCCATCACGATCGTTCCCGTTTGGTCGATCAGCAATCCCGATACGTATTATAATTATATTTTTACCAACGGTTACTATACGATCACCCCCATTACTTTGTATTTGAAAGCGGACGATCAAACGTATCCCTACACGGGCAACGTTGTTGTACCGACGAAGAGTTATCACATCTTTTCCGATGAAGAATGCACCGTTGGATACGCCGAGAACGGTCAATATGCTTTTGTGCTCGACGATAATCACGTTAGCGTCGTTACGGAACAGAGTTATTCCGAAATCGGCGAGTACGTCGATAAGATCCTTATTTCTTATAGCGTCGATCCGACCAACTACACCATCCAAATGGTTCCCGGGACGTTGCGCATCAATGGCGCCGACTACGAATACTATCATGCTTTCTTCGAGACGCATAATTATACGTACAACGGAGAACTTCAGGCGATCCTGACCCAGATCCCGGAAACGCTTCCCAACTGGATCACCATCAGCTCTATCAGCGCGCCTAACGGCGATTCCACGACGGCGGCGCCGCTTATGAGAAAACAGGCTTATAGCTATCCCATCACCGTAGTGTTGCAGTTGCCGGACGATACTTATTATATTGACGCCAACGAGCAAAACAGCGCGACCGTTACGCTTCTTTACGAAGCGGTGATCAGCCCCTACGAGATCGAATTCGAAGCGATCGGCGGAAGCCACGTGTTCGGTAATCAACCGACCAAGAATTACGCCGAACCGACGATCGGAACGGAATACAGGATCAAACCGGGACAAGGATACGAGATCTTCGGCGAAGACACCTTTACCGTTCAGTTCAACGTAACGCACAGCGTTACCGGCGATCCCGTGACGCTCTCCGCATCGACGAACGTCGCCACCTATAACGTCGCTTTCAGCGCGAGCAACCCCAATTACTACGTTGCCACCATCGATAGCGCTACGTATACCGTATCTCAGGCGCAGGCGACCGCCTCGCTCGATTTGACCGGATTTAGTAATAACGAGGTCTACTATAACCGTGAATGGGATTATGAAGCGATCATCAGCGTCAATACCCTGGGCATCTCCGATCTCGGATTGAATTTGAACAATGGTTATTCCATTGTTATCACTGACAGCGATAGCAACGAGCTCGAGGGCAAACCGGTAAATCACGGCAACTACACCATCACCCTGATCGTTGACGACACCGACAACTATCTCGGTTGCGAGATTTCTCAAACGATCACGATCAAGCAGGTACCTTTGGCGGCTCCGACCCTGGAATACGACGTCGATACCGTTACTATTACGGGAGTTTCTTTTGATAACCCCGTTGACGCGGCCGGTTTGGCTTTGATTCCTTACGACGGGAACACTCCTTTGGCATTTACCTACGTTATCAACGGCGAAGAGGGCAACGAGTATACGGCTACCGCTACTTCCGCGGGTTATACTTATACCGTTTCGGTCAACAACGACAACTATCTTCCCTATCAAGGAACGACCGCGGCGTCCTATTCGGTGACGTATACCGACGACCCGGCCGGTCATGACAACAGTGGCGAACCTACCGATATGCCCGATCCTTTGATCGTTTATGCATTCTCGGGAGAGGCCATCACTATTTCCAACAGTATACCGAAATTGTCCGGACTTGGATTTGCGTTCTTGAATTGGACGACCGACGGAACGGATAGCTACGCTCCCGGTAGCATGTTTACCGTAAACGGCAATACCGTTCTGAAAACGTTCTGGAGCGAGGGCGCTCTTACCGTTACCTTCAAGTTCTTTGATTCTCTCGTGGTTTACGAAAGCAACTTCGCTCGCCACGCGGAGATCACCTATCCGAAGAGCGCTTTGAAGGATTTGAATCAATTTGACGGATATTCGTCCGTACAAGCCGACGATTACAAGATCGTCAGATGGAAGTACAATGACGAAACCGTATACACTATGACCGGCGAAGAGGGCAATACCGTTTCTTTGGGCGTTACCGCCGAAGTCGAAGATATGGTATTTGTCGCCGACCTGGCTTTTGCGATCGACTACTATTTCGTCGATGAAGAATCGATCGATTATTCCGGCGTGGTCGCAGACGAGTACTTTATTGAATATGGCGCCACGATCGATTATAAGACGATCAATACGACTTATGATTGGTTCAAAGCCGACTATTGGTATCTTAACGAAGCAAGAACGAATGCCGATATTCCTTCGACGATGCCCGCGCATAAGGTCAATTTGTACGGCGGATATAAGTTCGATATCGGCGCCGGCGACGTTAACGCCAGCGGAACGGTCACGGCAGACGACATTACTCTGTATCGTAAATGGATCGTCGGCGGTTATTCGATGACCGTTGTCGAGATCGGTAATGAATGGGCTACCGTCAGCGATAGCGGATTCGATCCGACCGGTATCTACTTTATCAAGAGAGTCGCCGATATCAACGTCGACGAAAGCAAGGATATCCGTGACGTATCCATCACTCGTATGGCTCTTGTCGGCGGATACACCTGGGATATCGTCTCCGGCGAAAACGTCACCGGCGGTGAGATCGTTCGCAGCCAGACGGTAAACACTTATGAAGCTCTTGCGGCTTGGTTCGAAAACGGACACGACCGTATAAGCCTCAGCGATGACGTTACTTCCGCGTCTTCCGATTTTGCGATTGTGACGAACAAGAACATTTATATCGATCTGTGCGGCAATACGCTGACTGTCGGATCCATCAACTTTGTCACTTCCGGAAACGGAGCGACGATCACCGTTAAGAACGGTACCATCGTTACCACAAGCGGTATCACCATCACCGCGCCCAATGGCAACGTTATTATCCGTAACGTCGCCGCCTATGACAACGGAAACGAGATCAACCTGCAAGCGGCTTCCAACAGTTTGCACTTCTTCGGGAACGTTTCGTTCCGTAACGGTACCGTTCTGAGTAGCACGGCTGCCGACGTCAAAGTTGCAAGCGGGACCCACATCGTTATCGAAGCGGCCGCTAAGGTCGAAGTGAAGAAGATCGTGGCTGCCGTCGTGACGAATAATACTTTCGTCGCCGACAATACCGCAGAGATCTCCGTTACCAACGAGAGCGCCGCGACCGATCCGATCGTGATCACCGGTCAATGCGTCGAAGAAAATTCGACCGTAACCAACAAGGTGTTCACCAAGGTTTCCACTTTTGAAGAACTGGTCCTTGCCGAAGGCAAAGCCGTTTACCTCGATGCCGATATCGACGCCGGCGACTACTATATCGCTTATTCTCAAGACACGACCATCGACCTGAACGGACATACCATTACGTTTGACAGATGGGGCTTCGAGATCAACAACGGCGCGACCCTTACCATCGGCGGAGAAGGCACCGTTACCGCTTTGAAAGCTTGCTTTGATATGCTGGATGCTTCTACGCTTTATATCAACGGCGGTGCTTATACATCCACCGGTGACTGCGCGATCTATTGCCGTCAAGGTTCTTCTTTGACCGTCAACGACGCTACGATCACCGCGCAAGAAGCTTGCGTTGTGGCGTACGAAAATTCTCAAGTCCTCATTGAGGACGGTGAGTTCACCTCTGTCGATAACTTTGTTATCGGCACCAACGGTACAACCGGCAAGGGCGGCAACGTTATTACGATCAACGGCGGCGTCTTCAACGGCGGCATCCAAACCAACGGATACATTGCTTGCGGCGTATACGTTGCCAACAATGACACCGTTGTTATCAGCGGCGGTACCTTCAATATCACCGATGGTATCGGCATCCTTGCCAGAAGCGGCAACACGACGATCGGCGAAGACGTCGTATTCAATATCGAAGGCGACAGCCTTTCCGGCGGAGTCGGCAATAAGTCGCTCAACATTACCTCCGGCAGCGCGATCGTCAAAGATTTGACGAACCCCGCTTATCCCGGCGGAGCTCCCACGGTTACGAACAACAACAGCAGCGCTATCGTTGTTCTCCAATAAACCGTAGAAAAACGCATAATTGACGGACGATGACACTTAGGCTAAAATAAAGTATATAAATACTTTATAGAGGAGTGCGTAGTATGAAAAAGTATTCTTGGCTTATTTTGATATCGCTACTTATTATGGCAATCTCAGTCGTCGTCCCGTCAGGCAATGCCGCTTATGCGGCGGAAATAACCGATGCGCCCGTTATGGTACTGTCGGCTACGATGGACGGAAAAGAAGTGACGGTAGACGCCGTTCTGAAAAGAAATTCCGGCATATCGGGCATGACCGTAGAAATTGAGTACGACGCGTCGGCAATGACGTTAACAAACGTGGAGAGAGGGAACGCTCTTTCCTCTCTCGAGTACCTTACCACCAATACCGAACAAGGGTATTCGATCACTCCCTTCCGTATCAACTGGTCGGGCGACGAAAACGATACTTCGACGGGCACCATTCTGAAGATGTATTTTTCGGTAAAAGAAACGGCTTCGGATGGAGATTATTCGATCACTCTCAAAGGGATAGGCGAAGAGCCGGTATCCTATTTGGGTGAAAAACAGGTCGAGACGAAAAGAATTCTGATCGACGGCGTAAAAATAAGATTGAAAGGCGACGTGATCGAAGCAGTCGCGACCGGAGAAGAAATTAAAGAAACCGAAGAGAAAAAGCCGAACATCCCCTTGATCGTAGGTTTAAGCGTAACAGGCGGCGTTATTGTGCTCGCTGCCGTCGCGTGCGTCATCGTGTTTGTCGTAATGAAGAAAGGTAAAAAGGAATCGTGGGAAGAAATAAAGGAATAAAAAAACGGAATATATTGTTTTTATCGACAATAACTGTTTTTTTAGTGCTGTTAATTTGTTTATCCGCGATCGTGCCGCAGGGGAGATCGGTTGCTTTCGCCGATTCGGACGAATATACGCCCGTAATCACGGTAGAGAACAAAAGAGCTTATTGCGGACAGACCTTCGCGGTGGACGTCAACCTGTCGGGTAACGAAGGTCTCCTCGATCTGTATCTGACCTTGTTTTATGATAAGAACGTCATGAAACTGACCGGTCTGGAGAGGGGTGACGCTTTAAGCGGACTGACTTTTACCGCAACCAATACGGACACGGAAGAAGGATACGCGACAGTTCCGTTCAATATGTTATGGGACGGCACGACGGTCGACCGCAGTAACGGCACCATCGTCACGTTGATCTTCGAGAGTTACATAACCACGCCTGCCGGGAACTATCCGATCACGCTTACGTACGACGTCGAAAATACCAACAAAGGGTATCAAGACCCCATTGCGGTCGACGTCAAAAACGGAACGGCCAATTTAGTGACAGGCGACTTTTGGGCCGCGTACTACGATTGGAACGGGACGGAACTCTTCCGGAAAGAATACCGCGACGGCGAAACGCCCTCTTACGAAGGAACGACGCCTGCCCGTCAAGCCGACGAGTGTTATTCGTATGAATTCATCGGTTGGAAGGGTATCGTATCGGACGAAGAAAGTACCTTGAAATATCAAGCGGATTACCGGTTCGTGCCGAAGAAGTATCAGGCGTTTTATTACGTCGACGGTATCGAGAATGATTCTTTCGACGGAATACTGACGACGGACGACTTTTGGACGGCGGAAGAGGTGGACTACGGCGCTTATCTCGAAAACGAATATCCGACTAAAGCACGGTACGTCTTTTCGGGATGGTATACCGACGCGGAATGCACCGTACCGTTTATCGAGACGCGTATGCCTGCAAGAGATATCTCTTTATACGGATTCTTCGTTTACGATATTCGTACCACGTCTATACCGAAAATACAACTTTGGTCTACCGTAGACGGAAATGACGTTACCGTAATCGCCGATATGGTAAAAAATACCGGCTTCAACGGTATGGTTTTGACCCTGGATTACGACAAAACGGCGTTGGAATTTTTGGGGTATGAAAAGAAAGATGCGTTTTCCGCATTGCAGTTTGATACGACCAATACGGAAAGCGGATATGACGTAGATGAATTCAAGTTTTGGTACGAGCACTCCGAAAACTCTTATGAGACGGGCGAGTTCTTGAAACTGAAGTTCAGAGTGAGAAAAGAATCGACGGCGGGCGTCTACGAAACGACGTTTGTCCTCGGGAATACCGATGCAACCTACATCAACGGCGTAAACGGAATACGGTATACCAAAATCGAAGTGATCGGCGCGCAGGTCCCCATAGGTAAAATATACCAGTGGGAAAAGAGCGCGGAAGATACTGCCGAAATAACGGTTGAATCCGCATTTGGACTGCCGTCGGATACAGTGCTGAAAGTATCGGTCGTGCCGGAAGAAAACCACGGCATAAGCGCGCAGACGGTCGAAGACGTCGCCGGAAAAGATATGGAATTGAAGGCGGTGTACGACCTGGACCTGAAGCGGGTGATCAGGGGGGTAGAGACTACGATATCTCCGGAAGGGAATTTGACGGTAGCGATAAAGCTCACGCCCGATCAGCAGAAATGCGATAAGTTGGAGTTTTATTACGTCGACGAAGAGGGAAAAATGATCGAATATGATTTCGAACGGATCGGAGATACCATTCGGTTCGAAACGACGAAACTGGGTCGTTGGGCGATAGTAGGGAACAAGCCCTTTGCGACCGGAAGATTATCGGATGCGGCGGTGACGCTGATCACCATGCCCATCATGCTTGCCATCGTTACGATGGCGTATGCTCTGATCTTAATGGGGCAGAGGAAGAACGAATTATTGGGAAAGGAGAAACTCGACGTATGAATGCCATCTTAGTAGCGGGCACTGGGTTATCGAATTTTGCTTGCTCGGCAGAAGAGTGCCTGAGCTGGATCATTATACTCTTGAACATTCTGACCGTGTTTTATCTCGTGTTTTGCGCGTGGTTTAAGGTAACGAAAACGGTCAGGATCATCGGTTACGTTTGGGCGAGCGCTCTGACCGTCTCTACCATTGCGGTCGTCGCCGTGCACACCTGTATTTTTACCGTCCTTTCGGCGGTGTTTACCGGGCTCGTCTTGATGGCGGTACTGTCCGTCGTCTTCAATAAAGGCGCTTTTGCCGGCGAACGTAAAGAAGAAAAAGAGGAGAAAGAAAGCAAACCGTTTAAGCAAAAGATCAAAGTGTCCGGCGCGTACGTCATCCATAAGACGGACGACAACAAGTACGTATTCGTGCTTTATAATAACAGAAAAGTCGCGCTTGCCAGATCTTGGTATAAATACGACAGCGTGGAAGAAACGAAAAAAGCCATCGCAGTGTGCCGCGAAAACGGTTATCTTGCTTCTGTCGAAAACAAAACGAAAGATTGGATCGATTTTGCAAGACATCCGAAATTCCTCATGTATCAAGAGGGCGAGGATTATCGCTTCTATATGACTTTGACGGACGAATCGATCTTTATTATCAGCAATTCCTATGAGTTCGTCGAACAGTGCGAATGGAGAATGAAAGACGCCGTCGTCGCCGTGAAGTCGAACAGAATGTACTATTCCGATCAAAACGTGCTCCCCGGCGGTCTCTTCAAATCACTTTCCGATAAAAAAGAAGAGCAGAAAAAGATCGTCGAAGAAAAACCGGTCGAGATCAAAGAAGAACCGGTTGAAATCAAAGAGCAAAAACCGGCTCCGGCGCCCGCAGAAGAAGTCGCGGCTGTCGAGGCCAAAACGGTCGAAACCAAAGAGGACGCGGATAGCGATGAAGAAGAGGTCATCGTGACGGATAACGAAGGCCATACCTTCCGGATCATCTACAATAAATCTTTCAGGGCGAAACTCATGCAAAGCTCGGACGAGATCAAAGGGTATTATACCGAACTCAAAAACGATATCCTGTCCTATAAGCCGACCAAAAGCCGCATGAGCTGGCTCTTCGACTCTGTCAATACGGGCAAGACGCCGTTAGTCAGATTCGGCATCCGCGGAAAGACCTTGTGCGTCTACTATGCGCTGAACGCCGACGATTACGCCGACAGCAAGTATAAGGTGGAAAAGCTCGACGCGTCGAGATACGAGGGCTTCTCCTGCGCGTACCGTATCAAGAACAAACGCCGCGTGAAGTTTGCCAAACACCTGATCGCCGACGTTTGCGAAAAGGCCGGTCTGCAACAAGGCCTCGTCCCGAGCGTGGATTACAGCCTGCCTTACGAATCGACGGAAGCTCTGATCCAAAAAGGCTTGATCAAAGAAATCAAAGTCAAAAAATAGTTTAACCATTCATCACGGATACAAAGGACCTAAAGCAATTCGGCTTTAGGTCTTTTTTTCTTAAGGTCCCATAATTCGATATTGCGGAGATAGCTTGTGTGTGATACAATAAAAACATGCGAAAAACGACAGGGAAAAATAATTCGCATAAATAATTCTACTGCTATTGATAGATAAAAAATAGGAGGTCTGAAAAGATGGCGAAGAGCAGACTGATCGGGGAATACCCGGTGATAGGAATACGGCCGACGATCGACGGACGGAGAGGTAAGATCAAAGTAAGAGAGAGCCTGGAAGACCAGACGATGAACATGGCGAAGGCGGCGAAAAAGCTGTTGGAAGAAAACCTTTTTTATTCTGACGGCGAGCCGGTCAAAGTCGTCATTGCGGACACGACGATCGGTAGGGTCGCCGAGGCGGCGGCGTGCGCGGATAAGTTTAAGCGCGCAGGCGTGGATATTACGCTTACGGTTACCCCTTGTTGGTGTTACGGTGCCGAAACGATGGATATGGATCCCATGACGATCAAGGCGGTATGGGGCTTTAACGGCACGGAAAGGCCGGGCGCGGTGTATCTTGCGTCGGTGCTTGCCACCCACAGTCAAAAGGGTTTGCCGGCATTCGGCATTTACGGACACGAGGTGCAAGACGCGGATGATACGGAGATACCGGAAGACGTTAAAGAAAAGATACTGCGTTTCGGGCGGGCTGCGGTCGCGGTGGCGACCATGCGCGGCAAGTCCTATTTGCAGATAGGTTCCGTTACGATGGGCATCGGCGGGAGTATTATCAGTCCGGAGTTCTTCGAAGAGTACCTCGGCATGCGGGTGGAATCGGTCGACGAAGTGGAGATCATCCGGCGCATGACGGAAGGTATTTATGACAGGGCGGAATATAAAAAGGCGCTTGCGTGGATCAAAGAAAAGTGCCGTCCCGATTTCGATAAAAATCCCGTGGAGATGCAAAAGACCCCCGCGCAAAAGGAAAAGGACTGGGAGTTCACCGCCAAGATGGCTTGCATCATAAAAGACCTCTTTAACGGCAACAAGCGTCTGCCTAAAGGCAGAGAAGAAGAGGCCGTAGGGCATAACGCCATTGTGGGAGGATTCCAGGGGCAACGGCAGTGGACGGACTTTTATCCCAACTGCGACTTTCCGGAGAGCATTCTCAATTCTTCTTTCGATTGGAACGGTGCGAGAGAGCCGTATATACTCGGTACGGAAAACGACACGCTGAACGCGACGGCGATGCTGTTCGGAAAGCTCCTTACCGGCAGAGCGCAGATGTTTGCGGACGTGCGCACCTATTGGTCGGGTGCGGCGGTAAAGAGAGTGACCGGCTACGAGATCGAAGGTAAGGCCAAAGAAGCCGACGGCTTTATCCACCTGATCAACTCGGGCGCGTGCTGCGTGGACGCCTGCGGCGAAGTGAAAGACAAGGATGGAAACCCCGTCATGAAACGGTGGTGGGAAGTTACGCAAGAAGACATCGATAAGATCATGAGTTCTACCACTTGGCCGTATGCCGACCTCGGTTACTTCCGCGGCGGCGGGTACTCTTCTCGATTCGTTACCCCGGCTGAGATGCC
>JAEEGL011567557.1_pt1 | contig 15264 bp, 12 predicted proteins | sample 9134231 | NCBI WGS metagenome assembly JAEEGL01 (sample SAMN16246548, study PRJNA631951) | gut metagenome | biome: gut microbiome; feature: rumen; material: fiber-attached | host: Bos | place: Iran: Karaj | collected 2018-10 | reverse complement strand
TTCTTAAGCCAACCGAAAGTCCAGATATCATGGTTCCCGATGAAATAATGCACCTCTATCCCTTTGTCAGTCAAAGAGCGAAGTGTAGTAAGAGTAAGGTTGTATTCCTGAGGTTTGCGCCATACATATTCATACCAGAAGTCGAACCAGTCGCCAAGCAGATAGATAGCAGTGGCATCCTCGGAGAGTTGCAGCAGCAAGTCGCACACTCGCTTTTCGTGTGCCACCCTGTCATCCAAGGCTCGCGAACCTATATGTGCATCACTCAGAAAATATATCATAGCATCCCGAGTTCAAGTTTTGCCTCCTCCGACATCATGTCTTTCGACCATTCGGGTTCGAACACAAGATTGACATTCACTTCGTTGATACCATCTATCGAGGACAGTTTCTGCCTTGCATCTTCCACAAGAAAATCCGCTGCAGGGCACGAAGGCGCTGTGAGTGTCATATCCACATTGAGCACTCCACCGTCCTGCAGGTCAACCTTGTAGATAAGACCCAAATCATAGATATTCACCGGAATCTCTGGATCGAACACCGTTCGAAGCATCTTTATTATCTGTTCTTCTTTCTCAAGAAACTCATTCATAATCAAATCTTTATCAGATTAACTCAACTGGTTCACTATGCCGTTTTCTACCCAAAACACGCTGCTTCCTTCTGCCGCATGAAGCAGTTCGGTCAGATGTTGGCGGTCGGTATCCGTAATGAAAATCTGACCGAAGCGGTCGGAATTCACTAGATCGACTATCCTAGCCACACGCTCGGAATCCAGTTTGTCGAATATATCGTCTAGCAATAGTATCGGTTTCGAAGCGGTTGGTGTGTTTTCCGCCAACCATACTGCTTGAGCCAGTTTCAAAGCTATCAGATAGGTCTTTTGCTGACCCTGACTAGCCACCTGCTTCAATGGATATTCGCCAAGCGACATCTCCAGTTCGTCCTTATGTATGCCTTGAGAAGTCCATCCCAATATAAGATCGCGCTGACGAGTGCGGTGCATTGCTTCTGCAAGGTCTCTGTCGCTCAACTGGGAGCGATACGATAGACCAACAGTCTCCTTCTTTTCAGCAATGTAATCGTACATATACTGAAACATCGGAATAAACTCGCGGATAAACTCCTCTCGCTGACCATATATATATTGTGCATGCGGAATCATGCGTTGATCGAATACCTCCAGAAGAGAATCATCCAGCATCTGACCTGTATCTGCAGCATCTGCCATCTGCTTCAAAAGTGCGTTTCGCTGCTTCAGAAGTGCATTATATTCTGTTAAATGCTCCAGATAAGAGCGATTCTGCTGCGATATCACGCTATCCATAAATCGTCTGCGTTCGTCAGAGCCATCAAGTACCAATTCCGCATCTTTGGGAGACACAAGCACCAACGGAATCAAACCTATGTGATCAGTCAGACGCTTGTAGTCTTTCTTTCCACGACGAAACTGCTTTTTCTGGCCGCGACGCAATCCGCAAGATACTACCATATCTTCCACACCCTCATATTTGCCCTGAATCATCGCCATCTCTGCCTCATGACGAATATTCTGAGAGTCTATATTATTGAGTGAGGACTTGCAAAACGACAGATAATAGATGGCATCGAGCACATTCGTTTTGCCCATCCCGTTATGACCAACCAGGCAGTTGATTTTCGGGGAGAAACAAAGCGAAACAGACTCTAGGTTTCTGTAGTTCAATATGTTCAGTTCTCCAAGATACATGGTGCACTTTCTTGTTTGTAGCGGTTAACTTCCGTCACGCAGATTGCCTCATAGCGGTCAGGTTCGTCAAGCACATACTTGTTTTCAGAAGTAATGGCAAGTATGTTTTTCGGATTGTCGAAATCCGCTTTCTCGCCTATCGGGAAACCGTAAACCACATATCTGTGACATGAAGAAACAGTATCGGTTGACTCCCAGGTCAAAGTATGCATTTCCAAACGCATATTCACGGGAGGCAGCAACAGATATTCTTCTTTACTAACTGCCTGAGGCGGTAAGGCGGCATACTTGTAATAGTCATTATGAAGACTGTCGCAAATGCCCAATTTATTATCCATCAGCGAGTTCATAGAGAAAAACACTGAACCTTGCACTTCATCGATAGTTCTGTTGAGACGTATCTGACGGCATACTTCATTCGGTTTACGCCATGCTTCTGCCCCTTTCTTGTTACCCAATTGATATGGTGCTTGACCTATATACAGATTCTTTCCGTAACTGTATTTTGCCCACCAATGTGCCAAAACGTCATAATCTGCCACACGTTTGCCTATCTCCCAATACAACTGGGGAACAACATAATCTATCCAACCTTTCTCCAACCACAACAGAATATCCGCATACAAATCGTCGTAATTCTGGCAACCTGCTTTGGTTTGACTTCCGCGTTCAGAATCAGCAGAAACATTCCTCCACACTCCGAAAGGCGATATTCCGAATTCCACCCAGGGTTTGCGACTTTTTATCGTGTTTTGCAATTCCTCTATCACCATATTCACATTGTTTCTGCGCCAGTCTTCTTTGTCAGAAAACCCTCTCGGGTGAGCCGCAAAACTCTCATCATCAGGGAATTGCTTGCCAGAAATCTTATATGGATAGAAATAATCGTCGAAGTGAATGGCATCCACATCATAGCGCTCTACCACATCGGCAACCACCTTGTTCAGGAACTCGCGAGTCTCATCCAATGCAGGATCAAAATACCATTTGTCGCCATATTGAACAAACCATTCCGGATGCTTTCTGTAAACATGATTGTCTGCCAGATCATCCAACTTGAAACCATTGTTCACTCTGTAAGGATTCAACCAAACATGCACATCCAGGCAACGCTTGTGAGCCTCTTCGCACACAAATCGCAAAGCATCGTAAGGCTCATCGTTATCCTTGCCCTGAATTCCGGTCAACCAGTTGGAAAGAGGCTCCAAATCAGAATAATACAAGGCATCTGCAGTAGGACGAACCTGGAAAACGACAGCATTCATCTTCAGCGATTGCAATTTATCCAGAATGGCAAGCATCTCCTTTTTCTGCAACTGAGAATGACCTATGGCATCGCGCGAAGGCCAGTCGATATTGGCAACAGTCGCTATCCACGCTGCACGAAACTCACGCTTCGGTTGTGCATTCAAAGGAATACATAAAAGCAAAATGAGCAAAAATGATATCAAAAAGCGGTTCTTCATAAGGTTGCTGAATTGACTTGCAAAGATACGCTTTTTTTTTAGAGTTGGCAAGAGAAAAACAACAATTATTTTCCTTTCTCTCTTTGAGAGACATCGAAAATGACGAATGTGGAAAATAGAACAATTTGGGGATGCCGACGGGTAAGCCAAAAGTAGCCGAGTGTTTGCCTAGTCCGCAAAAACCAAAATATACCAATTAGAACAATTTCAGTCTTTTTTCCGCTGATACTGACAGATGAACAAACCGGTTATTACAAGTCCGATTGCAACCCATTTAACCCACGGAAGACTTTCGCCGAAAAAGCAAAGCATTATCAAAGCTGTGAACACCGGGCGGATATTGTTGAAAGCGTTTGTTCGGGTAACACCTATTATCCTTACTGTATAACAAAACAATATAAAGGCAATCACCGATGCAAACAATGCCAGATATCCTACCGCGCAGAAAGGTTGCCATACAAACTGCATCTCACCAAGATGAGGGATATCAACTATTGCCCACATCGGTATAAAAAACATAAGAGAAACCGCTTGTACATAAAAAACTATGGTCAATGCATTATATTGCGAAGGAATCTTTCGGAGTATAATCGTGTACAAAACTGCAGAAAACACTGCACAGAACAGGAGTACAACACCCCAAGGAGAACCTATATCGAAACTCGTGTTTCCTGCAACAACCATCATCACAACGCCCATCGAAGATATCAGTATTCCCACTATATTGTTCCACGTAACCCGCTCATGCACAAGCACATAAGCAAAAAGAGGAGCGAAAAGAGGAGAAGTGGAAAGCAACACTTCGCTCACCGTTGGAGACGCTGAAAGGCGCAAACCGTAAGTCTCAAATACATAGTAAAGAAACGGCTGGATAAATCCTCCCAAAAGAAACAGAGGTATATGCTTTTTCTCCAGACGCTGCAAACTGCCCGATGCCAAACCTATTATCAGCATCAGGAATACAGACATAAGAAAACGCAAAGAAACGAGTGTGAGAGGGCGGAAATAACCCAAGGTTAACTTTGTCGCAATTGGCGAAGTCGCCCAAATAAGCATCGCAACAATGACGGAAATATAAGCCAAGGTTCGTTTCAAAACAGCAACTTCTCTATTTCGTCATCATTATGGTTCGGGATCCGGATCAGGTTCGGGATCCGGTTCGGGTGTTGAAACTTCTTCCACTATAGGAGTCAGAATTTTCAACTCTGCAGGTGAATATTCAGAATCTGATTCAATACGGAAATCTATTTCGCCCTTTCCTGCTTTTATAGGGACATAAGTCATCTCAAAATATATTCCACGATATCCTTTTTCCACAGTGCAGGAATAACTATTATCAGTTATTGTAGAAGTAATTATATCTACCAGGTCCTCACTTTCATGCACTTGAAGAGATGCAAATTCGTTTAGATAACTCACAGAAGCTTTGGTGATATTGTTTCCCACTGCATCAAACAAAACAAGCAGTTGCAAACTGTCACCAACTACCATCGTATCCAAGCAGAACTTGTTTTCTTCTACTACAAATCTCGCTCCCAATGTATCCTCACCATTCACTATCATATCCTTGTCAATAAGTATGCAAGGAGTAGTTTCATATTTCCCGTTATTCAAGCACGAGGGCAATACCACCAGCAATGCTAGAATAAGAACTGTCAGAATCTTTTTCATAGAAACAATCAATTAGAAACAATGAATTTTACAGAACAAAAAAAAAGTACTACTTTTGCAGCCGCATTTCGCGAACTGTCGCAAAAGCTACATTTTTATTCTTTTGTGCGGCATATAGGACTCGAACCTACACGACTTGCGTCACCAGATCCTAAGTCTGGCGCGGCTACCAATTACGCCAATGCCGCAAGGAAAAGATTTTTCTTTTCAGCGTGCAAAGTTACGGTAATTATTTCAAACATGCAAATGAAAAACGAAAAGACATATTATCACCAACTGCCAAACGGCATAAGGATCGTGCATTGTCACAACAATTCGAAGGTGGCATGGATCGGAATCATGGTGGGTGCAGGAACTCGTGACGAGCAACCCGAACTCAACGGAATGGCACATTATATCGAGCATACCGTATTCAAAGGAACTGCCAACCGAACTGCAAAACAAATTATCGACAGAATAGAAGATGTAGGTGGAGAACTGAATGCATACACAACAAAGGAAGAAACCACTTTCTATGCCGCAATACCACAGCAATACTATGGTCGTGCACTGCAACTCCTTGCAGATATGGTATTCAATCCATCCTTTCCTAAAGAAGAAACACAGAAAGAACTCGGCGTGATTCTCGATGAAATAGAGTCGTATGAAGACTCACCATCAGAACTCATATACGAGGATTTCGAGTCACTTGTATTCGCAGGTCATCCCTTGCAAATGCCTATCCTGGGAAAAAGAGCAACTCTCAGGCGTATCAATGCTGAAAAAACCAAAGCTTTCATGCATGACAACTACAGCACTGACAGAATGGTATTTTTCTCATATTCCTCACTGCCTTTTCAGCAAGTGGTGAAATATGCAGAGCGATATCTTACCGACACTCCTTATTCCATTTTGCCCTCCAAACGCTTTGCGCCAGCCGGTTTAGAACAATCTTCTCTTGTTACTTCCGCATCCTATCACCGACACACACACCAGACTCACGTGATGCTTGGAGGAAGAGCATACCCTATTGGTCATGATCGCCAACTTGCTCTATATCTGATAAATAATATTCTCGGAGGTGGAAGTATGAACTCCCGACTCAACATGTCGCTTCGTGAACAAAGAGGACTCGTATACAATATAGAATCATCCTATTCTCCGCTTTCAGATACAGGATATTGGTGTGTATATTTTGCCTCCGAACCACAAAACGCAGAGCAATGCGAGGAACTCGTAAGAAAAGAACTGAAACGTATGTGTGAAGAACCTCTCTCCGATCGTGCTTTTGCCAGAGCAATCCGGCAACTGCATGGCCAGATGGCCATTGCTGCGCAAAATCAGGAGAATTATGCTTTGCGTATTGCCAAACTCATGCTGTATCTAAATCAGGCAGCAGGATGGGAATCCACTTTCAAAGCCATCTCAACTCTCACACCTGACATTCTCCAACAAACGGCAAGAGAAATCTATCAACAGGAGTTGTTTGTACTTCGCTACGAATAATTCATATAAATGCATAAAAAAAGCCACCCCGAAGAGTGGCTTTTTTTGTTTTAATCCTGATTATTGTTTGTAAACTATATCAGCCTCAGGAGCATTGTTCATGACGCTGCGGATACCTGCATTGCAAGTAGCTGCAGATGCATACATCTGGCTCGAGCCGATTACCTGATGGTTGCCTGCCAACAGATTGAAGTAAGGCTTGCCGTTCTTTGCAACTTTCTTCAAGAAGAACTTGGGATCTGCTGCATGTTTCTTTACAGATGCGATGCCGTTTTTGCATGCTACCTCGGTTGTGTAGGCTTCGCTAGTGAGAATTACTTGGCCGTTTCTAGCCTTCAAATTGAATTGGAATTGACCGTCTTTACGAACGGAAATAACAAATTTTCCCATATGAGTGTGTTTTTTTAATTGGTTGATAGAAGATATTCTTCTTGCATGCAAAATTACTATGTTTTTTTTTATTGTGCAAGTTTTCTGTGCAATATTTCAAAAAAAACCAATTTTTACCACTATTGCATCAATGACATGAACATCATTTTTCAAAGACATCTTCAGGTACTTTGTCCCGATTGGGTCGCTATCTGTATTCATTTTTATATCAAATCGGCCTTTAAAATTACAAAATAACATCAAAAATCCCCTTTTGCTGTCAAATAATTTGGTGAAATGATATTTTTGTTGTACTTTTGCACGAATTTTCGCGCAATATACACGCATATTTATAAATATTATGAATAAGATTTATGTTTTATTGTTGAGTTTCTGTCTGTTATCTCTTACAGCACTGGCTCAGACGCACGTTACTGGTGTGGTACTCGACGAGAATGGCGAAGGAGCCATCGGCGCGAGTGTCATCGCTGAAGGTACGACCGTCGGAACAGCCACTGATTTTGACGGAAACTTTGAAATCAATGTGCCGGCAGGCGTTAAGAACCTTGTCATCTCTTACTTGGGTTACGAGACCAAAAAGGTTCCTGTTAAATCTGTTGTGAAAGTCACTTTGGAACCCGAAAGTCAGCAAATCGACGAAGTGGTGGTTATGGGTATGACTTCTATCGACAAACGTGCTGCATCCGGTGCTTCTACTACTGTTGATGCCGAGAAGGCTAAACTTGATGGTGTGGCTGATATAAGCCGAAGTCTTGAAGGACGTGTCGCTGGTGTTAGTGTACAGAACGTCAGTGGTACTTTCGGTACAGCTCCGAAAATCCGCGTGCGCGGTGCTACCTCTATTCTCGGTTCTAGCAAACCGTTGTGGGTGGTAGATGGTGTCGTACTTGAAGATGCTATCGAAATGGATGCCGACGATCTCTCAAGTGGTAATGCCGAGACTCTTATTGCATCTGCCATTTCGGGTATCAATGCCGACGATATCGAGAGTTTCCAAATCTTGAAAGACGGTTCTGCAACATCTATCTATGGTGCTCGCGCCATGGCTGGTGTGATCGTTGTAACCACCAAAAAAGGTCAAGCAGGCAAAAGCCGTTTGAATTACACAGGTGAGTTCACATATCGTGCAGTTCCTTCCTACAGAGACTACAACATATGTAACTCTCAGGAGCAGATGGGTATCTATCAGGAGTTGGAAAGAAAAGGATGGTTGGAGTTTACCACTCTTAATGCTGCCAAGAACAGCGGTATATATGGTCGTATGTATGAACTTATCAATACCTACGACGAGAATGGAGTTCCTTATCTTGACAATACTCAGGTAGCTAAGAACTCGTTCCTTCGTGCTGCCGAATACCGCAACACCAACTGGTTCAACGAACTCTTTAACAACACCATTATGCACAACCACTCTCTCTCCTACTCTGCTGGTACGGAAAGAGCACGTGTGTATGCATCACTATCTGCTATGCACGATCCAGGATGGTACAAGAGTAGCGAAATGGCTCGTTTCACTGCCAACTTGAATGCTACCTACGACATCACCAAGAAGTTGTCGATCGGCATCAATACCAATGCATCCTATCGTAAGCAGAAAGCACCGGGTACTACCAATTCGCAGGCAGACCCGCTGACAGGTGTGGTTAGTCGTGAGTTTGATATCAACCCGTTCTCATACTCGATGAATACTTCGCGTGTGATGGATCCTAACGATACCTATCGCCGCAACTATACAAGTTTCAACATCAAAGACGAGTTGCAACAGAACTATCTCGACCTCAAGGTTACAGATATGAAGTTCCAGGGAGAACTCAACTACAAACCCGTAAGAGGTTTGCTTCTCTCTGCAATCGGATCGTATCGTTACTACAAGAGTACCTCCGAGCACAATGTGATGGACCAATCAAATCAGGCACGCGCTTATCGTGCAGGTGTTGACCCGGAAAACACTACTATCCGCGACAACAACCCGCTGTTGTATACCGACCCTGACGTATCCAACTCTCTGCCTGAGACGGTATTGCCAATTGGTGGTATATACACTGTCAGCGAATATAGCATGACCCAAGGTGATGCTCGTGCTTCTATCGACTTCAACCGTGCTTTCGGTGAGAACGAAGATCACATCATCAAACTCTTCGGTGGTGCAGAAATGAATATTACCGACCGTCAATATACATATTTCCGCGGTTGGGGATATCAGTATGACAACGGTGGTGAACCTTACTACGACTATCGTATGTTCAAACAAGGTCAGGAAGAGAATACGCAATATTATGCAAACCAGTTTACATACTATCGTAATCTTGCATTCTTTGCAATGGCCAACTACTCGTATGCAGGTCGCTACAACATAACCGGAACTATCCGTTATGAAGGTACCAACAAACTCGGCAAATCGATGAAAGCACGCTGGCTGCCTACATGGAACGTCAGTGCTTCGTGGAACGCTCACGAGGAGAACTTCTGGAAAGAGACCTTCGGCAAGAACTGGAGCCACGCTACCATTCGTGCCAGCTACTCTCTTACCGCTGACCGTGGTCCTGCAAGCAACTCGCTGCCAATCTTCACCAGCTATAGTCCGTATCGTCCTCTGGCCAATGTTTCGGAAACCGGTATTGAACTCTATCAGTTGGAGAACTCTGAACTTACTTATGAGAAAAAGCACGAGCTCAACATAGGTGTTGACCTTGGTTTCCTCAACAACCGTATCAACTTGGAATTCGACTGGTATCGTCGTAACAACTACGACTTGATCGGTCAAATACAGACTGCAGGCGTGGGTGGTGAAATCACCAAACTTGCCAACGACGCATCAATGCGTTCGGGAGGTTGCGAGTTTACCCTTTCTACTACCAACATCAAAACGAAAGATTTCCGTTGGACAACCGACTTCATCTTCTCCTACAGTCACACCAAGATCACGAAACTTGACTTCCGCGCGCGCATGTTATACCTTATATATGGTACAGGTTATGCTCGCGAAGGATATCCGGTTAGAGCTTTGTTCTCTGTGCCTTACGCAGGTCTGACTGAAGAAGGTCTTCCTACCTTCTATACCGATGTAGATCGCACTCAGACCACTATGACAGAGATCAACTTCCAACAATACGACGATCTCGACTTCCTCAAATATGAAGGTCCAGTTGATCCTACCATCACCGGTTCGTTCGGCAACACCTTCTCATGGAAAGGTTTGAAACTCAATGTATTCTTCACATACTCCTTCGGCAATGTACTCCGTCTGGATCCGCTCTGCTATGTTTACACCAACGAATATAGCGACCTTACAGCAAGCATGAAGGAAATGAAGAACCGCTGGATGGTTCCCGGCGATGAAGCCATCACCACCATCCCAGCTATTGCCACCAAACGTCAGATGACAGAAATCCACAACTTGCAGTATGCTTACTCCGCTTACAACTACAGCGATATGCGTGTTGCAAAAGGCGATTTCATCCGTCTGAAAGAACTTTCGCTCAGCTACGATCTGCCCAAGAAAGTGTTTGAAGGACAGAAAGCTGTGTCTAGCTTCAGTGTAAAAGTCAGTGCTACCAACCTTTGGTTGGCATATGCCGACAAGAAACTTAACGGACAGGATCCGGAGTATTACAACACCGGTGGTGTTTCATCTCCTGTTCCTCGTCAGGTTACCCTCACCGTTCGTCTCGGAATGTAATGTTAACGCGAAAGTATGATTTTTTTGATAATGAAACGAGATATGAAAAAGATATTAAGTATATTAGTAGCTGCAACAACATTGATGAGTTGCAATTTCCTGGATAAGAACCCGGATCAACGTGCAGAAATCGACACACAGGCAAAAGTGCGTCTGCTGCTCGTATCTGCATATTCCGATTGCGCTATTGCCGCCTTGTGCGAGATGTCGGCCGACAATATGATTGACAATAATTCTCCTGACGAAACGGGAACATTCTTTGCTCTCACACCGCTTGGTCGTTGGTACGACGAAGCTTATGCTTGGGAGCCCGTTATTTCCAGTATAGCACAAGACTCTCCTTATTCTATCTGGGGAGGATGCTATTCCGCTATAGCTGCTGCCAATCAGGCACTTCTCGCTATCGAGAAACTTGAAGAACAGGGTATTGACATGGGTCCCGAGAAAGCCGAGGCTTTGCTCAGCCGTGCTTATCACCACTTCATCCTTGTCAACATCTTCTGCCAGGCTTACAAAGATGAAAACTTGAGCAAAAACGACCTCGGAGTGTTCTACATGACAGAACCTGAGACCACTGTTCGTCCCGAATATCCTCGTATGGATGTCGCTTATGTTTACGAGAAAATAGAAGAAGATTTGGAAGAAGCTCTGCCTCTTGTAGCCGACAGTTATTATAAAGTGCCCAAATACCGCTTCAACGTGAAAGCTGCGCATGCTTTTGCAGCTCGCTTCTATCTGTACAAACGCGATTACAACAAGGTTATCGAGCATGCATCTTACGTACTTGGTCCTGATGCTGCATCGGCAGCACCTCAACTGATGCAGATGGCTCCTATTACCGATGTCAACGATTTGGACAAACAGCTCTACATGTACATTGATGCATCCAGTCCCGGTAACTTGCTCATTGTGCCGACCAGTTCTGTATTCTCGCGTCACGCAATGCGTTATCGCTATCAATGCAACCGCTCACCGCGTCAGCATACTCTTACAAGTCCCGGACCTTGGTGGAGTTCACGTCTGTATTCCTCATGGGCTACCGACAATGCAAAATACGGCAGTTTCCTGGCAAAAGCATCTGAGTTGTTTGAATATACCGACAAAATCAACGGTTACGGTTATGTTCACTGCTTTGCTCGTCCCTTCACCACCAACGAGACTCTCCTCTGCCGCGCAGAAGCAGAGATTTACCTTGGTCAGTATGATCAAGCGGTAGAAGACTTGCATGCATGGGCTTTCTGTCACAACAACAACACAAGCGGATCGAACACAATCGACTCCCTCAATGTAGATATCAATGTTGACAAACAGAAAGTGCGCAACTTCTACGATGGTAAAGACAAAGAGTATTGTCCAGACTTGAGTCACGCTATTGACATGAGTCCGAGTTTTGTGATTACCGACGAACAGAAACCGTATCTCTGGTGTGTTCTGCATTTCCGCCGCATGGAAACCATATTCGACGGTCTGCGTTTCTTCGACTTGAAACGCTACGGAATCGAATACAAACACGCAATCGGTACAGATGTTGTTAAGACACTTGTATGGAACGATGACCGCCGTGCGATCCAGTTGCCGCAAGAAGTTATTCTTGCAGGTGTAGCTGCCAATCCGCGTGAGATACAAGGCGATTTCATCACCGTTACCAATGGTGGTGCAACACTCGAGCAACCTGCCGACGAATTGATTACTCCATTCTTCGGCGGTGGTACAGAATTTAAGAAAGTAACAGAATAAGTCCTTCTAAATTTATATATTATGAAACGACTGATTTATATATCATTTGCGATTTTTGCAGTATTCGCTTTGAGTTCCTGTGAAGAAAAACTCAATCCGAACAGTATCTTCATCGATGAAGAAGAAAAAACCGACACATACACTGCAGCTTTTGATGCATGGTTGCTTCGCAATTTCCGCGAACCCTACAACGTAGAGTTCCGCTACAAATGGGATGATAGCGCCATGGACCCGCAATACAACCTCACCCCGGTTTCACTCACCAAGGCTGATACTATTGCTCACCTTGCCAAATATCTTTGGTTTGACGTTTACGACAAACAAGTGAGCCCGACCTTCCTTGCAGAGAATGGTCCGCGTTTCATCCAGTTGGTAGGTTCTCCTGCACTCAACACATCGCAGGGGACCGAGAAACTCGGTTATGCTGAAGGCGGTATCAAAATCACCATTCTGAAAGTCAACCGTATGGAAGGCGACAACGTGGAGCAACTTAACGAATACATATTCAAGACCATGCACCACGAGTTCGGCCATATTCTTCACCAGAAGAAAAATTTCCCCGAGGAATACAAGCGTATCACTCCTGATACCTACTCGCAAGAGGAATGGCAATATCGTTCAGAAAAAGAAGCCAACGAGATGGGCTATGTAAGCAACTACGGAAGTTCGGAAGCTCACGAAGACTTTGTAGAGATGATTGCCAACTACATTGTAAAGACCGACAAGGATTGGAACAGGATTCTTGACAACGCTTCCAAAGGAACAGTTGGCACACAAACCGGTAAAGACATTATTCTCCAGAAATGGACTATTGCTCACGACTGGTTGCTTGAAAAATGGGAAATCGAACTTGATTCTCTCCGTGCTGAAGTTCAGCGTCGTCAAGATGCCCTCGATATGGATGTAATTATGAATATGTACGAATAATAACAGGTTAACAGGCAACACTTAATTATTTAATTATTATGATTATGAAGAATAGTAAATATATAATTATCGCATTAGCCTTTGTGGCAATTGCAGCAGGATGCAGTCGCGAAGAGGAAAGTCTCTTCGAAATGTCGGCTGCTGAACGTGCCGCCTACGCTATCAACAAGGCAGACAGCACCCTCCTCTCCGCTACCAACGGTTGGGAAATGCTTTACACGCCTTCATATGATTATCGTGGATACAACCTGCTCGTCAAGTTCGAAGAGAATGGTGGTGTGAAATTCGCAGCAAAGAACTCTCTTACCACAAGCAACAAATATGAGGAGGACAGCAATAGTACCTGGAATCTTGTTTCCAACCAAGGTCCTATCCTCACCTTCGACACTCACAACGGCATACTTCACAAGTTCTGTGACCCTGACGAAGGAGGTTCAGCACTCGCAGGAAAAGGATATGAAGGCGACTTCGAATTCCTTATTCTCCGCACTACCGACAACCAGATGCTTCTCAAAGGAAAGAAGCGCGGTACATATATCATCATGAACCGTTTGGAAGAAGGACTGAATTGGGAAGAATATTTCAACCAGGTTGAGCAAGCCTCTGCCAAGATGTTCTCCAACAAGAATATCATGGAAGTGAAAATTGAGGACAAGGCATATACACTTTTCAATGGTGCAGAAGGAATATTCTATCTCACAGAGAAAGGTGAACCTGTTGACGAACTCAACATCGATGCTTATCCTTTCGCAAACACTCGTGAAGGAATCACTCTTACTGCAGGTTTCCTCAATAACAAGCAAGATCGCGTCTATAGATTGGACGGTGGAATGCTTCGTGGAGAAAACAGCACTATAAGTAGCGGAAATCTCAATACCTATTTCGACTATTACATCCGTCTGAACGAAATGGGAATGACTGTTGATGTCGCAAATATCGGATCAGCTATGGCAACTAAAATTGATGCTGTAAACAAGTCTCTCAAGTCGATTGCAGGCAATAGAGCTGCTGTGAAAGGACTTCGTTTTTTCTATGAAGTGATAATATCCTCAAATATCAACATCCCGTCGGTTCACACTTTTGCCATTCAATTCCTTTACACATTGGACGGCAGCACTCAGGAAACTCCTGTCGCTTTCTATTATGATTCTGAAATCAACGAGTCGGGCATAACTTTGACATATACCCAACCTCGTGACGATACTGACAAGACTGGAGAAACCTTGCTGAAGGCAGTTCCCACATTGGCAGACCTGCTGAACGCAGTCAATGGAACTTATGTTATCACAACCGATAACCTCATCAATCCTTCTTTGGGATCTAAAATGACTAATTCATCCAACCCTGATATCTGGTATAATATCAAGGGTACAGCAAAATAATCACTAAAAATTTTCAAGTATGAAAAAGACTACATTAATCATCGTCGCCTTGGGTATGATTACTACCCTTGCAGCACAAGAAACTTATCAATCACGTCCTTCAAGAAACAATCTTGAAGTTGTAGCCAGCGCGCTTGAAAACATATCAAATATCGATTATAAGATATCAGATATGACTGCGCCTTCTTTTGAAAACGGTGTTCCTTTGAAATCACCGAAACAATTACTGGAAGAAGCCGACTCTTTAGCAGCAGTCGACACACTCAGCATGCCATCAATGTATATCATTCCTGACGAGATGTATCTTGCCTCTGCTAATGGCTATCCATTCTATTTCAACCCGGCTATTGTATTGCCCTACAGAGATTCCGTAACATACTATAGTTATTTCAGACCCGGAAACTGGACTCTTGACACAATATCGGTTGAAAATGCTGCTTCTTTTACCGCTGAAGCAGGCTTTGTATCCAGTCTCCCATGGTTAAGTCTTGCCGATTTCCAACCCAACGATAGTACTTATGTTGACTTCTTTGACTACTCATATGGAAATTCGATTAGATTAGACTACTACAATGGAACAGGAAAAGACGATATTGAACCCATATTGCTTACAGGTTATTATTATCAGGAACTTGTTGGCAACTGTGCATGGTCTTCATATGACGACGAATCTGTATTCGACTATGGTCGCATATGGGCAGATCAAAGCGGCCCTTACGGTTATGGTACGAATCTTCACTTCGACGCTACCAAGACTGTCGACACTATCGGCACAATTTTCCCGCTCGGACCTGAAGA